>Ga0302314_10005119_pt1 | contig 23966 bp, 17 predicted proteins | sample III_Palsa_N2_3_FD_200533 | JGI IMG/M metagenome (GOLD analysis project Ga0302314, IMG submission 200533) | Peat permafrost microbial communities from Stordalen Mire near Abisko, Sweden - III_Palsa_N2_3 | ecosystem: Environmental > Terrestrial > Soil > Palsa > Peat permafrost | place: Sweden... | reverse complement strand
AAGCTGTGCAGGACCCACGCCATGATCAGGAAATCGTGGAAGATCGCCACCAGCAGGAAGATGTTCGACCAGAAGAACACCCGCGGACCGAAGATGCCGCTGCCGCGCGAGAGGAGATCCCTGGTCAGGCAGTAGATGCCGACCGCCGCCCACATGCAGATGGCCACGTACGCCCAGTCGGAAGGTGGACCCTGGGGAATCGCGCACGCTTCACCCCAGGGCATGGTGAAGGTCTGGATCGAATCGATGGAGCTGAGCCATGGTCCGCTCGGCACCAGGGTGTTGTGGATCATGAAGGTGGCCGCCATGCAGCCGAAGGCGACCGCCTCCACCCGCCCGCGGGAGCCCGTGGCGGAGGCGACGAAGACCGGATATACGAACATGAACAGGCCGGTCGCATAGCGCGAAATCTGGTACCAGTGCAGGTAGCGGACCGGGTCAAAGCACACCAGCTGATGCGCCTCGATGAGGAGGTACATGCCGGCGATCAGGCAGATGATCGACAGGAAGAGGTGCTCGGTGCGGCGCGTTCCCAGGATGACCCGCTGGACATGCAGACCTGTCCCGGTGAGGAATCCACCGGAGAGCAGCAGGAGGGCGCCATGAAATGGGCCGATCACGGGCGCACACCTTCCATCGCATCACCCGTGCGCAGAACGGCGGTGAGGGCGGTGAGGTCGTACGGCTTGGTCAGGATCCCGTCAGGGATGTATTTGCCCAGGAAGCGCCGGATGTCCTCCTGTCCGTAGCCGCTGGTGACGATCACCCGCGCCGACGCGTCGATTTCCCGGATCCTCCCCAGCACTTCGCCGCCCGTGGCGTCTGGCAGGCTCAGATCCAGGATCACGGTGTGGGGCCGCTGCCCGTTCGTGTAGTGCATGATCGCCTCCTGCGCACTGGCGGCCTCGAGCACCGTATGGCCTAGATGCAGGAGCATCTCGCAGGTGATCGAACGGATGCTCGGCTCATCGTCCACGATCAGAACCGCTGTGGGACGTTTGGTCGGGACCCGGATGCGCTCCGTGGTCTTGGCCTCGATTTCCGTGGCCGGGAACAGCACGTTCACCGCAGTGCCCTTCCCGGGAACGCTGGTGATCTCGATCGCTCCGCGATGGCTGCGCACGATGCCAAGGGCCACCGCCAGGCCTAGGCCCCGGCCGGTGAACTTGGTCGAGAAGAACGGCTCATAGACACGCAGCAGGGTGCTGGCCTCCATGCCCGAACCCGAATCGATGACCTCGAGGATGGCATACTGTCCTGGCGACAGCGGGCCGGCCGCAGAGTCGCGTGGCGCGTCCACCGTCCCCTGCCCGACCCTGACCAGGATCGATCCGGACCGGTCGCCGATCGCCTCGGAAGCGTTCACTACCAGGTTCATGATGACCTGGCGCACCTGGCCAGCATCGGCATTGATGGTCACGCTTTCGCAAAGCGTGAGGTCGAGAGCCACATTCTTGGATACCGATACGCTCAGCATGGCCTCCATGTCCCGGACCAGGGCGCTGAGATTCAGCGCTCCGACATGCGATCCGCCTTTGCCGGCGTAAGCCAGGAGCTGCTGGCACAACCCTGCCGCGCGGCGCGCCGCATCCTCCATCTCGATGAGGTCGTCCCAGGAGAGGTGGTCCGACGCCGCGAGCGACGCGCGCACCAGACCGGCCCGGCCAAGGATGGCCATCAAAAGGTTGTTGAAATCATGGGCTATCCCACCGGCCAGGACCCCGAGGCTCTCGAGCTGCTGGGTCTTCTGCGCCTGGGCCTCGAGATGCCGGCGTTGCTGCTCGTTGAGTCGCTGCGCGCTGATGTCGCGGACGATCATCAACGTCAGGGGCTCGTTCGGAGGAGAGGTCAGGCGCGAGGTCGAGATCAGGAAGAATCTGCGCTGACCCTCCCTGGGGGAGAATGCGAATTCGTGGTCCGTCAGCGGCTCCCCGCCATGCAGGATGCGCAACAGCGGCTGGAAGGACGCCTCCCGCGAGGCGCCGGCCCCCGGCATCTGCAAGTCCCAGCCCTGGGCGTTGATGCCCTCCATGGTACGGCCGAAGAGTTCCGCCATGCGACGGTTCCACAATCGCACGCTCGGCTCGTAGGTGTTCGACTTCCAGGCAATGACCGCCACCCCGTCGGAGGCCTCCTCGATGATGGCGCGCTGCAGGGCCTCCTGCTCGGCGAGGGTGTCGCGCGCCACCAGGATCTCGGTCAGGTCGGTGATGAAGAGCACCATCCGCTCACCGACCTCGACGCTGCTGACGTCCACCTGCCGCGTCTGGCCATGCTTGTCGCGCATCGGCACGCGAAACGACGGGAGCACCCCGCCATTGTCGCGGGCAATGGCCACGGCCCGCCGCCAGCTGTCCAGGGTCGTCTGCCGCTCGGTCGCGTCCGGTTGCGCCAGCTGCCCCCAGCCCTCGTAAGGATCGAGATGGGACGTCGGATGGCCGAAGATGTCGCTGAAGCCGGGATTGAGGGAGAGCGTCCGGCCGGTGGCATCCGTCTCCACGACCGGCAGGGGGCAGCGTTCGATCACCTGGCGCAGCCGACGTTCATTTTCGATCACGGCCATCTCCGCCTCGCGGCGCCGGGTCAGATCGCGCAGCGATGCGACGATCTGCTCCCGCCCAGCGAGCGTGGTGCGGCGCAGGGCGATCTCGGCCGGGAACACGCCTCCATCCCCGCGTCGGCAGGCTCGCTCGATCAAGGTGCTGCCCCGGTTCGACGTGGGCGCTGCCGCGCTGAAGAGCGAGGAGACATCGTCCTGGTTGACCAGAACCATCGCCATGCCGCCTATGAGCAGCTCAGGACGCGTGCGCGACAGGACGGAACAGGCGGCTTCATTGACCTCGACCAGTTTGCCGGTGGTCACGTCGTGCACGAACAGCGCATCCCCGGTCCGGGTGAAGAGCTGCTGCCAGGATTCCACCTGACGCCGATGGCCGATGGCGACCCGCCACCACATCGCCCCGGTCATGACCGGGGCAACGAGTTCCGACAGGAAGATTCCATGGATGAGGTTCGCATCCAGCAGTGAATCGTGGATCAAGGCTACGAAGAAGAAGCTGTTGGCGAGGATCAGGGGGACAACCCCGATGGCGGCCGGGTCCCGGCGGTAGCGCAGGGCGCTCCAGATCCCAAAGACGCAGATCGACAGCCAGGTGCAAAGCGACAGGTACATCCACCGCGAGGCGGGCCCTTTCGCCATCATCAGGGTCTCGCCCCAGGGCAGCCGGAAGCTCTCGAGCCGGTCGATATGCTGCAGCCACAACCCGCTGGAGGAGTGCAGGGTCACCGCCAGGACCGCCATGGTGGCCGTGATGCTGACGCAGGCGACGGCGCGTTTCGAGATTCCGGCCAGTCCGGCCTGGTACAGGGGGAAGAAGAGCGAAAAGGGCGCGACGGCGAATTCCTCGAGCCGGCGCACCAGGGCATGCGTCGCCAGGTCATGGGAGGTGTAGAGGATCGACTCCATCACCAGGTAGGTCGCTGCAGAGAGGCAGACCACCGCCAGGGAGCCGTGATCCCAGCGCTGCTTGCGATGCCGGGCGGCGAAGGCATGGATGGCGGTGCCCGCCATGAAGACCCCGGCGAGCAGCACCAGGGATGTCGCGAAGATGGCATCGGTATCGATGGGCAGGATCATGGATCCGCCAGCGTATCTGGGCAGGAGGTCCACCCATCCGCGGTGCCGTTCCGCGTACCGGCGCCGTTCATGGCTGGCGCTGGCAGCAGGTCAGTGCTGAAGCAGGGGCTGATGACGCTGACAGTTCATAACCCTCGGAGCCATCACAGACGCTGATGCTGCACCGCATGTCTCTCGCAATAGATGGGCGATTGGGCCAGAGGATTGCTGTAAGTACCACGACATTAGTGAGCACAGCCCGCGCTGCAAGGTGGTTTGTCGAAACCGTCGTGTTCCTCCGGTTATGCGACACCTGCTCGCAGCGGGATCGCCGGCGTTTCCCAGATCCGCACAACGGGCACGGAGCCTTGTCCCCGCAACGAACGCCCTCCATCTCAATCCCAGCATCCGCATCGTGCGCACAGCGGCTGTTCAGATGCCGCATCAGCGCAGGCGGCGGTCTTCGACCTGACGCAGATGCTGCATGATCCGCAGCGCCACGTGCCGCCACCCGCAGCGCAGGCTTAGAAGCTGTAGCCGACTCCGCCGCGCAAGAAGACGCCATTGCCACGCGCCTCGATCGCCGCGCCCGGCAGATCGGACGTGCCCCGGAAGGAGTCCAGGCCGACTTCGCCGACGACCATGATCTTGACCGGGAAGGTCCTCCAGCCACCGACTGCCAGCGACGCGTCGGAGTATGAGCCGTCCTTGCCGATGGTCTGGAAGTCGCCCTGCGAGAAGCTCTCGGTGCTGGTCACCCGGCCGATGCCGCCCTTCAGGTTGACGCGGGCCGCGAGCGACAGGGGCTGATTGACCTGGTAGCTGGCGCCCCCGGTCAGCACGACGCCGTGCGCGTCATCTGTGACCAGGCTGTCGGCGCCGGCCACGCTGCCGCGGCGCACATCCTCGAACAACCCGCCGCCGAGCAGCAGAGGGAATGGACTGGTCGAGGCACCGTGGAGGATGGAGAGCAGCTGGCCGCCCGTGCTCACGCGGCTGTCGACATTATCGACGCCGCTGGTGATGCCGGGCAGGCAGCCGAAGATGAGGCGGACTTCCGACGAGGAATCGTCACCCGGAGCCGCGGCCTCCGCGCAGGCAGCCACGGCGCAGGCGCACGGGAGCAGGATGGAGGCGACAGGGTAGCGCTCGTTCAGAAGGATATCCTCGAGGGCGGTTGGGTGCGCCGTCGGCAAGCACCTGACACGGCAGGATGCGGACGCGTCACGTTTCTGGAGCCAGAATCCTGGGAACCGGACAGTAGTTGAAGCAAGGTGCTGTCAATTCCCACTCTTGATACGCCGGTGCTGTCCTGAAATCCGCGGCGCGCATCCCAGAGCGTGGCCTCGCCTCAGTCGATCTCGCGTTCCATCACGACCTCTTCCAGGTCGAGTTCGCGCATCAGGCGGCGCATCACATCGTCGGCGATGACGCTGTGATCGCGCAAGCCGATCAGCATCTCGCGCTCCGCGCGCAACACGTCGCGGTTGATGCGCAGCAGGTGCCGGCCGAGGATCGAGGATCCTTCGTTTTCCATCTGTGACTCGCCACCGGAACGGACATGCCGCCGCAGGTGGTGATGGATGCGGATCTGCTTGACCACGTCGTCGGGCATCTTCTCGAGCTTGGCCATGTCGGTCAGGCGGTTGGCACCCGCCTCGGCGACGCGGCGACGCGCCTCCGTCTCTTCGAGGTTCTCGGACTGGTCGACCGGGAAGCGGAAGCTGCGGATTAGCGGCCGCAGGCTCAGGCCCTGCAGCACCAAGGTTGCGAGGATGACGCCATAGGCCAGGGTCTGCACCATCTCGCGGCCCGGGAAAGCGGCGCCGGATTGGATGGTCAGCGGCAGCGCCAGCGCCGTGACCAGGGTGTCGCCGCCGCGGATGCCAGTCCAGGCCACCACCGCGACATGGCGCCATGGCGGATGGTCGCCTTGGCTATCGACATGGTAGCGGCGAAAGAGCAGGGTCGGCATGTAGGCGGCGGGGAAGACCCAGAGGATGCGCACCACGATCACGCAGGAGCTGATGGCGAGCACGCACAGGAAGAGATGCGTGTTCCAGTGCAGGATGAAGGTGCCGATGATCTTGCCCAGCTGGGTGCCGATCAGCACGAAGATCAGGCCATTGAGCACGTAGGTCAGCACATCCCACATCTGCTGGCCCTGCAGCCGGGTCTGGGCGCGCACGATGCGCGGCGCCACCCGTCCGAGGTAGAGTCCCGTGGTCACCACGGCCAGGACCCCCGAGGCATGGATCCATTCCGCCGGCAGGTAGGCGGCGAATGGGGTCAGCAGGGAGAGCGTATTGGCGACGCGCGGCTCGCGGATGAAGCTGCGCAGGAAGATGATGACCACCGCCGTGGCCAGGCCGATCAGGACCCCGCCGCCCGCGCTGTAGATGAGGTGCGGGACGGCTTCCCACCAGGAGAAGGTGCCGACCACCACCGCGGCGATCGCCATGCGGTAGGTGATGAAGGCGACCAGATCGTTGAAGAGCGTCTCGCCCTCGAGGATGGTCACCACCGGCCGCGGCAGGCCGAGGCGCCGCGAGATCGCCAGGGTCACCGCGGCATCCGGCGGCGAGACCATCGCCCCCAGCACGATCGATACCGCCCAGGGCAGCCCGGCGCAGTAATGGGCGACCACCGCGACCGCGGCGATGGTCGCAATGACGCAGCCGATCGCCAGGCGGCTGATCGCCTGCTGGTAGCGTTTGAGATCGCGCGCCGAGGAGGTCAGCGCGGCGATGTAGAGCAGCGGTGGGACGAAGATCAGGAAGATCAGCTCCGGATCGAAGTCGGGGGTCTTCATCGGCAGCGCGTACATCAGCATGCCGCCGATCACCAGCATGATCGGCAGGGGGATGTCGAGCCGGCGGGCCGCGGGCGCGAGGCTGATGACCAGGATCAGCAGCAGCAAGATGTACTCGAAATTGTGCATCGACGGCCAGACCATGGAGGCCCCAGCCGTCAGGACAATGGTCTGCCCTCACACCACTGGGGTGGCTGCATGGCGCCCAGCGACGGGCCTCTGCACAAGGTCTCGGAGCCAGGAATTGACCCTCGTAGACGGTTCGTAGGCTCATGGAGTGTCGCATGGCGGAATCCGAGAGTCCTTATCACATTCGTCCATCTAGCCAATTCAGGTGCCATAACGTGTCATTTTAACATGGAATGAGCCGTCTGGGTTGGCATGGCCCATGCTTAGAGACGACCAGCAAGGAATCTGCGATGCTTGACCCGAATACCTTTACCGAGAAGTCTCGTGCAGCCCTCGTAGCGGCCCAGGAGCTGGCGACGTCGCTGGGCCAGCCGCAGGTCGAGCCGTTGCACCTGGCCAACGCCCTGTTCACCGATTCCGATGGGGTTGCGGGGCAGATCGCCGCGAAGGCCGGAGCGGACGCCGCCGCCATCGCCGCGGACCTCGACAAGCAGGCCAAGGACCGGCCGCGCATGAGCCCGGCACCGTCGCAGGTGTCGATGGGCTCAGAGACCATGAAGGTCATCCAGGCCGCGCAGGCCGAGCAGAAGCGCCGGGGCGACAGCCATCTCGCGGTCGACCACCTGCTGCTGGCCCTGGCCTCGGATCGCAGCGTCGGCGCGGTGATGACCAGCCGGGGGCTGAACCGCACCGTCCTGGCCAAGGCCATCGAGGAGGTTCGCAAGGGCCGCCCGGTCACCAACGACCAGGCCGAAAGCGGGTACGAGGCGCTCACCAAGTACGGCCGCGACCTGGTCGCCGAGGCGCGCAAGGGCAAGCTCGATCCGGTCATCGGTCGCGATGAGGAGATCCGCCGCGTCATCAACGTGCTGTCGCGCCGCACCAAGAACAACCCGGTGCTGGTCGGCGAGCCGGGGGTGGGCAAGACCGCCATCGTCGAGGGTCTGGCCAACCGCATCGTCAAGGGCGACGTGCCCGAGGGCCTCAAGGACCGCGTCATCATCGCCCTCGACCTGGGTAGCCTGGTCGCCGGTGCCAAGTACCGGGGCGAGTTCGAGGAACGCCTCAAGTCCGTCCTGGAGGAGGTCCGCGCCTCCGAAGGGAAGATCGTGCTGTTCATCGACGAGATGCATCAGCTGCTGGGCGCCGGCAAGACCGAGGGCGCGATGGACGCCGCCAACCTGCTCAAGCCACTGCTCGCGCGCGGGGAGCTGCACTGCATCGGCGCGACGACCCTGGACGAGTACCGCAAGTACGTCGAGAAGGATCCGGCCTTCGAACGCCGCTTCCAGCCGGTCCAGGTCGGCGAGCCCACGGTCGAGGACACCATCTCGATCCTGCGCGGCCTGCGCGAACGCTATGAGAACCATCATGGCGTGCGCATCCAGGACGGCGCGTTGGTCGCCGCCGCGCAGCTGTCGCAGCGCTACATCGCGGATCGCTTCCTGCCGGACAAGGCCATCGACCTGGTCGACGAGGCCTGCGCCAACACCCGCGTCGAGCTCGACAGCGCGCCCGCGGAGGTGGATCAGCTCAACCGGCGCCAGCTGCAGCTCGATGTCGAGGCAACCGCCCTGGACCGTGAGCACGACTCGGCCTCCAAGCAGCGCCTGGCCAGGGTCCGTGAGGAACTCTCCCGCATCAAGGAGGAGCTCTCGGGACTCAATGCGCGCTGGCAGCGCGAGAAGGCGGTGGTCGATCAGCGACGCAGCCTCAGCCAGAAGCTCGAGGATGTGCGGCGCGAGATGGAGCAGGCGGAGCGGCGCTACGACCTGGGCAAGGTCGCGGAACTGCGCTACGGCCGCATCCCGGAGCTCGAGGCGGAGATCGCCAAGCTCAACCAGAAGGGCGAAGGCGATGAGAAGCGCCTGCTTGGCGAGATCGTCGGCCCTGAGGCCATCGCCGAGGTCGTCGCGCGCTGGTCGGGAATCCCGGCGGCCAAGCTCACCCAATCAGACCGCGATCGGCTCCTGCATCTGGGCGAACGCCTGCATGAGCGCGTCATCGGCCAGGACGAGGCCGTCCAGGCGGTGGTCGGCGCGGTGCTGCGCAATCGCGCCGGGCTCGGCGATCCCAACCAGCCGCAAGGCTCCTTCCTGTTCCTCGGCCCGACCGGGGTCGGCAAGACCGAGCTGGCCAAGGCGCTCGCCGCCGAGCTCTTCGACGATGAGAAGCACATGGTGCGCATCGACATGTCGGAATACATGGAGAGCCACGCCGTCGCCCGCCTGATCGGCGCGCCTCCCGGCTACGTCGGCTACGAGGAGGGCGGCCAACTCACCGAAGCGGTGCGCCGCCAGCCCTATTCGGTGGTGCTGCTCGATGAGGTCGAGAAGGCCCATCCGTCGGTCTGGAACACCTTCCTGCAGGTCTTCGACGAAGGCCGGCTGACCGATGGCCAGGGGCGGACGGTCAACTTCCGCAATACCGTGGTGGTGATGACCTCGAACATCGGCGCCGAGCATCTGCTGGCCGGCATGACTTCCGGCGGGGAACTCATCGACGGCGTGCAGAAGGAAGTCATGCAGGCGGTGCGGGCGCACTTCCGGCCGGAATTCCTCAATCGCCTGTCCGACATCGTCATCTTCCAGCCGCTGACCCGCGAGGACCTGCGCCAGATCGTGCAGCTCCAGCTGCAGTCGATCACCAAGCGCCTGGTCGATCGCCAGCTGACGCTCGAGCTCAGCGAGGAGGCCCTCGAGCGCGTCCTCAAGGACGGCTACGAGCCGCAGTTCGGCGCGCGGCCGCTGAAGCGCTACCTCGAACGGCAGATCGCCGACCAGCTCGCGGTCAAGCTGCTAGCGGGCGAGGTCACCGACGGCTCGACGATCTTCATCGAGCCGGGCGCAACCGGACTCGAACTGCGCCTTACCCGCCAGGCGAAGGGGAAGCACTAGGAGAAGCACCGGGCGGTGGGCTCGTACAGGCCGCCGCCAGGGCGTCGAGCAGGCGCTGCGGGGTCTCGTCCACGATGACCAGGTCGCGGTGCGCCTGCGGCAGGAAGCCCTCGCGCACCGCATGGTCGAGGAAGCCCAGCAGGCTGTCGTAGAAACCGTGATGATTCAGCAGTCCCAGCGGCTTGCGGTGAATCTCCAGTTGCCGCCAGGTCATGATCTCGCTGAGCTCCTCGAGCGTGCCGATGCCCCCGGGCAGGGCCATGAAGGCATCGCTCAGCTGCGCCATCAGCGCCTTGCGCTCATGCATGGTCTCGACGATGCGCAGCTCGTGCAGTCCGCGGTGCGCGAGATCGAGATCGACGAACAGCTGTGGGATGGCGCCGATGGCGCGCCCGCCACCCGCGAGCACCGCATCGGCCAGCGCCCCCATCAGTCCGGCATTGCCGGCGCCATAGACCAGGGTCACGCCACGCTCGGCCAGGAGTTGACCGGTACGCTGCGCCACCGCGCGGTAGTGCGGCTGGGCGCCCAGGCTGGAACCGCAATAGATGCACAGGCTACGCATGCCTCTCCCCGGATGGCTGGGCTCGGCGTGCGCCGTCCCGGCAGTGATGCTAGGCGCCCTGCCAGTGGCGGTGAGGCGATTTCCCTGGACGATGGCGCCATGCGAGCGGTGCTTCTGGTAGGTGGTGCGCCCCGTATCGCGGTCGATGCGGTGCGCTTCCTGACCGTGTCCGCGACCGGCGCCACCGCGCTGCGCCTGCAGACCCTGCTGCGTGAGCGTGGCCATCCCGGTCCCGACCTGCTGCTCTCCCGGGATGCCATGCCGCACGCCTCGGCCGCCCGGTATGGATCGCGTGATGATCTGGAGCAGGAGCTGCGCGGTTGGGTCCAGGCCCAGCCCGAGGGCATCGTGGTGATGTCGGCGGCGGTCAACGACTACCAGCTCGAGAGCGTCGAGACCTCGTGGGGAGCGAGCCGGCGGCGCCACGCGGTAGGACAGAAGATCCCCTCCGGCGCCGATGCGCTGCAGCTGCGCCTGGTTCCGGCCAGCAAGCTCATCGACCAGCTGCGTCCCTGGGGCCTGCGCGGCCCGATCGTCGGCTTCAAGCTCCAGGAGCGCAGCGCCGTGCAGGCGGCCGCCCGCGCGCTGCGCGAGCGCACCGGTGCGGAGGTGGTCTTGGGCAATAGCATCGAGGGCGACTTCCAGGCCCTCGTCGATGCGCAGGGCGAGCAGTCCTACGCGACCCGTGCGGCGGTGCTCGCAGCCCTCGCGGATCGCATCGTGCTGATGTGATCGGCGTAGTTCATAGTCGCCCCGCGGCGCATCTGTTGCTTCCCTCGTGAAGAATACCTGTCACTCTCGACAACTGACTCGCTTGGAGCGTTCGCAACAATCGTGACCACGCCTACTCCACTCCGCAATCAAATCATCGAGCCTCAGGAGCCGCCATCTCCTGCACGCGGACCGGTCACGCTGCCTGCTGATTTTGTAGAACGCCTGCCGGTCGGAGTCCTGGTCTTCACCGCCTTCGATGTTCTGCTGGTCGCCAATCCCCTGGCGCAGGTTTTGCTCGGCTTCATGCCCGAGACGCATACCGCGCGTCTCGATGTGCTGCAGCGCCTCGGCGAGAACGCCGCGGCGCTGCGCGAGGCCAAGCCCGGTACGCGCCACGTGTTGCCGCTGGGCGGCAGGCTGATCGAGGTCGAGGTGCATCCGCATGCCGACGGCGGGGTGATGTGGATGATGCTCGACAAATCCTCCGAGCTGCGCCTGCGGGCCCAGCTGACCGAGGAGGCGAGCTTCCTCGCGCACAGCCACGAGGCCTTCATGGTGGTGGACCAGAACGGTTTCATCCGCTATGCGAATCCCTTCTGCGAACGCGAGCGCGGCTACGAGACCAACGGCCTGATCGGCCGCAACCTCGCCCAGTCCGAACGCTGGTGCTCGCCTGCCTATGAGCAGACCAAGGAGGTCTCGGGCTCCGACCTGCGCGCGCGGCTTCAGAAGGTCGTCAAGGACGGCGGACCGCTGAGCTATAATGCCTGGCACCGGCGTCTCGATGGCGGCGAACTGCCGGTCGAGGTCAGCATGCGGCCGCACCGCATGAGCTACGAGACGGTGGTGCTGGTCATCGCCCGCGACGACAGCCGGCGCCTGATGCACCTCCAGGCGCTGATCCAGGCCAAGGGCGAGGCCGAGGCCGCGAACCGCGCCAAGTCCGCCTTCCTGGCCATCACCAGCCACGAGCTGCGCACGCCCCTGACCGGCATCATGGGCTTTTGCGAGCTGTTGCAGTTCGAGATCTCGGCCAAGGACGAGACCGCGGGACAGTACCTGCAGCTGATCGCCGAGTCCTCGCAGTCGCTTTTGACCATCATCAATGACATCGTCGACCTGTCCAAGATCGAGGCCCGCACCCTGGAGATCCGCCCGGTGCAGGTCGATGTCGTGCAGGTCCTGGATGCGACCACCCAGCTGTGGGGCAAGCGGGCCGACACCAAGGGCGTGAAGCTCACCCGCCTGCCGCAGCTGGGCACCGCGCGCAGCGTCGCCACCGACCAGCAGCGGCTGCGTCAGATGCTCGACAACCTGCTCTCGAACGCCGTGAAGTTCACCGACAAGGGCGAGATCTCGCTGGCGCTGCAATTCCTCAACGACGCCATCGAGTTCACCGTCTCCGACACCGGCTGCGGCATCGCCGAAGGCCAGAGCGAGCGCGTCTTCGAGGCCTTCTGGCAGATCGCCGACCACACCACGCGCGCCAACGGCGGCAACGGCCTGGGCCTGTACATCTGCCGCAGCCTGGCCGAGCTACTGGGTGGCAAGGTCTGGCTGCACGAGACCAGCAAGGACGGCAGCATCTTCAAGCTGCGCCTGCCCTATGGGGTCGCGCACCGTCCGAACTCGCGGCTGATGAAGTCGGACGTGTGGATCCACTCGCCGACCGGTCTCGAGTCGGCGCGCGAACGCTAGGTCGCCGCCAGCCCACGCAGCTACGGCACGCTACGGCAGTTTTGGCTGCGGTGCCAGCGTCTCCACGAAGCGCATCGGCGTTCCGCGCGCGGCACCGAGCAGTGTACCGTCACGCATCACCAGCTCGCCGCGGATCACGGTCATCATCGGCCAGCCGGTCACGGTCATGCCGTTAAACGGCGTCCAGCCGACCTTGGTCGCCATGTCGCGGTCGTCGATGGTCTTGCGGCGTGCGAGGTCGACGATGGTCAGATCGGCGTCGTAGCCGCAGGCGATCCGGCCCTTGGCGCTGATCCCGAACAGGCGCTGCGGGCCGGCCGAGGTCAGGTCGACCAGGCGCTCGAGGCTGAGCCGGCCCTCGGCGACGTGGTTGAGCATGATCGGCACGAAGGTCTGTACACCCGGCATGCCCGACGGGCTGGCAGGGTAGGGCTGATCCTTCTCGGCACGCTGGTGCGGGGCGTGGTCGGTGCCCAGGACATCGACCGTGCCATCGGCGATGCCGGCCCACAGGGCCTGCTGATGGCGCAGCTCCCGCACGGGCGGATTCATCTGCGCATAGGTGCCGAGCCTGTCATAGCAGTCAGGTGCGAACAAGGTGAGATGGTTGGGCAGGACCTCGACTGAGGCCAGGTCGCGGTTCTCACGCAGCAGCGCTATCTCCTCCGCGGTCGAGACATGCAGCACGTGGACGCGCTTGCCGCGGGCACGCGCCAGCGCCAGGAGCCGTCGTGTCGCCTTCAGCGCCGTCTCCACATCGCGCCAGTGCGGATGCATGCGCGGATGCGCACCGGTCGCGGGGATCAGGCTCTTGCGCTCCTTGAGGCGCGCCTCGTCCTCGCAATGCACCGCCATGCGGCGCGTGATGTGGTCGAGGATGCGGCCCAGGTTCACATCGTCCTCGACCAGCAGGTTGCCGGTCGAGCTGCCCATGAAGACCTTGACGCCGCAGCAGCCGGGCAGGCGCTCCAAGACCGGCAGCTCGTGCGCATTTTCGGCCGTGCCGCCGACATAGAAGGCATGATCGACCCAGGCCCGGCCGGCGGCGCGCGCGAGCTTGTCGGCGAGGGCCGCGGCGGTCACGGTCAGGGGTCTGGTGTTGGGCATCTCAAAGAGCCCGACCACGCCGCCGAGCGCGGCGCCGGCGGTGCCGCTGGCCAGATCCTCCTTGGCCTCCATGCCGGGCTCGCGGAAGTGCACCTGGGTGTCGATGACGCCCGGCAGCAGGTGCAGGTGGGTGACGTCGATGCGCTGCGCGGCGCTGGCGCCGGAGAGGTCGCCGAAGGCGCTGAAGCGTCCGGCGCGGATGCCGATGTCGATGCGCTGCCGTCCGGCGTGATTGACGACCGTGCCGCCGGCCAGGATCAGGTCAAAGGAGTCGCTCATGCGGCGAGTATTCGTACCGAGCCGCCGCGTACAGCACGAATGCCGCCCGGGCGGTGATGCAGTCGAAGCTCTGGCCGTGCGGCGTCGTCCCTGGCGTCGTGCGTGCGTCGCGCTCAGCGGCGGTCGGGCGTGGGCAGGTCCTGGCGATCGATGGCGCGCTGCGAGCCCAGGCGCGGGCAGTGCTCAAGCAGGGGACACCGCTCGCAGCGCGGGCTGACGCGCCGGCAGAAGTCGCGGCCCAGGCGCAGCATGCGCTGGCTGAGGTCCACCCAGCGGTCCGGCGTGAAGCGCTCTTTGATGGCATGCTCGGCCTCGGCATGGTTCTGCCCGGCGACCCAGCCGATGCGGCCCAGGACGCGCCGTACTTCCGGCGGCGCGGCGAAGGCCGGGGTTGCGAAGGCGTGGCCCAGGACCACGGCCGCCGCCGCGCGGCTGACGCCCGGCAGCGCCGCGAGGCCGGCCATGGTGCGTGGCACCTGCCCGCCATGCAGGCGCAGGATGCCGCGCGCGGCCTCGACCAGGGCGCGGGCCTTCTCGCGGTACAACGGCAGCTGGCGCAGCACCGCCTCGAGATCGCGGTGATCGACCGCGGCCATCGCCGCGGCGGAGGTCAGATGCTCCGAGAGCACGGCCATGACCTTGTTGACCTGCAGCTCATGGGCGCGTTCGCTGAGGATCGCCGCCATCAGCAGCTCCCAGGGCTCGCGCGTGAGCAGATCGCAGGTGGCGTCCGGGTAGATGGCCGCAAGGGCCGTGTCGATGGTCGCAGGATCAGGGGGCGGACGCATCGGCACTCCCGCGACTTAGTTGATGTAGTGCGCGATCCATCCGGCGCTGTCGACGAAGAGCCGGATGCAGGTCATCTTGCGGTCATCGCACAAGGTGAAGAGATGGTGGTACTTGGCCGGCACCGAGATGAAGTCGCCGGGCCGCAGCTCGACATCGACGGCTTCGGTGGTGTCCGGGAAGAGCGTGAAGATGCCGCGTCCCTGGACGCAGAAGCGCACCTCGTCGGCCTCGTGCAGGTGCTTCTTGTCGAACTTGGCGAGCATGGTGTCGAGGTTCGGCGTGTCGGGATAGAGGCTGATGACGTCGGCGGTGACGTAGCCGCCGCGGCTCTTGAGGTGCTCGAGCTCGGGACGGAAGGCCTCCAGCACCTGGGCCTTCTCGCCATCGGCGAGATTGCGGCTACGCAGCTGCTCGGGCAGGCGCTCGACACCCCAGGTCTCGAAGGTGATGCCAAGCTGGCCGAGCGCCGCAGCGATCTGCTGCTGGTCGGTCACGGTGCGCTTGCTCTGACGATAGGTGAGGACGGCCATTTTCACTCTCTCCCGCTTGATGATGAAGTATAAACTCCGTCGCATCGATGCCATCACAAATCCCAGCTCAACAGCCGCCATCGCTCCTGGACCGGGATGTCCGTGGATTACCGGGCATCGGCGCGGTGCGCGCGAGGTCCCTGCACGACGCCGGGCTGGCGACGGTCTGGGATCTGCTGCATGCCCCGCCCCGTCCTGCGGCGGCGCCCCCGCCGCGCTGCGACAGCGGACCACTGCCAGCCGGCATCGCGGTGCGCATCCGCGCCCAGGTCATCGCCGTGTCCCGGGCCTTCCGCCGCCGCAGCCTCGACGTGCGCCTGCTGCGCGCCGACGGCGTTGCGCTGCGCGCCCGCTTCTTCAATGCCACCTGGCTGGCGTCAAAACTCCAGATCGGGCACTGGTACCTGTGGGAGGGTCGCATGGACGGCACGTCACGGCTGCTGCTGCAGCCGCGCTTCCAGGCGTCGAGCACGGCGGATGAACCGGCCGAGACGCCGGGACTGCGCATGTGCTATGCGCAGCTGCCCGGACTGAGCGCCACCGGCTACGGCACCCTCCTGGCGCACGTGCTCTCCACGCATCTCTGCGCGCTGGAGGATCCGCTGCGCGAACTGCCTGCCGCGGAGTATCAGCGCCTGGTCGAACGCGCGCACCGCCCCCATGATCGGGACGACTGGCAGCAGGCGATGCGCGCCCTGGCGCGGCGCGAGCTGCGCGCCCTGGCATGGCGGCTGCATGAGCTCCTGCCGGCTGCGGAGGGGGTGCCGGGGCGGTCCTGGGACTGGAGCGATGCCACCGAGCAGGCGGCGCGCGCCATGCTTCCCTACACGCTTAGCCCCGGGCAGGAGGCGGCCGTGCCGGCGCTGCGCGCCGATCTGCAGGCCGCGCGTCCGATGGTGCGCCTGCTGCAAGGCGAGGTCGGCAGCGGCAAGACCGCGCTGGCCTTCCTCGCCATCCTGGCGGTCGCCGCGCAGGGCGGGCAGTCGCTGCTGCTTACGCCGACCACGGTCCTGGCCGAACAGCACCTGCGCTGGTTCCAGGAGCGCCTGCACGGCAGCCGCCTGCGCTGCGCGCTGCTAAGTGGCGCGCTCGGCGCGGCGGCGCGCGCGCAGCTGCTGGAGGACGTGGCGGCCGGGCGGATCGATGTGGTGATCGGCACGCACGCCGCGCTGCATGACGAGGTCGTGCTGCCGGCCCTCGGCTTGGTGGTGATCGATGAGCAGCACCGCTTCGGCGTCGGCCAGCGCCTGGCGGCCCTGGCCGCGGCGACGCGCCGCCAGGGCTTCCAGCCCGACCTGCTGCTGATGAGCGCCACTCCCATCCCGCGCACCCTGGCCTTGACCATCTATGGCGAGATGCCGGTCACGATCCTGCACGGCCGTCCGCCCGGGCATGCCACGGTGACGACCGAGCTGCGCGCGCTGCAAGAGCCGGCCCAGGTCGAGACGCTGGTGCGCGCGGCGCTGCACGACGGCGGACGGGTCTTCGTGGTGTGCGCGCGCAAATGGTCCGCCGCCAACGGCCTATCCGCGGTCGACATCCATGCCCGGCTGGCGGGCCTGCGGGATCTCGACACGCCGGTGGCGCTGGTGCACGGCGACTGCAGCAGCGAGGAGCGTGTGGCGGCGATGGAGGATTTCCGCAGCGGCGCGGCGCGGGTGCTGGTCGCGACCTCGCTGATCGAAGTCGGATTGGATGTGCCGCAGGCCACCCACCTCATGGTCCTCGAGGCGGAGCGCTTCGGGTTGGCCCAGCTGCATCAGCTGCGCGGACGACTCGGCCGCGGAGCCGCCACGGGCATCTGCATCCTCGGGCATGGCGGCTGCGCTGGTGGTGCCCCCGGGGCCGTGCCGGCCGATGGGCCGCCAGGTGCGGCAGCACGCGCGCGGCTCGAGCTCCTGGTGGCGACCAGCGACGGCCTGGCGATCAGCGAGGCCGACCTGCGCGAGCGCGGCGCCGGCGACCTGCTCGGCACGCTGCAGCATGGCGCGTATGAGCTGCGCCTGGCCGACCTGGGACGCGATCTCGACCTGCTGCAGGAGGCGCATGCGGCGGTGCGCGCGGCGTGCGCGCGTCACGAGACCTGTCCGCGCGATTTGCAGGCGTTCATCCCGCTCGGCACGCTGCCGCGCCTGGTGCCGTGACACGCCGCGTGCGGGTCGGGTGCGACCGCAGCTCATGGAATGCGCGCTCCGCAGCGCCATGATCACCGCATGCCGTCCGTCTACGTCTGCTGCCCCGCCTATGGCCTGGACGGTCCGCTGCGCAAGGCGCGCATCCTCGATGCGATCGCCCCGGTCGCCCGCGAGCTGGGGCTGACGGTCGTCGCCTCCCCGCTCATGGACCGCCACATCGGGCCCGGGGCCTGGCTGCCGGTCACCGAGCGCCGCACCGACCTGCGTTCGGCGCTGCAGCATGACGTGGTCTGGGCCAGCGCCGGCGGCTACGGCTCGGTGCACCTGGTCGAGGATCTGCTCACGCTCGAGGCGGCGCGCCGCCCATGGCTGATCGGTTACAGCGACATCACCGTCATGCATGCCTGCTGGCGGCGGCGTGCCTGGGGTGAAGGCATCTACTGCGCCCTGCCCGGCGAACTCGGCGGGCGCACCGGCCAGTCGATGCTCGCGCTGCTGCGCGGCCAGGGCTACCAGCGCAGCGGTGCCATCGATGCCGGGGTGCGGGTACTGCGCGCCGGCGCCGCCGCGGGCATCTGCCAGCCGGCCTGCCTCTCGGTCCTGGCCGGGCTGTGCGGCACGCCCGCGCAGCCGCAGCTGCGCGGCTGCGTCCTGGCCGTCGAGGACGTCGACGAGCGGCCCTTCGAGCTCGATTTCGCCCTGATGCAGCTTGCGCTGTCGGGCGCGCTCGACGGCCTGGTCGGGCTGATCGGCGGCAATTTCACGCACAAGGACCGCTCCGACTACGAAGGCCCGTCCAGCGAGGAGGTCATCGCCTCCTGGGCACACCGCCTGCAGGTCCCGAGCATCTCCCGCCTGCCCTTCGGGCACATCGACGACGGCTTGGCGATGCCCAGCGGACGCCGGGTCGAGCTGGTCGGCGGCGCCGATGGCAGCTGGCGGTTCGATGTCGCCAGCGGACCATCCTGCCTATGAGCGACGCCCTGCAGCCCCTGGTCGAGCGCGCCGTGCAGATCCGCCACGATCTGCACCGCCATCCCGAGCTGATGCATGAGGAGCACCGCACCGCCGTGGTGGTGCGCACCGCGCTTGATGCGCTCGGCATCCCGTGGCGGGCCTGCGCGCTCACCGGCACGGTGGCGCAGCTCGCGCCAGGCCGGTCCGGACGCTGTGTCGCCTTCCGCGCCGATCTCGACGCGCTGCCCCTGCAGGAGGCCAGCGGCGTGGCCTGGAGCAGCGAGCATCCGGGCAAGATGCACGCCTGCGGCCATGACGGCCACACCGCGAGCCTGCTCGCCGCGGCGGCGTGGCTGAAGTCGCGCGAGGCCGAGCTGCCCGGACCGGTGGTGCTGATCTTCCAGCCCGCCGAGGAGGGCGGTCATGGCGCCCAGAAGATGATCAGTGACGGCGCCCTAACCGGGGTCGATGAGATCTATGGCTGGCACAACTGGCCGCCGATCCCCTTCGGCCAGGCGCGCATCAGTCCGGGGGCGATCATGGCCTCCAATGGCGAGTGGGACGCGATCATCACCGGCCGCGGCGGCCATGCCAGCCAGCCGCACCAGACCATCGATCCGATCGTCGCCGGCGCCTCGTTCGTGACTGTGGTCCAGCAGGTCGTCTCACGCCAGATCTCGCCGACCCAGGCCGGGGTGGTGTCGGTGACCTGCTTCCACGCCGGGACCTTCGACAACATCATCCCGGATACCGCGACCCTGGTCGGCACGGTGCGCGCCGCTACCACCGAACTGCGCGACGACCTGGCCCGGCGCACGTCCGACATGCTGGTCAAAACCTGCGCCCTATCGGGAGCCACCGCCCACTTCACCTACCGGCCGTGCTATCCGGCCACCGTCAATCATGCGGCGCAGGCGGCCCGCGCCGCGGGCGTCCTGGCCGACGTGCTGGGCCCCGACCAGGTCTCGGCCGAGGGCCTGCCGCTGATGGCGGCCGAGGATTTCGGCTGCTTCCTCCAGCAGTGCCCGGGCGCCTTCTTCCTGCTCGGCACCGGGCGCGCCGGGCGGACCATGGAGCCGTGCCACAGCCCGCGCTTCGACTTCGAGGATGCGCTCATCCCGCTGGCGGTGCGCATCTGGGCCGGACTGGCCGGGCTGGACCAGCCGGTCAGACCGCTCTGAGCCTGCCGGATTCCCCCGGCGCCTCGCACCGCTAGCCTCGACTTGTGGACCTGCAGCAGAGCCAACTGGCCAACCGCCTGGCGCGGGTCTACAAGCATCGCCGCAAATGGGCCAAGCGCCTGGACATCTCCTGCTTCCGGCTCTACGAGAAGGACATCGCCGACCAGCCGATGATCATCGACTGGTATGACGGCGATGTGCTGATCTGGGCCTTCCACCGCACCCGCAACGAGACGCCGGACGATGAGCGGACGTGGCTGGCGGCAGCGACCGAGGCGGTGTGCAACGGGCTGGGCGTCGCCGCCGAGCAGGTCTTCATCAAGACGCGTCGGCCGCAGAAGGACCGCCAGAAGGGCGCCCAGGGCGACGCCCAGGAGGGCCAGTACCAGCGCGTCGACCACCGCCATGTCGTCAAGCCGGTGCGCGAGCAGGGCCTGACCTTCGAGGTCAACCTCTCCGACTACCTCGACACCGGGCTGTTCCTCGACCATCGCGTCACCCGCGACCGGGTGCGCGCGGCGAGCCGCGATCTGCGCGTCCTCAACCTCTTCGCCTACACCGGCTCCTTCACCTGCTACGCCTGCGCCGGGGGTGCGCGCTCGAGCCTGACCATCGACCTGAGCAACACCTACCTCGAATGGGCGGCCCGCAATCTCGCGCTCAATGGCGTCACCCCGGGGGGCGCGCACCGCCTGCTGCGCGCCGACTGCCTGGCGTGGCTGGCAACGCCCACGCCCGAGCGCTTCGACCTGATCATCTGCGACCCCCCGACCTTCTCCAACTCGACATCCATGGCGCACGATTTCTCGGTCGGGCGCGACCACGGCTGGATCCTGGCGCGGCTGCGCGAGCGCCTCGCGCCACAGGGGGTGGTGTACTTCAGCACCAACTTCCGCGGCTTCGAGCTCGACCCGGCCCTGGCGGGCTGGCAGGTCGAGGAGACCTCCGCCAGCTCGGTCCCGGAGGATTTCCGCGACCGGCGCATCCACCGCTCGTGGCAGCTGCGTGCGCTGCCTGGCTGAGGATGGCAGGCCTGGGCCTTGCGCGAAGGCAAGCGCCGCAACGCTAGCAGGATGGCCCTCCCGCCCCCGGTCGTGCCGCTGAATGAATCGGCCCTGATCGACGAGGCGGCGGTGAATCTCGGCCAGGACCTGGGCGTGCTGATGGAGCGCGCCGGCGAAGTCCTGGCGCGCGAGGCGCAGCGCATGGCGCCCAGCGGGGTGATCCTGCTGCTGTGCGGCCCGGGCAACAATGGCGGTGACGGCTATGTCTGCGCGCGGGTCCTGGCCGAGGCCGGGCGCGAGGTCGCGGTGTGGGCGATCATCGCGCCGCGCAGCCCGCTGTGCGAACGCCAGGCGCGACGCCTGCCAGCGTCGGTTGCGCGCCTGACGGGCCTGCCGGCCACGCCCCCGGCTTTGATCATCGATGCGATCCTCGGCGCCGGGACGCGCGGCCGGCCGCGCGAGCCGATCGCCGGCGTGCTGCTGGCGCTGAAGACCCTGGCTGTGCCGATCCTCGCCTCCGACATCCCCAGCGGCCTGGGCACCGACCTGGTGGTGCCGGCGGCCCTGACCGTGTGCCTGCAGGTCGCCAAGCAGGAGCTCATGCGCGCGCGCGACGCGGGCGAGTTCAGCACCGTCGACATCGGCGTGCTGCCGGCCGCCTACCAGGTGGTGCAATCCAGCTGCCTGCGGCGCTTCCCGCCGCTCAAGCGCAGCGGCCACAAGGGCTCGCATGGCGAGCTCTTGATCATCGGCGGCGGGGTCTTCCCGGGGGCGCTCGAGTTCGCCTGCCGGGCCGCGGTCATGACCGGCTGCGACATGGTGCGCGCCTGGACCGCGGAGGGTCCGAAGCTGCCGCCCGGGATCATCGTCCATCGCCAGGGCGGGCGCTCGCTTGGCCCCTCCGACCCGGGCCAGCTCACGCCGATGCTGGTGCGCGCCAGCGCTGTCTTGATCGGACCGGGTCTCGGCCGGGATCCCGGCTGCGAGGAGGCCGCGCAGCAGGCCTTGAGCCTGGCCCTCGAGCTCGGCGTGCCGGTGGTCATCGATGCCGATGCCCTGGCGCACTGCGCGGAGATGCTGCGCAGCCTGCCCGAGGGCGACAGCCGCCTGCTCTTGACCCCGCACCGCACCGAGGCCCGCAACCTGATCGGCGCGGCTGCCACCGAGGAGTCCATCCACCGCTTCGCACGTCCCGACCGCGTGATGCTGGCCAAGGCGCCGGTCGACCTGATCAGCGATGGCTGGCGCTGGCAGCGCAATCCACGCGGCAACCCGCGCATGGCGGTGGGTGGCACCGGCGACATCCTCGCCGGGCTGGCGGCCGGACTGATGGCGCGCGGCGCCACCGCCTTCGATGCGGCGCGCATGGCGCTGCTGTGGGAGACGACCGCCGCCGATGGGCTGTGGCTGAGCCAGGGCCCGTGCTACGACGCCGAGGATGTTCTGGCCAGCCTGCCCCCGGCGCTGCGCGCCTTCCTCGAGCCGATGGGCATGTGGCCGCCGGTGGTCGGCTAAGATAGCAGGGCGCTCGGCGCTCAGGCCCCGGCCGAGTCGGCATCCGCGGCCGGGCTGCGCGCGCGGTAGACATCGAGCTCCTCTCCATGGCGGCCGATGGTCGCCAGCAGCTTCTCGGCGGCCTGGCCCTTGTGCTCGCGCACCCAGGTGTCATAGATGCGGCACTGGCTCTCGGCCGAGAGGTCGCCGGGCAGGTCCTCCTCGAGCGCCTCGCGGCGCAGCGCGTAGAGCGCGATCGCGACCGAGACCGAGAGGTTGAGGCTCTGCGGAAAGCCGATCATCGGGATCAGGAAGTGGCCATCGGCCTGCTGCGAGCCCGCGGGGCTCAGCCCAGCGCCTTCGGTGCCGAAGACCAGGGCCAGGGGCTGGGTCTTGTTCTCCTCGGCCAGGCGGCCCGGTCCGACCACCGACTGCACGCCGAGATCGCTGGCCAGGATGCGGTAGCCCATGGCGCGGGCGGCGGCGTAGCACGAGCCGATGTCCGGATGCAGCAGGATGTCGACGTAGTGGTGGCTGCCCTGGCTGATCTTGCGGTTGACCTTGAAGCCGTTGCGGTTGGCGACCACGAACAGGCGCTGGATGCCGAAGGCGTCGCAGCTGCGGATGATGGCGGTGGCGTTGTGCGGGTCGTAGCACTCTTCGAGGATCACCGCCACCGCGCCGGTGCGCCGCGCCAGCACCTGCCGGTACTTGTGCGCCCGGCTGGGCGTGAGCATGGCATCGACCGGGTGGGGCGGGACCGGGCTGGGGAGGTCGCGTCGAAAGGACGAGGGGGTCGGAGGGGTGGCGCTGCGCATGGGATGGGTTGGCGGTGGGCTGCGGTGGAACGGCCGTGGCTAGTCGCAGACCACCGTGCCGTCGCTGATGCGCACCGCCACCCGCTGCAGGTGCTCGCCATAGCAGGGTCCGGCGATGCACTCGCCGGTCGCGGCGACGAAGCGTGCCCCATGCAGGGCGCAGCGCAGTTCGGTCGGGGTGTCCAGGCAGTGGCCATCGCCCCAGTCCAGGCCGACACCGACATGCGGGCAGCTGTTGCGGTAGCCATGCACGACACCGTCCTGCTTGACCAGGATGACCTCGAAGCCGAGCGGGTGCTTGGCCATGACCTGGTCGAAGTCGGTGGTGCCATGCAGGACGTGGCTCATGGGGCGGAGCCTAGCGGCAGCCTCGTGGGGCGACAGCCGGCGGGCATGGCGGCTGATGACGATGATAATAGTTTTTCATTCTGCACCCGCCATGCGCGATTATCAATTCATCCAATCTCGGTGGCAGCGGGCGTGATCTGGTCGCAGCAATCGCATCACCTGATGTGCCCGGCTGGCCAGCCGGCTGGAAAGCAACGTCTCCCTACAGAGGTCGATCATTAAGTGATGATCCCCGTACTAATTGGAACAAGAATATGGGTCCATTGCAACCCATATTGTGGACAACTTCGTCCTCACGCCCTCAAGCCGTGGCCCGACAGGCACTTGGAGCCTGAAGGCAATGTCAGTCATTGGGCTGTTCATACGGGCCCTAGGACGCCAAAATGTGTCAAATGATCAGTAAAATGCTTACTTGTGTCAGGGCATGTCGTACCGTGCGGGCTTCGCGACCGCCACCTTGTCCTGGAGACCCGCATCCGCCTGCTCGCCTATCTCGCCATTCCCCTGCTCGTCTGTAGCGGATTCGTTCCGAACGGTCGCGCGGTAAGCACGCTGCTCGCGGGCGCCACTCCGGCGCCGGCGGTGGAGCGGCCGCTGGCGATGCCTCTGCCTCTGCCGGTACCCAGGGCCGCCGTGGTGCACCTGCCCCAGACGACCCTGTCGCCCGGGACGCCCGGGCGTGAGCTGCTCGCTGACCTGGTGCGGGCCCCGGTCGTGCGTCCGGCCTTCTACCAGGTCGCCTGGCATGGCGAGACGCCCACCACTCGCCCCGACCTGGCCTCGAGCTTCTCCAGCACCCATCCGGATGCCTATGGCGATTGGCTTCTGACCCAACTGCCGCGCGGCACGCACATCACCCGGATGTGGGCCACGGTGACCGCCTACTGCCCCTG
>Ga0302314_10005117_pt1 | contig 23968 bp, 23 predicted proteins | sample III_Palsa_N2_3_FD_200533 | JGI IMG/M metagenome (GOLD analysis project Ga0302314, IMG submission 200533) | Peat permafrost microbial communities from Stordalen Mire near Abisko, Sweden - III_Palsa_N2_3 | ecosystem: Environmental > Terrestrial > Soil > Palsa > Peat permafrost | place: Sweden... | reverse complement strand
GGCGATGGCCAAGGCCATGGGGGTACGCACGGAGTGGGTGGACGCCCTGACCTTCGGATTGGGTTCAGGTATAGCGGGGGTTGCGGGCGTGGCCTTGAGTCAACTCACCAATGTAGGCCCGAATCTCGGACAGAGTTACATCGTCGATGCCTTCATGGTGGTGGTGTTCGGCGGAGTCGGCAATCTCTGGGGCACCGAACTCGGCGGCAATGCCCTCGGCATCGTCAACAAGGTGTTGGAGCCGTACTCGGGCGCGGTACTCGCGAAAATATTCGTGCTGGTGTTCCTCATCCTATTCATACAACGTCGGCCGCGGGGACTATTCCCGCAAAAAGGTAGGGCGGCCGATGGTTGACACGGTGAGCGGAAGGTTCATGACCGTCGTCGGCTCCGATCGCGGCGGCCAAATATTCTTGGGCGTGTTGCTGCTGTGTGCGGTGCTGGTGCCGTTGCTGAATTTACTGCCGCCAACGGAATCCGCACTGCATTTGTCCAGCTACGCCGTGACGCTGTTGGGTAAGTACATGACTTACGCCATGCTGGCCATTGCGGTGGATTTGATCTGGGGTTACTGCGGCATACTAAGTCTCGGCCACGGTGCTTTTTTTGCCCTGGGCGGCTATTGCATGGGCATGTACCTCATGCGCCAGATCGGCTCGCGTGGCGTGTATGGAGATCCGGTGCTTCCGGATTTCATGGTGTTCCTGAATTGGAAGGACTTGCCTTGGTTCTGGCATGGCTTCAATTCTTTTCCTTTCGCCCTCGCCATGATGTTCCTGGTACCCGGGGTGCTGGCTCTGGCCTTTGGGTACCTGGCGTTTCGCTCCCGCGTCTCGGGCGTTTATTTGTCCATCATCACACAGGCGCTGACCTATGCTCTGATGCTGGCTTTTTTCCGCAACGACATGGGTTTTGGCGGTAATAACGGCTTTACCGATTTCAAGGAAATACTGGGATATGATTTGCAGGCGCCGGGCACCCGCATGGCGCTGTTTTTAATTACCGCGGTCGCCCTGGGCGGCAGTTACTGCATGTGCCGGGCGATTATTGCGTCCCGCGCCGGGCGGGTCATCCAAGCCATCCGTGATGCTGAAAGTCGCGCGCGCTTCATTGGATATCGAGTGGATTCGTACAAGCTCTGGGTGTTCGTGCTGTCGGCGCTGCTCGCGGGTCTCGCCGGCGCACTGTACGTACCGCAAATCGGCATCATCAATCCCAGTGAGTTCTCGCCCGCGAATTCCATCGAGGTTGTCATTTGGGTGGCCATCGGCGGCCGCGGCACCCTCTATGGCGCCGTCATCGGCGCCTTCCTGGTCAACTACGCTAAAAGCTATTTCACGGCCGCGTTGCCCAGCATGTGGCTGTACGCACTCGGTGCGTTATTCGTGTTGGTGACGCTGTTCCTACCTCACGGTGTGGTCGGCGCGCTGCGCCGGCTCCAGAGAGCCCCCCAGTCTTGAAGCACACCGTCCTGAATCGCTTTTCCACGCGTTCCCGCAGCGATAAACCTCCGGGGCCGGATGCCTCTAAAGGCATCATCCTGTATCTCGAAGACATCACGGTGTCCTTTGATGGCTTTCGCGCCATTAATGGACTGACCCTGTACGTGGAGGTAGGAGAACTGCGTTGCATCATCGGGCCCAACGGCGCGGGTAAGACCACGATGATGGATGTGATCACCGGTAAAACTCGCCCCGATAGCGGCTCGGCTTGGTTCGGCCAGAGTATCGATTTACTGTCAATGACGGAACCGGAAATTGCCCAGGCGGGCATCGGCAGAAAATTCCAGAAACCCACGGTGTTCGAGAAACTCACTGTGTTCGAGAATCTCGAGCTGGCCATGGCCGGCCCCAAGACAGTGTGGAAATGGCTGTTTGCGGACATTTCATCGGGTCAGCTCGAGCGCATCGACTCGGTGATGGAGACGGTCGGTTTGACGGAGCGCCGCTACGCCATGGCGGGAGCGCTCTCGCATGGCCAGAAACAGTGGTTGGAAATCGGCATGTTGCTCATGCAGGATCCGCAATTGCTGCTGGTGGACGAACCGGTGGCGGGCATGACGCCGCAGGAAGTGGAGCGCACCGCCGAGCTTTTGGTATCGCTGGCGGAAAAACACTCGGTTATCGTGGTCGAACATGACATGGAATTCGTGCGCTCCATTGCGCGCAAGGTCACGGTGCTGCACGAGGGCAGTGTGCTTGCGGAGGGTAGCATCGATGAGGTGCAAGCGAACCGCCGAGTGATCGAGGTATACCTCGGTGAGTAACCTCTTGGACATTCAGGGCCTCAATCAATTCTACGGCGGCAGTCACACACTGTGGGATGTGAATATGGCGGTGCCTAAGGGCTCATGTACCTGCCTCATGGGGCGCAACGGCATGGGCAAAACCACACTGCTCAAGTGCATCATGGGTCTTCTGCCGGCCTCCGGGAAGATTTTGTACGAGGGTCGAGATATTCACGAGGCCGCCGCGGAGCAACGCGCGCACTGGCGAATTGGCTACGTGCCCCAGGGACGGGAAATCTTTTCGCAGCTCTCGGTGGAAGAAAATCTGCGCATCGGGCTTGCCGTGCGTCGGCCAAAGCTGCGCCAGGTGCCTGAGCATCTGTATGAGATGTTCCCCGTGCTCAAACAAATGTTGCGCCGTCGGGGCGGGGACTTGTCGGGCGGGCAACAACAGCAGCTGGCGATCGCTCGGGCGCTGGTCCTGGATCCACAACTGCTGATCCTGGACGAGCCTACCGAAGGTATTCAGCCGAATATCGTGCACGAAATCGGCGAGGTGCTACAGCGGCTCAATCGGGAGATTAATCTCACGGTGCTCTTGGTGGAGCAGAAGCTGCCATTTGCCCGGCGGGTCGCTACGGACCTACGTATTCTGGACAAAGGACGGCTGGTAGTGTCGGACAAGATTGCGGCGCTGACCGATGATTTGGTGCGGCAGCATTTGACGGTTTGAGGGGCCTGTCCGCCACTTTCGCTTGTGTCGTATGTGCGATCCGCATAGATTAGATACGATCCATGATTGACACTTCCGTGCAATCGGGTTGGCTCGCCAACCTCGACCTCAAGCTCGACAATGTCGACGGAGTGACGCGCATTACGCGCCGGCGGCACGTGGGCCCTCTGTTGGTGCAGCGTGCCTTTTATCCGGAAGCTGTCTCGATCGCGGCACCCCTGGGTGCACCCTGCCATGTCTACCTGGTGCACCCGCCCGGCGGGGTCGCGAGCGGCGATGATCTGCGGCTGGACGTCGAGGTGACCGTGGGCGCCCATGCGTTGCTCACCACACCGGCGGCGGGGAAGTTTTACCGCCGCGGCTCGGCGGGCGCTTCGCGGTTGGTCCAGTCGTTGAGCGTCGACCGAGCCGCTCTCGAGTGGCTGCCCCAGGAGAATATTTTTTACCCCAACGCCGCCGCTGAGCTGTCCACTCTTGTCCACGTGACTGGCGGCTCGAGATTCATCGGTTGGGAAATTGCCTGTTTCGGTTTACCCGCGAGCGGCGGCACCTTGGAATCGGGAAGCATTCGCCAGAACTTCGAGCTGTGGCTGGACGGCCGGCCGTTGTTTCTGGATCGCGTGACTATCCAGGCGGCTTCGCTGTCAGCACGCTGGGGTCTGGCCGGCCACTCGACTCTCGGGACGTGGGTGGGGTTCCCGGCCGACCTCAAGGACTTGAAGGCGGCGCGGGCGATTATAGACACGACTTGTGGCGACTCGACCGCAGCCTGTACGCTGGTGGACGGTGCCTTGGTGTGCCGCGGTCTGGGCGACCGCGCGGATCGCCTCAAACAGGTATTCGTCGAATTGTGGAAGGGTCTGCGGCCGAGCCTCATTGGCCGCGAGGCCGTTCCGCCCCGAGTATGGGCAACGTAGGGTATTACCATGGAATTATCGCCGCGCGAAAAAGACAAACTGCTCCTGTTCACCGCCGCCCTGCTGGCCGAGCGCCGCAAGGCACGGGGTTTGAAACTCAATTATCCCGAGTCCGTTGCTTATATATCCGCTGCGATTCTCGAGGGAGCGCGTGACGGCCGTTCGGTGGCGGAGCTCATGAGCTTCGGTGCCACCGTGCTCAAGCGCGATGAGGTCATGGAGGGCATTGCTGAGATGATCACTGAGGTACAGGTCGAGGCGACTTTCCCGGACGGCACGAAACTCGTCACCGTTCACCAGCCCATCGTTTAGGAGCGCGCATGATCCCTGGAGAAATTATCACCGAGCCGGGTGACATTGAATTGAACGCCGGCCGGGAAACGCGCCGATTGACCGTCGCCAATGTCGGTGACCGTCCCATCCAAGTGGGCTCGCATTACCATTTTTATGAAACCAACCAAGCACTGCGCTTCGATCGGGAACAGGCTCGGGGCTTTCGCTTAGGCATTGCCGCCGGCACCGCGGTGCGCTTCGAACCGGGCCAGGAGCGCGATGTCGAGCTGGTCGCCTTGGCCGGCGATCGGGTGGTGTACGGGTTTCAGGGCCGCATCATGGGAGCGCTGACATGACGCGCATTACCCGGGCCGCCTATGCGGAAATGTTTGGGCCCACGGTGGGCGATCGCATTCGTCTGGGAGATACCGAACTGCTGATCGAAATCGAACGCGATTTTTGCGTCTACGGTGAGGAGGTCAAATTCGGCGGCGGCAAGGTGATTCGCGACGGCATGGGTCAAAGCCAGCGCTTGGCTGCGGATGTCGCCGACACGGTGATTACCAACGCCGTGATTCTCGACCATTGGGGCGCGGTCAAGGCTGACATCGGCATCAAGAATGGCCGCATCAGCGGCATCGGCAAAGCGGGTAATCCGGACATTCAACCCGGCGTGACTATCGCGGTCGGCGCCGCCACCGAAGTCATAGCCGGCGAAGGCTCGATCGTGACCGCGGGAGCCATCGACGCTCACATTCACTTCATTTGCCCGCAGCAGGTGGAGGATGCGCTCATGAGCGGCGTGACCACCATGATCGGCGGAGGGACGGGTCCTGCCACGGGCACCGCCGCCACCACGTGCACACCGGGGCCGTGGCATATCGCACGCATGTACCAGGCCATCGACGAATTGCCCATGAATTTCGGTTTGCTGGGCAAAGGTAATGCGAGCCTGCCGGGTCCGTTGGACGAACAGGTCGAGGCGGGCGTCATGGGGCTCAAACTGCATGAGGATTGGGGCACAACGCCGGCGGCCATCGACAATTGCCTGAGTGTGGCCGATCGCTACGACGTGCAAGTGGCCATTCACACGGACACGTTGAACGAAAGCGGTTTCGTCGAGGACACGTTGGCCGCGTTCAAAGGCCGCGCCATTCATACGTATCACACGGAAGGTGCCGGCGGCGGCCATGCGCCGGACATCATCAAGGCCTGCGGTGTGCCGCATGTGCTGCCGTCGTCCACCAATCCCACGCGGCCATACACCATTAACACCATCGATGAGCATCTGGATATGCTCATGGTGTGTCATCACCTCGACCCCGGCATCGCCGAGGATGTAGCCTTCGCCGAGTCGCGTATTCGCCGCGAGACCATTGCGGCCGAAGATATCCTGCATGACCTCGGCGCGTTCTCGATGATTTCCTCCGACTCGCAGGCCATGGGCCGCGTGGGAGAGGTCATTACTCGCAGCTGGCAGACTGCTCACAAGATGAAAACCCAGCGGGGTCCTCTGCCTCAGGATTCCGCGCGCAACGATAACTTCCGAGCGCGGCGCTATATTGCCAAGTACACCATCAATCCGGCGCTGACCCATGGCATTGCGCATGAAGTCGGGTCCATCGAAGTGGGTAAGCTTGCGGATCTCGTGCTGTGGCGGCCGGCGTTTTTCGCGACCAAGCCCGCCATGATCATCAAGGGCGGCATGATTGTCGCGGCTCCCATGGGCGATCCCAACGCATCCATTCCGACGCCGCAGCCGGTGCACTATCGGTATATGTTCGGCGCGCTGGGCGGCGCGCGGACTGCGACGTCCGTGAGTTTCACGTCGGCGGCAGGCATCGCGGGCGGCATGGCGCAGCGGCTGGGCCTGCAGAAGCGCTTGGTGGCGGTGTCGGGGACGCGGAAACTGTCCAAGCGCGATCTCATTTTGAACGATTATTTGCCGCACATTGATGTCGATCCGCAGACCTACGAAGTGCGGGCCGACGGCCAGTTACTCACCTGCGAGCCGGCGCGGGTGCTGCCGCTGGCGCAGCGGTACTTTTTATTTTGAGCGGCTCGATAGTCATGATATTGGAGCGCGACGCTCGCGGCGGCGGCGGCGACTCGGTTGGCGCGGGCAGTGCGGATGCGCTGTTGATACTGCCTTTCGATGTGCGCAGCCGAAGCCGGTTTCGCGCACGGCTGGATAATGGCGAGGAGGTGGGTGTGATACTCACACGCGGCCATATCCTTCGTGGAGGTGATCGACTGCGAGCGGAGGACGGACGCATTATCGGCGTGGCGGCCGCCTCCGAAACCGTGAGTACGGCGCATGCGCGCGACGCCGACCTGTTGGCGCGCGGTGCCTACCACCTAGGCAATCGGCACGTGGCATTGCAGATTGGGCCTTTGTGGTTGCGGTATAGCCACGACCATGTGCTCGACGACATGGTGAGGGGGTTGGGGTTTACCTTGGTGGTGGAAGAGGCGCCATTTGAGCCCGAGGGAGGCGCCTACCCTGCGCATGACGCGGCGCATTCACACGACGAGCACCATTTGCATGACGGCCATCACGAGCATGATGAGCTCGAGGGGCATCATGGCCATGGGGGCGGTCATACGCACGAGCACTGAGAACCGCCTCGCGATTCTGCGGCTGTTCCATTTAGTCAGTCCGGCGCTGCCGGTGGGTGCGTATGCGTACTCTCAGGGGCTGGAGTATGCCGTCGAGGCGGGCTGGGTTACCGACGAGGCTTCTACCTTGCACTGGCTGCAGGGATTGTCTCGCTATTCCCTCGCCACTTTGGACCTCCCCCTGCTGCTGCGCCTGCAGCGCTGTTGGCAGCGAAGCGATCTGCCAGGTGTCCGTACCTGGACGGCATGGCTCATTGCGGCTCGAGAGACTATGGAGATGCGCGCCGAGGAACGCCACCTGGGCGGCGCACTGGCGCGAGTGCTCTGTGAGCTCGAAGTCGCCGACGCCCGAGAGTGGCGGGACGGTGAGGCGAGCTTTGCAACCCTGTTCGGCCTCGCTGCCAGCCGGTGGCACATCGCTGAGCCCGACGCGCTCGGTGGTTATCTCTGGGCGTGGACCGAGAATCAGGTGCTGGCCGCGATCAAATTGGTGCCACTGGGGCAGTCAGCGGGGCAGCGCCTGCTGCATCGGCTCACCGAGGATATGCCGGAGTTGATAGCCCTAGCCGAACATCTTGGCGACGCAGACATCGGCGTGGCCGTGGTCAGGCCGATGTTGGCGAGCGCCTTGCACGAGACTCAGTACTCGCGATTGTTTCGGTCGTGAGCGGTTGCAGCCCGTTTGACCGCGTCTCTTCGACCGCTATTGAGGCGCGGTTTTGGCGTACTCATCGATAACCGACATCCAACGCTGCTTGGCGGAAGCCTCGAGAAAGGAAGCCTCGATGGAATTGCGAGCCAGCAGCGACAAGTCGTCCCGGGATAGCCCGAGCGCCCGCTGCACGGCGAGATAATTTTCCAGCAGATAGCCGCCGAAGTAGGCGGGGTCGTCGGAGTTCACCGTGACGCAAAGGCCTCGGTCGAGTAGTCGCTTGATGTTGTGCGATTCCATCCGGTCGTAGACTTTTAGCTTGACGTTGGAGAGGGGGCAGACCGTGAGCGGCATGCGTTCGCGGACCAAGCGCTTCACCAATGCCTCATCCTCTTCGCAGCGTACGCCGTGATCGATGCGCTGCACCTTTAGCAGGTCCAACGCCTCGGTGATGTAAGCGGGTGGCCCTTCTTCGCCGGCGTGCGCGACGGCGAGCAGGCCTTCGCGGCGTGCCCTGGCGAAGACCTCCACGAACTTTGCGGGTGGATGGCCGGCTTCACTGGAATCCAGCCCCACGGCGTCGATGAACTGCTTGTGGGGAAGCGCTTCCTCCAAGGTGCGCGTGGCGTCCTCCGCGCTCAGGTGGCGCAGGAAGCACAGAATGAGGCGGAAAGTGATCCCGAATTTCTCTTGGCCTTCGAGAAGTCCCCGGCGGATGCCTGCCAGGACCGTCACGAAGTGAATTCCGCGTTCCGTGTGGGTCTGTGGATCGAAAAATATTTCCACATGCACGACGCCTTGTGCGTGAACCCGGCGCAGGTAGGCCTGGGTCAGGAGATAAAAGTCCTCCTCGTCCCGCAGAACGTCGGCTCCTGCGTAGTAAATGTCCAGGAAGGACTGGAGGCTCGAGAATTGATAGGCGCGGCGCAAATCCTCGATGGTGGCATAGGGCAACCGGATGCCGTGTTTCTCGGCCAATTGGAACGCGAGTTCGGGCTCCAGCGTGCCTTCGATATGTAAGTGCAATTCGGCCTTCGGTAGTCCCGTAATGTAGTCCTGCACTGGCTTCAGCTAACCTCCTGTGATATCGCACGCAGAGTACACAAATTTCGCTGCCGCTGCATAAAAACGGGCTCCGGGCGCGCTACCGCGCCTGGAGGCTATGGAATACACTGCTGCCATGTTTGAATACCCCCAGACCTGACGCATGCACATTATTGCGCTCGGGGTCGGAAAGGGCGTTGACGTGTATCTGTTCCTGATCGGCATGATGGTGCTCGCGGAACTGGCCCGAGTTCAGGGATTGTTCGATTGGCTGGCCGCAAGGGCCGCCATGTTGGCGCGAGGTTCTGCAACCCGTCTGTTCGCGTTGGTGTACGGAGTGGGAGTCGTCGTTACCATCTTTCTCTCGAACGATGCGACGGCGGTGGTACTGACCCCCGCGGTAGCGGCAGTGACTCGGGCTGCGAAAGTGCAGCAACCGCTGCCGTATCTTTATATTTGCGCCTTCGTAGCCAACGCGGCTAGTTTCGTACTTCCCATATCCAATCCGGCGAACCTGGTTGTTTATGGGGCGGGACTGCCGCCGCTGCTCAAATGGATTCCGGCATTCGCGCTGCCCTCGCTGCTGTCCGTTGGGATAACTTTCGGCGTACTGCGCTGGAGGCAGCGCGGTGCCTTGCGGCAGTCCGTGGCCGAGGAGGTACAGGTACCGGCCTTGTCGCGGCCGGGCAAGGCGGCGGCGGCGGGTATCGTGGTTACCTCGCTGCTGTTAATGGCGGCGTCGGGACTGGGATACCGTCTCGGTCTACCCACCTGCGCGGCCGGTATCGTGACGTTGGGCGGGGTCTGTTTCATGCTGCGCTCGTCACCTTGGCCGTATCTACGCGCGGTGTCCTGGGGTGTGATTGCTCTCGTGGCATTTCTGTTCGTGTTGGTCGAGTTGCTGGACCGCTGGGGTGTGATTCGCGCCGCCGGCGAATTCGTGCATGCATATTCCGAGCGTTCGATGGCCGTCACCGCGGTAGCGTCCGGGGCGGCGGTGGCCGTAGTATCCAATGTCATCAATAATTTGCCCGCTGGACTCATGGCCGGAACACTGGTGCACGTAGCCGCGCTCGGTCCCCGCATAGCCGCCGCCTTGCTCATCGGCGTGGATTTGGGCCCCAATTTATCGGTCAGCGGCTCGTTGGCCACTCTGCTGTGGCTGGCGGCCTTGCGACGCGAAGGCATACGGGCGAATTCCTGGGACTTTTTTAAGGTGGGGTTGTGGGTCATGCCGCCGGCGCTCCTGGGCGCCTTGGCCGGCCTGTGGATGATGTAAGCGCTCGCCGGCGTCGCGACCGGGGGTGGTACTATCGCCATCGCATGGCCGCTATTTCTCTACCGCGCAAGGGCACTGCCCGTCGACATCTCGCCAAACCTCGGCGCAAACGGCAGGGTCATGCCGTGAGCCGGCGCTCGGGCGCGGGGCGGCGCTGGCGTAGGCTGCGAGGGTGGATGCTGGCGTTTGGCAACGCGCCCGGCTTCGTCCAGCTCGTGGTGAGCGCTATTGCCGTGATCCTGCTCTGGCTGTCGGTCAACTGGATCTATCAAGTGGTCCGGAAACCGTCGGAGCTGCTATTTCCGGTCAGCGGCACCTTATTCAAAACACCGACCGAAACCTGGCGCAGTTATGCGCCGATTTTTCGCAAGTATTCGACCCCGACCATCTCGGCCGAGTTTTTGGCTGCGTTGGCGCAGGCGGAAGGGGCGGGCAATCCGGTCGCGCGTACATACTGGCGTTGGTCGTGGAGTTTCAAGCCCTTCGAGTTGTATCGGCCTGCGTCCAGCTCGGTGGGCATGTATCAAATGACCGATGGGACCTTCGGAGAGGCCAGGCAACTATGCGTGCGGCGGCATACGGTGGTGGACGCCGGGCCTTGGGACGATTGGCACTCGTGCTGGTTCAACGGTCTCTACATGCGGGTGCTCCCTAGCCATGCCGTCGAACTCACCTCGGCATTACTGGACCGGCAAGTAACCGACATCCTAGAGCGTCATCGCATTACCGCTGCATCCTCGGTGCAGAAACTGCATCTGGCGGCGACGATTCATTTATGCGGCGCCGGTGCGGCGGATCTCTATGCGCGGCACGGCTTTAGATTCGCGCCAGCGCAGCGCTGCGGCGACCATGATCCCCGTGCGTATCTCGCGAAAGTGGATACGCTGAGAGGACAGTTCGCGCGTCTGGCGGAAGAGGATTGAAGGCGATGACTATGGATCGAATCTCGGCCCTTCGCGTCATAGTGGCGTACCAGTTGCCTGTTGACGGCGCGCTAGCCGACTTGGCTTCCTATGGCTGGAACTCCGACGTGGAGTCGGTGACCGTCGCCGCTGCAGAGGTTCGCAGTATCCTCCAACGGTACGTCGCGGGCGCGCTAAGCGAGGACGATTTGACGCGCTGGGCGGAAATCATCGAGGGTCGAGACGACATTGCGTTGGATCCGGTGCATCAGGAGGCTCTGGCAATGGTGGTGTTTACGCTCGCGAACCCAGATAGTAATACCCGGATGACGCCCGCGGCGGCAAAGGCTCTTATCGAATGGTTGGGGGCGCTGTAGCGGCCGTGAAGTCACTCCGCATCGCCATGGCTGCCTTGAGTATTGCGATGGCGGTGCCCGCGCCCGCTGCGCTGGCCCAAACGACATCATCCCAAACCGCGCCATCTCAACTCGCGCCATCTGTTGAGATACTTCACGCCGCTCATCTTCTCGATGTGGCGAGCGGCCGCATGATCTCGCCGGGTGAAATTCTCGTCAGCGGCGAGAAAATCCTGGCCGTGGGCAGCTCGCTCGATCGGACCGCCGGCGCGACGGTACTGGATCTCGGCAATGTCACTTTGATGCCGGGTCTCATCGATGCGCATGTGCACTTATTCCTGCATCCCGGCGCTGAAGATTTGCAGACGGTGGAGGAATCGGTGCCGATGCGCACGCTGATCGCCGCTAGGGCAGCGCAGGACGATCTCCTCGCCGGCTACACGGCCGAGCGGGACATGGGTACGGAAGGGGCCGGCTCGGCGGACACCGCGGTGCGCGACGCCATTAATAGCGGCCTCATTCTGGGGCCTCGCTTACGTATCAGCGGCAATGCCATTGATATTCTGGGCGGACACGAGGACGCCAAGAATTTCAATCCTGACTTGCACGTGGCGTCGAACGCCAGTTACGCGAACACGGCCGACGACGTGGTGGCGGTGATGCGCGAACAACATAAGCAAGGGTCGGATTTTGCCAAGCTCTACGAGACCGGTCACGACACCATCCACGATGGCATCTTTGCGACTCCCTATCAGTATACGGAAGCCCAACTGAAAGCCGCGGTGGACGAGGCGGCTCGTCTGGGAACCGTGGTCGCCGTGCATGCCATGGGAGAGCCCGGCACCTTGTACGCGGCGCAGGCAGGCGTGGCCTCCATTGACCACGCCACGCAGTTGAGCGACCAAACCCTGCGGCTCATGAAGGAGAAACACATTCCCGCGGTGCCCACCTTTGCCGTCATGGAATATTTCGCCGACCACGCCACTAGTCCGGCGGCCGCGGCACGGGAGCATGCCATGCTGGACTACAAGGTGAAGGAATTTAAGAGGCAGATCGCGGCGGGCATCCCCTTCGCGGTGGGTTCCGATGTCGGTCCCTTTCCGCACGGCACGCAGGCGCATGAATTGACTCTCATGGTGAGGTACGGGATGACGCCGCTAGCCGCACTGCAGGCTGACCTCATCAATGGTGCGAAATTGCTCGGTTGGGAAGGCAGCATCGGCGAGTTAAAGCCAGGGTATTACGCCGACGTGATCGCCGTTCGAGGCAATCCGCTCGAGGACATCGCCGTCCTCGAGCATGTGGCCTTCGTGATGAAGGGCGGGCGCGTCGTCAGGCCTCTGGATTCCGTGGTCATACCCACCCGTTAAATTAGCCGCCGATGTCGGGTTTGGCCTCCGCGCTCCGTTCCTATAGGCAGACCCACCCGATCACCCTCGCAAGGAGCACGTCATGGATAACGACACCCTCACGCAACCCAAGGCCAAGACCGGCTGCCCGTGGAATCTCAAGGAGCCGGTACCGGCCAAACTCAAACCGGTCGGCAACCGCAAGAACGCCGAACACATTTCCTCGAAGCGCTTTGCGCCGGCGGATGTGTCTGACGACCTCGGCTTACTGACTCACTTGGCGGGCAGTTGGGCGGGCGAGGGCTTCAACCTCATCGCGCGTCCCGCCTTCAACTTCGGCACGGATTTATTCCTGCAAGTGAATCGGACGCGGGAGACGTTGAAGTTCGACCCCATCGGCTCGCCCATTCCCAATCGCGGCTTCGAGCAGAAAGACATCACTCTGCATGGTTTGACCTATCTGCAAAAAATAAGCGATCTTGCCACGGGCGGCGCGCTGCACATTGAACCCGGCATTTGGGTCCGGCAACCGAATACCAAGGCGCCGGCCGAGAGTGCTCCGTCGGATGCCGAAATCGTGTGCCGTATGGCCTCCATACCCCATGGCAACACGGTGCTGGCGCAGGGCCTAGCCGAGCATTTCACGGGACCTCCCACGCTACAAATACCGGGCAAGCCGTTCCATGGTTCGAGCTTCTATGCCTTCAACAGCACGCCCATCGGCGCGCCGCCCACCGTGCCCGCGACGGCGGCGCCGGTGTTCAGCGCCACGGGATCGTCGCAGAAGCAGACGGCCGCCGTCAACGCGCTGACCGTGTTCAACGAGTACAACCTGGCGGTCGCGGAGGGCGCTACGAATCCCCGCACGAACCCGTTGCCTCCCGGCATCACCCAGGCGGTCATCGACGATCCCATTCTCTTATTGCAGAACGTCATCAACAACCAAGTCGAAGACGGATATACCTTCGAGGGCACGGCGCTGAATATCGCCACCGTGCAGACGGTGGATTTCTTCCAGTCCAAGAACAGTGTGCTCACCGGACCGACGGTGGCCGCGAGCCTGCCGGAGTTCAACGGCGGGCCGGAAAATATTCTGTTCCTCATCGACGATCGCACCACGCCGCCGAATGGCAATGCTCAGACCGCCGTGATCTACGCGACGTTCTGGATCACCAAAGTGACGCATAAAAAAACCGGCGAGTCGTTCATGCAGTTGCAGTACGCGCAGATGGTGACCCTGAATTTCCCGGTTCGCAGTCTCTTGAGCAAGGGAACCCTGGTGAACCTGGGCTGGCCGCATATCTCGGTGGCCACACTGCGCAAAGGGTTCGGTTAGCGTCGATCGCCTGGATGACAGGGACGTCGTCCAGGTTTCCGGTGCGCTGTGACCGGAATCTCGTTATTGCCATGCTGCGAAGCGATATGTCGGCGTCTGTGCGGAGCGTACGTGATTCCCCGATAGGCTAGTTGCTATTGTCCTTGGCGCCCTTAAGGCCTCGGGCCTGGCTGCCGATAACCCGTTTATGTCGTATGGAAGGGACAGGGACATGTGTGTGCCTGCGGATATCTTATCGCGCGAATTGCGGGTCATCCGAGGCTGCGTCGATGCCTTCATGCGCGCGGCCAACGAAGATATGCTGCTCGCGGATATCTGCAAAGTTATTTGCGCCCAAGCGGGCTACCGCATGGCCTGGGCGGGCACTCGTGAGAGCGGCGAAGAGCGCATCGTGCGCCGCGTTGCCTCCAGCGGCGTCGAAACCGGCTATCTCGCGGAAACCGATGTGGCCTGGGTCGATATGGAGACGGGTCCGGTAGGCGACTCTCTGCGCAGCGGCGGGGTGGAGTGCATTCAGGACATCGCCATGGACCCCGCCGCCATCACCTATCGGGATTCGGCTCTGCGGCGCGATTATCATTCCCGCCTCCTTCTCCCGCTGCGCGATGAAAACCAATTTCTTTTCGGCGTGCTGGGCGTGTATTCGCGCGACACTCACACCTTCACGGAGGATGAGCTACGGCTGATGAAGGAAGTGGCTCGCGAGGCGGCCTTCGGCGTGACGGTATTGCGCACCCGCTTGCGGCACGAGCGGCTGGAAGAACAGTCGAAACGCGATTTGCAATTCTTCGCCGGCATGGATCGCATCAACGGTGCGATTCGCGGGGACGATGATCTGGAACACATCTTGGGCGACGTGCTCAGCGAAGTGGTCTCCATATTCAACTGCGAACGAGCGTGGTTGGTACACCCCTGCGATCCGCAGGCGGCCGTCAGCCGAGTGGCCATGGAGCGCACCCATCCAGATTTTCCGGGCGCATCGAATATGGGCGTGGATATCATCATGAGCGAGGGGGTGCGCACCATGATGCATGCCGTCGTTGGCTCCGAGACGCCCGTGATGTTCGGTGAGGAGGGGGATCTGACACTGCCCGGCAGTCCGATTCGGGCGCGTGAGGCACGTTCCATAATTGCCCTGTCCATTCAGGTGACGGGTTCCGAGCCCTACATGTTCGGGCTGCACCAATGTTCGTACCATCGGACCTGGTCCAAGGACGAGCAGAAGCTCCTCCAGGCGATCGGCCGCCGTGTGAGCGATGCGCTGTCGAGTCTGCAGGCGAATCGCAACTTGCAGCAGAGCGAGGCGAGGTTGCGCACTCTGGTGCAGACCATCCCGGACCTGGTCTGGGTGAAGGATCCGGGCGGCGTTTATTTGACGTGTAACGCCGGCATCGAACGTCTGTGCGGCGCGCCGGAAGCGGAAATCGTGGGCAAAACCGAATACGATTTTTTCGGCACGGACGAAGCGGACAGGTTTACTTTCCACGACCGCAGGGCCATGGAAAGCCGCAAGTCCTGTACCAACGAGGAGTGGCTCACTTTCGTGGACAACGGCTACCGGGGTCTGTTCGAGACCATCAAGACCCCCATGCTGGACCAGTCCGGCAAGGTGATCGGTGTGGTCGGCATCGCTCGCGACATTACCGAACGGTATCTCGCCGAGGAACAGCGCCGCATTACGGCGACGGCTTTCGAGGCGCAGGATGGCATTGCCATTACCGGTGCGGATCGGGTGATTTTGAAGATCAACAGCGCTTTTACGCTAATGACCGGGTATACCAGCGAAGATGCCGTGGGCAACACCCTGCGCGAGTTGCTGCTGAAGCACGATGAGCCCATTAAACGCCCGGGCGACGACGGCTCCTGGCAGGGTGAGGTGCAAAATCGGCGCAAGAGTGGTGAGAGCTTCCCCGCCTGGATGAGCATCACCGCGGTCAAGGACGATCGGGACCAGGTGACACATTTCGTGGTGACCATGACGGACATCACCGCGCGCAAGGAGGCGGAGCGGGCGATCGCTCATTTGGCCTTCTATGATTCGTTGACGCGGCTGCCGAATCGGCGCCTCCTCCTGGATCGACTGCAGCAGGCGTTGGCGTTGAGCGCACGGAGCCTGCGCAAAGGAGCGCTGCTCTTCATCGATCTGGATAACTTCAAGCTCCTGAACGATACCATTGGGCATGACGTGGGCGACCGTCTGCTCTGCGAGGTGGCGCAGCGCTTGGATGGCAGCGTGCGCATGGGCGATACCGTGGCGCGCTTAGGGGGAGACGAGTTCGTGGTGCTGCTGGAGGATTTGGATTCCTGTCCGCAGGAGGCAGCGGCGCAGGCGAAGATCGTGGGCGAGAAAATTCTCGCCGAGCTCAATCGGCCGTATCTCATCGGTGAGCATACCCATCACAGTACGCCGAGCATCGGAGTGGCGTTGTTCACGGACACCGGCAATTCGGTGGATGAACTGTTGAAGCATGCCGACATTGCCATGTACCAGGCGAAGTCGGCGGGACGCAATGCACTGCGTTTTTTTGATCCCGAAATGCAGGCGGCGCTGGCGGCACGCGCCACCCTCGAGACGTCTCTGCGCCGAGGCATTCAAGACAACCAATTCGTGCTGCACTACCAACCGCAGGTGGACAGCTCGCAGGGCATCGTGGGCGCGGAGGCGCTGTTGCGCTGGGAGCATCCGGATCGCGGCACGATATCGCCGGCGCAATTCGTGCCGCTGGCGGAGGAAACCGGGCTCATTCTGCCCATTGGACGGTGGGTGCTGGAAACGGCCTGTGGGGTGCTGCGGGATTGGGCGGCCGATGCGCGCACTCGTGAGCTCTTCCTGTCCATCAATGTGAGCGCGCGTCAGTTCCGGCAGCCGGACTTCGTCGATCAGGTGCGTGCCGCTCTGGACTCGAGCGGCGCGCCGCCCGAGAGGCTGAAGCTGGAACTCACCGAATCGCTGGTGCTGGACGACATCGAAAGGACCATTCAAAAAATGCACGCCCTGCGGCAGATCGGAGTGCGTTTTTCCATGGACGATTTCGGCACGGGCTACTCCTCTCTGTCGTACCTGACCCGACTGCCGCTGGATCAGCTCAAGATCGACCAATCCTTTGTCAGGAAACTGCCGGATTCTGCGACCGATGCGGCAGTGGTTCAGACCATTATTACCCTGGCGCGCAGCTTGGGATTGGCGGTCATCGCGGAGGGTGTTGAAACCGAACCGCAGCGGCATTTCCTCGAAAGTCATGGCTGCCCGGCGTATCAGGGGTATTTGTGCAGCAAGCCGGTACCCCTGGCTGCTTATCACAAACTGTTGGCGACTCATGCGCCGCGATGGCGTGTGGCCGGGGACGTTCGGGAAGTCAGCACGGTCGAGCCGTAGCGGCTCTCGTGGCTCTTGTGGCTCTCGCAGCTCGAGGCGCGTTAGGCGGCAGTAACGAGGCTGTTGGACGCAGTGGCGCCGGCGGCGCGCGCTCGTTCGAGCATCAGTAGATCTTCGAGGGTTTCGCTCAAGGGGCGGGGACGTCCGTAGAAGTAACCTTGGGCGCATTGCACTCCCAACAGGCGCACGCTATCGGCGATGTCTTCGTTCTCGACGAACTCGGCGACCGTCTGCAAGCCGATTTCGTCGGCAATTTGCACCAGCGCGCGGATCAGGGCGCGCGAGCGGGCGTTGCTCAAGACGTCGCGCACGAATTTGCCGTCGATTTTAATGCGATTGACGTCCAGATCCTTGAGGTGCATGAGCGACGACAGACCCGTGCCGAAGTCGTCCAGAGCCACATGCGATCCGATTTCTCCCATGCGCGCAATGAAGCGTTGGGTGGCGCTCAAATTGCGCACGGCGGCTGTTTCTGTCAATTCGAAGTGCAGCATGCCGGCAGGAATGCCGTGGGTTTTCATTTCGCTGCGTACGTGGTCGGCGAAGACGGGCTGACTGACCGACTGGCCGGTGAGATTCATGGCGAAGCTCGCGCCCAGCGGACGCAGGGCATCGGCCACGGGCGCTATTTGAGCCAGTACTCGAGCCAGTACCCAGCGATCGAGGCGCTCGAGGAGTTGGTAGCGCTCGGCGGCATCGAGGAAGCCCGCGATGCTGACCACCTCGCCGTCCGGGCGTTGTACGCGTAAAAGAATTTCATAGTGCCGCGGCGCGGATTCGCTGTCGAAGGTGAGAATGGGCTGGGCGTACAAGAGGAAGCTGTTTCTGTCGAGAGCCTCGAGGACTTCGCGGGATTCGCGTACTTCCTCGTGTCTGCGCATGACGGTATGGTCGCCCGTGACGTACAGTTCGACGCGGTTTCGCCCGCGCTCCTTGGCCACCCGGCAGGCAGTCTCGGCTGCGGCGAGCGCATGCTGGAACCCGTCCAGGTCGGTCAATTCGGCGACCCCGAAGCTTGCGGTGACATGCGCGGACACTCTGTTGGCTTCGAGCTGATCGATGCCTTCGCGCGTCTGTTCGGCCCAAATCCGGCCCTGATTCAAGGTGTGCCCGAAGAGCACGGCGGCGAACCGGTCACCGGACAAATGGGTGGCGATGCTGCCGGTTGGCGCCAATTGGGATTGCCAGAATCTACCCACTTCACGAATAATGCGATCGCCCGCGGCGAACCCGGACAGTTCGTTCACCGCGTGTACCTGGTCCAGATTGGCGTACACCACGCAGGCAGACTGGGTGGAGCGGCCGCGATAGGCCACTTCTGCCTCAAAGGCCGGGCGCATCAACAAACCCGTGGTCTCGTCCAGGCGTTCGTTCAGGTGCTTCAGGAGCTTGGGAGCCGCAGCCGTCAGAGTCTTAAGATCGGACGGCACGAAGGTATTTTGATCCGGAGTGCGAAAGGCGGCGACATAGCCCAGCGCGGGCTTGGCCGGCTGCAAGGGACAAATCAAAATACGGTAGGGGAGCACGGGTGCGTTAGTGGTCAGGCGCACCCGATTCATGATGTTGTGCGCGATTCCCTCGCGCGCCATGGTCCACAAAAAACTTTGCATGAGTTTGTGGATGGCCGCGGCAGCCTCCTCGGGCGGAAGCGGCCCGATGCGGTCGGCAAATAAGGACGGCGCAAATACGGCGGCGTGCGCGCTTGCGAGTTCCTTCGCCAGCACGTCGAGCAGAATGTCCGTAAACGGCTCCTTATGGTCAGTTGTTGTCCGAGCCCAGTCAGTCGAGTCATTTCGATGACGGCCGGTAGGCATAGTGCCTTGGTGCGCCGGTACAAATGCCTTAAAGCGTCACAATTCGACCGTTCGCGCAGTGGATGAGCCACTCAAGGCGTGATGGTCGTCTCGGTCTTGACGTTTCTTGGCATAAACCTGACACTTGCGCCCGGTTTTTGAGGTTAACGTGGATCACGAAAAGCACGCCGGCGACGCAAATGCCATTCTGGATGCCATGGCGCTGGGGCGCTATGACCGGCTCGGCTGGATCGGCGTGCCGGGTTTTTTCTCGGCGGCCGACATGGCGGATATTTCGCGCTACACGGACGAGGCGGTGGCGCTGCCCGAAGTGTCGGGCGCGCAAATGGTGTACCGCGAGACCAGCCTTCTCGACCCGAACTCCCAAGTGATTCAACGCATCGAGGACTTTTGTCCGCACCATGCGGCCCTCGATGTCTTGGTCCGCGGCGGGCGCCTAAGGTGCTGCGTGGAAGAACTGCTGCGCGCGCCTGCGGTGCTGTTCAAAGAAAAAATCAATTTTAAAATGCCGGGTGGCGCCGGGTTCGACGTGCACCAGGATCAACAGGCGGGGTGGTCGACCTACGCGCCGCTATTCGTCACGGCCATGGTGTCCATCGATGCGGCCACCCTCGAAAACGGCTGCCTGGAAATGGTCACGACGCCGCGGCTGTCCCGACTCATCGGCGACGAATGGGCTCCGCTGACGGCCGATCAAATGAGACCCTTCGAGCTCGAGCCGGTGCCCACACAGCCGGGGGATGTGCTGTTCTTCGATAGTTATGTGCCGCATGCCTCGAAGCCCAATTTCAGCGGCGAACGGCGGCGCATTCTGTACCTCACTTACAATCGCGCGTCGGACGGGGATCATCGCGCCCGCTATTACGCGGACAAACGCGCCAGTTTCCCACCCGACGTCGATCGGCAACCGGGCGTCGAGTATCGCTTCAGGGTGTAAGGAAAAATCATCGACAAGCCGGTTATGGATGATGTGGCGCAGAACCAGACTTACGCGCACGCGTTTGCCCGGATATTCGTTCGCCCGTTGATCGGTACCTGGGTTCGTCCAAATCACTTGACGGCACTGCGGCTGGTGCTGGGACTGGCAGCCTGCGCGCTGCTGGTACCGGGGACCCCGCTGGCTACGGCGTGGAGCGGTGTGCTGTGGATACTGACCTGCGTGCTGGACCGCGCCGACGGCGAACTCGCGCGCATGGGCGACCTGCGCAGCGAGAGCGGCAAGGTGCTCGACTATTATGCTGACATGGTTCTCGATGCGGCGTGGTTCCTCTGTGCCGGCATCGGACTGCGTCACGGCTCGCTGGGTGATGCCGCGATAGCACTGGGTGGTGTGACTTGCGTGGCCATGCTGCTGTGTACGTGGTATGCGGAAATGTTCGAACGCTTGAGCGGTCCGGGGGTCAAGGCCTGGAAAGGCGTGCAGCACTTCCACCCCGATGACGCGTTGTTTCTCCTGCCGCTGCTCACGTGGCTGGGTTGGGTGGGTCCGGTGCTGGTGGCCGCGAGCGTCGTGACGCCCATTATTGCCATGGTGATTATTGTCCGCTACGTCGCCTTGAAGCGGCGAATGTCTACGACCTAGGTGCGTCGATGACCCTGGTCCCCCGGATTGCGCTGGCCTTAGGTCTGGCGGCGCTGATCGCGCTGGTGGTGGGCGAGGGGGCGGGGACGCTAGCGTCGCTCCTAGCGCACGCCGGCTGGATACTGCTGCTGCTTGTGCCCTTGCAAGTCGTTCCCATGATATTCGATGTGCTGGGCTGGCGTGTGCTCATTGCGGCGCCGACCCGTGTAAGCGCGTTGTTTCTCATTGCATGGATACGTCAGGCCATTAACCGATTGTTGCCGGTGGCGAGCGTGGGCGGCGAAATCGTCGGCGTGCGCTTGTTGCGACGGCAGGGAATGGGCGGCATGGCCGCGGCGGCCAGCGTCATCGTGGAACTCATGCTGGGGCTGGTGGCGCAGTATTTGTTCGTGGCGTTGGGGGTGTTGTGCTTGTGCGCTCGAGTGGGTCAAGGGGGCGCCGGCAATCGGATGTTGCAGGCACTGCTCATCGGACTCGCGTCAAGTCTGCCGCCGTTGATACTCATGGTCATCGTGCTGCGCCATGGGAAGGTGTTCCTGCGCATCGAACGGACGGCTCGGCGCTTTCTGGGCGGTTGGTTGAGTGAGGAGTTGATGGCGGATCACGGAGCGCGGCTGGATGAGGAGGTGCGCGGCATTTTCACGGGGTCGATGCGGGTTGGGCGCTCGATAATCTGGCAACTGGGCGGGTATATCGTTGGAGCCTCGGAAGTGTGGTTCGCGCTGCGCTGGCTGGGGCATCCGGTGGGCCTGGGTGATGCGCTGGCGCTCGAGAGCCTGACGCAAGCGGCCAAGAGCGTATTCTTCATGGTGCCGGCGGCCTTGGGCGTGCAAGAGGCGGGGTTGATGGGGGTGGGGTTGTTGCTGGGGCTGGGCCCCGACGTGACACTGGCGCTGTCTCTGGCAAAGCGCCTGCGCGAAGTGCTGTTCGGCGTGCCGGCGCTGTTGGTCTGGCAGTGGAAGGAGGTCGCCGGCGCCGGCGCTAAACCCGCCCCACCACGGGGATGAGACTCCCGGTCAGGGCTTGCGCTTCCGGTGAGGCGAGGAATTGAATGACCTTGGCCAGCGCTTCCGGAGTCACCCACGTGGCAAAATCCGCCTGCGGCATGTCCTTGCGGTTCGCCGGCGTGTCGATAATGGAGGGTAGTACGGCGTTCACCGTAATGCCGTCCTTCTTGAGTTCCTCGGCGAGACTTTCCGTCAGTCGATGCACGCCCGCTTTGGAGGCGGCGTAGGCACCCATGCCGGCACCGGCCTTCAAGGCCGCATTCGCACCCACGTTGACGATGCGGCCGGCGCTGCTTGCATGCAAGTACTGCAGGGCCGCGCGACTACAATTCAAGGCCGTTTTCACGTTGATGGTGAACATCAAATCCCAGGTGGCCGGATCGCCGTCGGCCACGGTTTGCCAGCGAAAGGCGCCGGCAATGTTGACCAGCACGTCGAGGCCGCCCAACTGTCGATGTGCGGAGTCGACCGCCGCGGTGGCTTCCGGAAGACCGCTGAGGTTCACACCGCCGAGGGCAACGGCATCGGATCCACAGGCCTCCAGCAGTCCAGCCGGCGCGTGCGTTCCCTGATCGAGCAGCGCGACGCGGGCGCCGGCCGCGGCGAAGGCGCGCGCCGTGGCGGCCCCGAGTGTGCCGTAGGCGCCGGTGATGAGAACTTTGCGAGTCGTGTCCGTCATGATGATTCACTCCGTGAGCGTGTGGTGGAAACCTTAGCACAGTCACTTGGCCTCGGGGCGCGTGCAACATTTGACGACAAATGCTACGGTAATCGCGTGCCAAACGTAGAACGCATTGAGTTTCAGGGGGCCGGTGGTCTGCGCTTGGTGGCCGATGCGGTGGGACCGCGCGAAGCCGCGCCGGTGGTGTTACTGCATGGCGGCGGCCAAACTCGCTTCGCGTGGCGACGCGCGCTGGAGGAGATTGCCGAGCATGGTTGGCGAGCCATCGCGTTGGATGCTCGCGGTCACGGTGACTCGGCTTGGTCTCCCGACGGCTATTACAGCGTCGATAGCCTGTGCGGCGATTTGCATGCCGTGATCGCGACACTCGGCGCCAAGCCTGTTCTCGTCGGCGCTTCGTTGGGCGGCAACACCGCCATGATCACGGAGGGTGAGACGCCGGGAACCGCACGCGCCTTGGTAATGGTGGATGTGGCTCCGCGCCTAGAGCCCGCGGGTATTCAGCGCATCGTCGACTTCATGACCTCGCGACCAGAGGGGTTTGCCACACTGGATGAGGCGGCGGATGCCGTGGCGGCCTACAATCCGTCGCGGCCGCGGCCATCCAACAGCCAAGGTTTGGCCAAGAACCTGCGCCTGGGCGAGGACGGACGCTGGCGCTGGCATTGGGATCCGTGCTTCATGCAAATGGATGCCAGCCACCGTGTGGCTCGGGTCGCGGAACTGCGCAGGCGCATGGATGCCGCCGTGCCTTTCATTCGAATTCCGACGTTGCTCATTCGAGGAGCGGAGAGCGATGTGGTGAGCCTCGATGGCGTGAAGGCGTTGCGGGCGCAAATTCCCCACCTCGAAACCACGGAGGTGGGCGGAGCGGGGCATATGGTGGCGGGCGATCGCAATGATCCTTTCAACGCCGCGCTGCTGAGTTTTCTTGATCGACTCGGAGACGGCCATCCGAGGCAGGCACGATAATTTCCTGAGGCGCGTTGGCGAGTCGCTCATCAACGCCGCGTTGCTGGGCGGCTTCGTGGCACGTTGGAGTTATCGCTGTGGTCTGCAAGGCAGACTGGGGGTCACCCGGTACGACGTTCGGCTGGCGACAGGGACGACCCTCGTCGCGCCGTTGACCATTGCCTTCGCATCGGACTTTCATGCCGGCCCAACCACGGATCCCGAACTGTTCGTCGCGTTGTGCGAGCGCTTGGCCGAGGCTCAGCCGGATGTGGTCCTACTGGGCGGGGACTTTGTCTCGGGAAAAGCGGACTACGTTCAGGCGTTGGCGCGCGAGCTCAAGTACTGCCGGCCGCCGCTCGGGAAGTATGCGGTGCTCGGTAATCACGATTTATGGGCGGATGATACGCGGATCGCCACGATGTTGGCCGAGTCCGGAGTCGAGGTGCTCATCAATCGGAGCGCCACACTTCCGCCGCCCTTCGATTGCGTATCCATTTGTGGGATCGACGACCCGTGGACGGGAAGTCCCGATGCCACGCTGGCCTTCGGCGACGCGAGGGACATTCGCGTCTTTCTGACCCACGCGCCGGATGGTTTGATGAGCACGAGCCACGAGCGCTTCGATGTGGCCTTTGCGGGCCATACCCACGGCGGTCAAGTCGCGTGGCCGAATGGCAGGCCCGTGTTGCTGCCGCATGGGCCGTTGAGCAAACGCTACGTGTACGGAAAATTTCCCATCGAAGGCAATGGGTGTTTGGTGGTGAGCCGAGGGATCGGTTGCAGCACCTTGCCGATTCGCCTCAATGCTCATCCTGAGCTCGTGCTATGCACGCTTAGGTCCGCGAGTTAGTTGGCTTGCGCAGCAG
>Ga0302314_10005115_pt1 | contig 23973 bp, 26 predicted proteins | sample III_Palsa_N2_3_FD_200533 | JGI IMG/M metagenome (GOLD analysis project Ga0302314, IMG submission 200533) | Peat permafrost microbial communities from Stordalen Mire near Abisko, Sweden - III_Palsa_N2_3 | ecosystem: Environmental > Terrestrial > Soil > Palsa > Peat permafrost | place: Sweden... | reverse complement strand
GTCAGGCTCGAACGCCAAACGCATCTGCATCTGTTCGACCAGGCCGTGCACCATGCTCCAGAACAGCGCGGCGGAATGGTCGGTGCGGCCGGCCGCGCCGTCCAGGAAATCCAGCACGATCAGTTCGGCCTCATAAGGAAAATGCTCGACCAGCGCCGCGGCGACCTGGCCAACTCGCTCAGCGTCTGGCTTCACGTTCCATTGCGGCATCCGAGCACCTCGTCCTTGGCGCGACCCAAGCCAGAACTAGCGCAAGGCAAAGCCGTGAGGACATTCGTATTTCTACCTAAAGCGCGCGCGGACGGAGTTCCGCTCCAGCCCGCGGCGCCCTTCTGTCAAGCCGGGGTTCTGCGATTTTAACCATTGCCGCCAGGCCTGCGGCCGCCGCACCATCGCACCCGCCCCGATGCTCGCCACCCCGCGATCCGACGACGCCGCGAGCCGCACGCTCAGCCTTCTGCTGGTGCTGGTGCTGCATGCGCTGCTTCTTTTCACCTTTCTGCATTTCATGGTGACGCCATACGCCGGCGGGAAGCCTGCGCCCGAACGGTTGCTGGAAATGATCATCCCCATGACCAGGCCGCGCGCGCCCACACCCGCGCCGGCGCGGCCATCCAAGCCGGCGCCGGCATTGCCGCATCAGGGCAGCGCACCTTTGAGCGTGATGCCGTCCTATGTTCCACCGGCCACGGCACCGGACTTGACCGGCCTGGGACAGGCCCTGTTCGACTGCGCGCCCGAGAATATTCCCAACCTGACACCGGACCAGCGCGCCCATTGCACCAACGGCATCCCCCGGCCCGATAACGACGCGGTGCTCGAACCGAAGAGCCATGTTCAGGACCCGGCGCGGCGCGAGGCCGAGATGCGGACCAAGAACACGCCGGGCCATATTCCCTGCGCCACAATGATAAGCGGGCACACGGGTGGGGGTGATGTGCCTGTGCCCGGCGCCGATCCCATCTGTGTCCTTGGCGGGCTGATCAACGGCTTTGGCCCGCTGAACGGGCTGGACAAGTAGACGCCGCCTTCGGCGCGCGGAACTTTTTGGCTGCACCACCCGTTTTTAAGGACAACGTGGAGAAACGCCGATGAAACCGGTCGCCATTCTGGGTTTGATGCTGATCGTGGTGGGCATTGTGGGCCTGCTGGTCAGCCATGTGAGCTGGACCGAAACCAAGCCGGTGGTGGATCTGGGCCTGTTCCAGATCGATTCCCATCAGAACCATACAGTCTGGATTCCCACCGCCGCGGGCGTGATGGCCGTACTGGCGGGCATCGGGCTTGTATTCGCCGGCAAGCGCGCGACCTAGATACTTTTTGCTGCGCCTGCGAAGGCTGCCTCGCGTTTTCCGCGCGTTGCGGGTGTCACAAGGTTGCGCCTATCATCTGCCCCATCATTCATGGGGAGAGAAAAATGCGTTCCGTCTTCAAGTTTGCTCTGGGCGTTTGCGTTGGCACCGCCGTCGGCGCCGCCGGTTTCGCCGCCCTGGCGCAAAAGGATCCCAAGGTCGGCGTCACGGTGAACGATCCGCCCGGGCCGGCGCCTGATCCCAGCCGCGTCGGCATGACCCTGCCCAAGGACATCAAGTGCACCGGCACGGAAGGCAAGCAGCAGATGTGCTTGCTTTACGGCGACCCGGCCAAGCCCGGCCCGTATATGGTGAAATACATCTGGTGGCCCGGCAATTTCTCCAAGCCGCACTATCACAACAACGAACGCTTCGCCTATGTCGTGTCGGGCACCTGGTGGACGTCGTCCAGCACCGTCTATGACGAGCGCACCACCTATCCGGTCCATGCCGGCACGGTAGCGGTCGACAAGCTGAAGGGCATTCACTGGGACGGTGCGCGCACCGGCGAGAAAGAACCCGCGGTGCTGATCCTGGCGGGCACCGGCCCCAACATCACCCAAGGCGTGGACGAGAACGGCAAGGACATGGGGCCGCCGCGCTAAAGGAGGCCATGATGCGCTTTTCTATTGCCGCGCTGTCTCTCATGGGTCTGGTTGGGGCGGGCCTGATCGCAACACCTGCCCTGGCCGAAAGCCAGGCGCAGCTGTTGAATCAGGGTCCGCCCAAGACCAGCCAGCCCGTTCCGGATCCCAGCCACATCCCCATGGTGTTCGGCAAGGACATTCCCTGGAAGGGTGAGAAGGGCGAACATACCGCTGCCCTGTTCGGCGATCCGGCCAAGCCCGGCATCTATGGCGTGTTGATCAAGTGGGACCCCGGCCACAATTCCAAGCCGCATTTCCACACCACCGACCGCTATATCTATGTGATCTCGGGCACCTGGTGGGTGTCGTCCAGCACCCATTATGACCCGGGCAAGATGTATCCGATCCCGGCCGGCAGCTATGTCCGCGACCTGAAAAACACCATCCACTGGGACGGCGCCAAGGCCGAAACCGGCCCCTGCATCCTGATGCTGGTGGGCGAGGGTCCGATGACCACCGCCCGCTATGTGCCCAAAGATGCGGGCAAGCCTGACGAAGGCCAGGACTTCGTACCGGAAAAGAAGTAAGCAAGACTGTATCTTGAGACGCCGTCCGACAGGCCTCGGGCGGCGTCTTGCGTGAGGGGGTCCATGAAATTCCATCCTGTCTATCTGTTCCTTCTGATTCCCTATGCCGCCTGGTTGTGGGTGCCGTTCTACAACCGCGCCGAGCCGGCGCTGTTCGGCATTCCCTTTTTCTATTGGTGGCAGATTTTCGGCATCTTCCTCACCGTCGCCTCCATCCTGCCGGTGTACCTGTATGAGGAACGCCGCAAATGAGTGCCACCGTCATTGTCTTTCTGGCGCTGATTGTCCTGGTTACTTTTGTGGGCCTGTTCGGCGCGCGCTGGCGCGCGGGCGACCTGTCGCAGCTTCGGCACCCTGATCACCTGGTTCCTGCTGGGGGGCGATCTCTATACCGCCTATACCTTCATCGCCGTGCCCGCCCTGATGTTCGGCGCCGGCGCCGCCGGCTTCTTCGCCGTGCCCTATGCCGCCCTGATGTATCCGATACTGTTCCTGGCTTTCCCGCGGCTGTGGTCGGTGGCGCACAAGCACGGCTACATCACGGCGGCCGATTTCGTGCGCGGGCGTTTCGGCCATCGCGGCTTGGCGCTGGCCATCGCCGTCACCGGCCTGGTCGCAGTGATGCCCTATATCGCGCTGCAGCTGGTGGGCATGCAGGTGGTGATCGCCGCTCTGGGCCTGGACTGGAATGTCACCCTGCCGGTGCTGGGCACCGTGTCGGTGCCGTTGATCGCGGCCTTCGTGGCGCTGTCGGCCTTTACCTATACCAGCGGCCTGCGCGGCACCGCCCTGATCGCGGTGGTCAAGGACTTGCTGGTCTATATCACCGTACTGGCGGCGATCATCATCATCCCGGCGGAGCTGGGCGGCTATGCCAAGATCTTCGCCGCCATGCCGCCCAAGCAGCTGCTGTTGCCGCCCACCCCGCCCGGCAGCCTGGGCGCGGGCTTTGCCTATGTCACCCTGGCGCTGGGATCGCTGCTGGCGCTGTTTCTTTATCCCCATTCGGTGACCGGGCTGTTGTCATCGTCCAGCCGCCAGGTCATTCGCAGGAACGCGATGGTCTTGCCCGCCTATTCGGTGGCGCTGGCCTTCATCGCCCTGCTTGGCTACATGGCGATGGCGTCGGGCGTGAAAGCGATGCCGGAATATGCCGCGGGCTTCAAAAGCTTCGGTAACAATTTCGCCGTGCCCGCCCTGTTCCTGCACATGTTCCCGGGCTGGTTCGCAGGCCTGGCCTTTGCAGCCATCGCCATCGGCGCGCTGATGCCTGCCTCGATCATGGCGATCGCCTGCGGCAATCTTTTCACTCGCAATATCTTCAAGGAGTTCATCGCACCGGACTGCACGCCCCAGACCGAGGCCCGCATGGCCAAGCTGGTCGCCTTCGCCGCCAAGCTGGGGGCGCTGTTCTTTGTGCTGGAGCTTCAGACCACCTACGCCATCCAGCTTCAACTGCTGGGCGGCATCTGGATCTGCCAGACGGTGCCCGCGGTGCTCTTGGCGCTATATGTGCGGCTTGATCCCCGGGCGCTGCTGGCCGGCTGGGCGACGGGCGTGGGGCTGGGCACCTGGATGGTGGTGGAGCTGGGCTTCAAGAGCTCGACCTATCCGCTGCACCTCTTCGGGCTGACGATCCCCTGCTATGCCGCGGTCAGTGCGCTGGTGGCGAATCTGCTGGTGAGCTGGTTGCTGACGCTGATTTTGCGCGGCGGCGCAATCGTGCGCGACGAGACAGCGGCGGAAGATTACGCGTAACGAATTTCCTCTCCCCTTGAGGGAGAGGGAAGATGGGATCAGCCGAAGCGGCCGGTGATATACTGCTCTGTCCGCTTGTTATCCGGCGCGGTGAAGATCTTTTCCGTCGGCCCGTATTCGATCAGCTCGCCCAAGTACATGAAGGCGGTGTAGTCGCTGGCGCGCGAAGCCTGCTGCATATTGTGGGTGACGATCACGATGGTGTATTCGGCCGCCAGCTCCTCGATCAGTTCCTCGACCTTGGCGGTGGAGATGGGATCGAGCGCCGAACAGGGCTCATCCAGCAGGATTACTTCGGGGCGCGTCGCCACGCTGCGCGCGATGCACAAGCGCTGCTGCTGGCCGCCCGACAGCGACAGGCCGCTAGCATGCAGCTTGTCCTTCACTTCGGTCCAAAGGGCGGCGCGGGTCAGGGCATGCTCGACGCGGCCGTCCATCTCCGAGCGCGGAATGCGTTCATAGAGTTTGATGCCGAAAGCGACATTGTCATAGATCGACATGGGAAACGGCGTGGGCTTCTGGAACACCATGCCGATGCGGGCGCGCAGCAGGTTGAGGTCTTTGAGCGTCAGGATGTTCTCGCCATCCATCATGATCTCGCCCTCAGCGTGCTGGTGGGGATAGAGCTCGAAAATGCGGTTGATGGCGCGCAGCAGGGTGGACTTGCCGCAGCCCGAGGGGCCGATGAAGGCGGTGACCTTGCGCTCCATCAGGGGCAGGGTGATGTTCTTCAGCGACTTGGTCTTGCCGTAGAAGAAGCTCAGATCCTTGATGGCGATCTTGGTCTTTTCGGTGCTGGAAGTCTCGACGGCGGCGTCCATTGGGGTCAGGTCCGTTTCTGTTCAAGCAGGCGAGCGATGATGGAAAGCGTCAGCACGGTCGCGGTGATCAGGAGCGCGCCGGCCCAGGCCAGCGCATGCTCATCGTCATAGGCCGACATGGCGAAGTTGAAGATCACCGCCGGCAGTGACGCCATCGGCTGGGTGATATCCTTGCTGAAGAACTGGTTGTTGAAGGCGGTGAAGAGAAGCGGCGCGGTCTCGCCCGAGATGCGCGCCACCGCCAACAGCACGCCGGTGATGATGCCGGCGCGCGCCGCCTTCCAGGTCACGGCGCGGATGACAAAGCTTTGCGGCGCGCCCAGCGCGGTGGCGGCCTCGCGCAAGCCATTGGGCACCAAGAGCAGCATGTTCTCGGTGGTGCGCACCACCACCGGGATCACGATCACCATCAGCGACAGCGCACCGGCAATGCCGGAGAAATGGCCCATCGGCAAAACCACGATCTCGTAGATGAACAGGCCGGTGACGATGGAGGGCGCCGACAACAGGATGTCGTTGACGAAGCGCACCACGAAGGAAAGCCTGGTGTGGCGGGCATATTCGGCCAGATGGGTGCCGGCAAACAGGCCGATGGGCGTGCCCAGAAGCACCGCGCCCAGGCTCATCACCACACTGCCGAAGATGGCGTTGGAAAGCCCGCCCACCATGCCTTCCGGCGGGGTGGGCAGGGTGAAGAGGTTCAGCGACAGGGCCGAGATGCCTTCCTTGAGCAGCGCGCCCAGGATGAAGGCCAGCCACACCAGGCCGAACAGGGCCGCGCCCAGCGACAGGATGATGAAGACCGTATTGGCAAGACGGCGGCGGAAATAAAGCGCGCGGTTGGCGATCATTTATTTGCCCTTGGCGCGTTCCAGCCGCATCAGCATCAGCTGCGCACAGGCCAGAACAATGAAGGTAATGACGAACAAGAGCAGGCCCAACGCGATCAGCGACGAGGAGTAAAGCGGGGTGGTGGCTTCGGTGAATTCATTGGCGATGGTGGCCGAGATCGAAGTGCCTGGCGCGAACAGGGGCGCGATCTTGTGGGCATTGCCGATCACGAAGGTGACCGCCATGGTCTCGCCCAGTGCGCGGCCCAGGGCCAGCATGGCGCCGCCCACCACACCGGTGGAGCAGAAGGGCAGGCAGACTTTCCACATTACTTCCCAGCTGGTGGAACCAAGCCCGTAAGAGGCTTCTTTCAGCACGCTGGGCACCGTCTCCAGCACGTCGCGGGTGACCGCCGAGATGAAGGGCAGGATCATGATGGAAAGGATCAGGCCAGCGGTGAAGATGCCGATGCCGAAGGCGGCGTCGCCGAACAGGAAAGTCAGGGTCGCGTTGTCGCCAAAGGAGGTGATGATCGGCTGCTGCACATGGGTCTGGAACCAGGGCGCGAACACGAACAGGCCCCAGATGCCGTAGATGATGGAGGGAATGCCGGCCAGAAGCTCGATGGCGATGCCGACGGGGCGGCGCAAGGGGCGCGGGCAGAGATCGGTCAGGAAGATGGCGATGCCCACACCCACCGGCAGGGCGATCAGCATGGCGATCAAGGAGGTGAGCAGGGTGCCGTAGATGGAGGCCAGCGCGCCGAAGCGGTCGCGGGTCGGGCTCCAGATTTCCGTGGTGATGAAGCTGAAGCCGAAAGCCTTGAAGGAGGGCATGGCGCCGATGACCAGCGAGGTGATCACGCCGGCGAAGATCAACAGCACCGCAAGTGCGGCGCCCAGCGCCATCATGCGGAAACGGAAATCGCCGGCCCCGGCGCGGCGGGCAGTTTCGACTCGTGCGGAAAGGGCTGCAGGTTCGCTCAAGCTGATATCTGACAAGTTGGCCCCGGAGGTCGCAAAGTTGGCCGCAATTCACACCCGGCCCACGCCACGAACATCACAGTCTTGCAAAGCTTTTGTGACGGACGGCGAAATGCCGTGCAAGCCTTTGATTATTATGTATTTTTCTTAACCCTTCGCCGGGGGTGCCCCTTCCGGGGCGGCGGTTAACAAAAGTGGCGGAACTTTAAACGTTTCTGAAGGTACGCCAAGCCACACTGAGCGCCGAAAACCCCAACCGGCCGGGCGTCTTAGGTGTTGGCGCGGATCATTCGCATTATTTTCGGCAGCGTCGCTGGCATCATGCTTGTGGCGGCGCTGGGCGACGTCCTGTTGTTCGGCCGCCTGACCATCGTCACGCCGTTCAGTTTCGGCGCCTTGCTGGCGGTGGCGCTGGCCTATCTGCTCAACAATCTGCTGGCCTCGCGCGAGCGCGGCGAGATCCTGTCGCGCCAGGCCGCCCAGCTGAAGACCATCGCCGGCCGCCTGGAGGCCTCGCTCAAGAACGCCGCCGCCATCAACGCCCGGTTGAACCAGAGCGAGGCGCGCTACAAGGGGCTGGTGGACGCGCAAGGCGATGCCATCTTCCGCCGCGACGCCTCCAGCCGGCTCACCTATGGCAATGACGCCTTCTTCAAGCTGTTCGGCCTGACCCCGGCGCGCGCCATCGGCTATCCCTTCGCGCCCGAGCCGCATCCCCAAAGCCGTGCGCCCCTGTTCGGCAGCTTCCTGGAACAGGGCCGCAACCGCGCCCGCTATGACCAGCATGTGAAAACCGCCAACGGCTATCGCTGGATCGCCTGGGAAGATTTCGCGGTGCGCGATTCCCATGGCCGGCTGGTGGAAGTGCAGAGCGTGGGCCGCGACATCACCGACCGCAAGGCGCTGGAAGAGGCGCTGACGGAAGCCCGCGATTCCGCGGAGGAAGCCAGCCGCGCCAAGTCCGGCTTCCTGGCCACCATGAGCCATGAGATCCGCACCCCCATGAACGGCGTTCTGGGCATGGGGCGGCTTTTGCTGGAAACCGAGCTTCGCCCCGAACAGCGCACCTATGCCGAGGCCATCACCCAGTCGGGCGAGGCGCTGCTCAACCTGATCGGCGACATCCTGGATTTCTCCAAGATCGAAGCCGGCATGCTGGAGCTGGACGAAGACGAAGTCGATGTGCGCGCCATGCTGTGCGCCGTCGCCGAGCTTCTGTGTCCGCGCGGCCATGCCAAGGGCGTGGAAGTCACCGCCATCGTCTCTCCAGACGTGCCTCTGACCATCCGCGCCGACGAGGGGCGGCTGCGCCAGGTGATCACCAATCTGGTGGGCAATGCCGTCAAATTCACCGAGCGCGGCGGTGTCTGTGTCGAGGTTCGCCACCTGGTCCAGGACGAGCGCGTCTTCCTGCGCTTTGAAGTGCGCGACACCGGCGTGGGCGTGCCGCCCGCCAAGCGCCAGGAGATTTTCCAGGAATTCGTGCAGGCCGATTCCAGCCATGCCCGCAAGTTCGGCGGCACCGGCCTGGGGCTGGCCATCTCCAAGCGGCTGGTAGACACGATGGGCGGCGAGATCGGCGTGGATGCCGCCCCGCCCCTGTTCGGAGAGGCCGGCGGTTCCTGCTTCTGGTTCACCCTGCCCGCCCAGGTGATGGCGGTGGCCGAAGTCACCCGCCCGCTTGCCGGCTTGCGCGTCGCGGTAATGAGCAAGAACAAGGCGCTGCGCGAAGGCCTTTATCTGCAGATCGCCGCGGCCGGCGGCATTCCCGCCGACCCCAAGGGCCAGGCCGACGCCATCCTGATCGATGCGGGCACCAGCAATGTGCCGGAGCTGACGGTGCATCCCGATCCCGCCATTCCGGCGCTGGTGCTGCTGACCCCCAATGCACGCGGCTCGCTGGAGGAAATGCGCAGCATCGGTTTTGCCGGCTATCTGGTGAAGCCGGTGCGCCAGACCTCGCTGGTGACACGGCTGATCCTGTGCTGCCGTGACGCTTCCGCCGAGGCCCCGCCCATCCGGGAGCGCGCACCCACGCCGGAATTGCCGCCGCTGGTGGAGGCTGCAGCACCCCCGCCCGTCGCACGCGGGCCCGTGCCTCCTGTCGTGGAAGCCCCCGATTTCGAGCCGCCCGCGATCCCCGCACCCTTTATGGAAGACCATCCCGCCCGCGCGCGAAGCGCGGTCCCAGCGACGCGGCCGGTGCGCGCAAATTCCGGCGGTCATTCTATGGTCGCTCCCGCTCACGCGGACGCTCCCGGCCTGCGCATCCTTCTGGCCGAGGACAATCCCATCAACATGATGCTGATCCGTGAGCTTCTGCGCCGCCGCGGCCACAGCGTCACCGAAGTCACCACCGGCAATGACGCCGTCCAGGCGATGCTGGAGGGGCGTTTTGATCTTCTGCTCACCGACATCCACATGCCCGGCATGGACGGGATCGAGGCGGCGCGCGCCATCCGCACCGGCGAGGCGCGTTCGGGCCGCGCCCGCACCCCCATCGTGGCGCTGACCGCCGACGCGCTGGAAGGCGGCAAGCGGGCCTGCCAGGACGCCGGCATGGATGGCTTTCTCACCAAGCCGGTGGACCCCGCCGAGCTTGAGGAAATGTTCCTGATGCTGTTTCCCAGCGAGGATCGTTCGCATATCGTTGCGGCATGAGTGTTTCGCCACGGCGGCGCTATCAGCTTCGCGAATATCTGAATCCCAAGGTGCTGGTGATGCTGGCCTTGGGCTTCTCGTCGGGCCTGCCGTTTGTTTTGGTGGGCAACACCTTCGGCTACTGGCTGAGGGACGAACACACCAGCCTGGCGGCCATCGGCTTTCTGTCCTGGGTGGGCATCGCCTATTCGCTGAAGTTCCTGTGGGCGCCGCTGCTCGACCGGCTGGGCGTTCCGGCCCTGGGCATCCTGGGACAACGCCGCGGCTGGATCGTGTTGATGCAGATCGTCCTGGCTGCGGGGCTGATCGCGATGGCGCTGACCGGCACCGGCCATGGCTTGGCACGGCTTGGCATATGCGCCCTGGTCGTGGCGTTCGCCTCCGCCACCCAGGATGTCGCCATAGACGCCTGGCGCATTGAATCCGCGCGCGACAAGGACGAGCTGGGGCTTCTGACCTCCGGCTATACCGCCGGCTACCGCATCGCGCTTCTGATGAGCGAAGCGGTGATCCTGCCCATCGCCCAGCGCATCGGCTGGAACGACGCCTATCTGGTGTATGGCGTGGCGATGGCGGCGATGATTGCCGCCGCCATCTTCGCCGCCGAGCCCATCAAGGGCGAGCGCGTGCTGGCCGACAAGCAGAAGGAAGCTCCGCTCTGGACCCCGCGCGGGCTGTTTGACGCCATCGCCGGTCCCTTCATCGCCTTCTTCCGCACTTTCGGGGCGAGCGCGATCCTCATCCTTCTGGCGATCAGCCTGTTCCAGCTACCCAATTTCGTGAGCGGCCCCATGTACAATCCCATGTATGTGGACCTTGGGCTGACCAAGGACATGGTGGGCGGGGTGCGCGGCAGCGTCGGCCTGGTCGGGGTGTTCCTGGGGGTGGCCGCCGGCGGGTTTCTTTCGCTCAGGCTGGGACTGATGCCGGCGGTGATGCTGGGCTGCCTGAGCCAGATGTTGGGCACCGCCCTCTATGCGGTACTGCCTTACAGGCACGATCCTCTGACCTTCGCCCTGGTCATGGGCCTGGATAATTTCGCCATCGCGCTGGCCGGGGTGACCCTGGTTGCCTATATGTCCAGCCTCACCAGCCTGGGCTATACCGCCACCCAGTATGCATTGCTGTCCTCCAGCTACGCCTGGGCCGGCAAGATTCTCAAAGGGTTTTCGGGCACGGCCGTGGAAGCCATGACCCGGAATATGGGCCTGATGAATGCCTATGCCGCTTTCTTCCTCGGTTGCGGCCTGATCGGGGTTCCCGCCCTGGTGCTGTTTGCGGTGCTGGAACGCAATCACCGGCGCGATACGGCAGCGGGGGTTAACCCGGCGTAACTGCTAAAAAAACTTCCAAAGTCCTTGGATTGTGACAGTGGCTTGGGGTAAAATTGTCAAACTGTCGCATAAGGGGTTTAAGCCCTGACAGAGCCAGGCCCGGTGAGTCGGTGGGAATATCCAACCGGGCCCAACAGGAAGCGATCGTGGTCAATATCTACGAAGCCGGACCTTTTGAAGGGCGCCTGGAGCAATGGCCGGTGCTGGCCGTCTCCGGCGCGCTGGAAGTGCGCCTGGCGGAGACCGAGCACGAAATCGAACAGGCCCAGCGCCTGCGCTACACCGTCTTCTATGAAGAGATGAGCGCGATCCCCAGCCCGCGCATGCGCGAACTGCGCCGCGACTTCGACAAGTATGACGAGGTCTGCGACCACCTTCTGGTGGTGGACCGCGACGCCCATGACGAAGACGGCCAGCCCTTGGTGGTGGGCACCTACCGGTTGACGCGCGAGCATGATGCGGCGCGCGCCGGCGGCTTCTACACCACCAGCGAATATAATCTGACGCCCATGCTGGCAGGCATGGCCGAAGGCACCAAGTTTCTGGAACTGGGTCGTTCCTGCGTCCTCAAGAGCTACCGCGCTCGGCCGGGCAGCATGCAGCTGTTGTGGAAAGGCCTGCTCGCCTATGTCGCGCGCTTCGACATTGATTTGATGTTCGGCTGCGCCTCGCTGCCCGGCGTTGATGCGGCCGATCTGGCGCTGCCGCTGTCCTATCTGCATCATTTCCACTCCATGCCGCCGGGCTTCAGCGTCAAGGCGCAGCCCGGCCAGTATGTGGACATGAACATGATCCCCAAGGACCAGATTGATATGCGCGACGGTCTTCGCAGCCTGCCGCCGCTGCTCAAGGGCTATGTGCGCGCGGGCTGCTGCATCGGCGACGGTGCGGTAATTGACCGGCAGTTCGGCACCACCGACGTCTTCATCTATTTCCCACTGTCGGGGATCGATGCCCGTTACAAGAGCCGCTTCGGGCTGGTGAAATAATCCACTTTTACAGGGGGCGGGATGCGCAAATCACTTTGGGCGCTGCTGTTCGCCTGTGTTTCCACGTCGGCCCTGGCTGACAAGACCGTGATCGAATCTCCCGATGCGCCCAAGGCGATCGGGCCCTATTCCCAAGCCATCGCCAGCGGCAAGCTGATATTCGTTTCCGGCTCCCTGCCCTTCGATCCGGCGGGCAAGGTGGATTACAGCCAGCAGGACGTCAGCGCCCAGACCAGGCGCGCGCTGGACAATATCGTGCTGGAGCTGAAGGCGGCGAACCTGACGCTCGATGATGTGGTCTCGGCCACCGTCTATGTCACCGACATTGACGATTTTCCGGCGGTGAACACGGTCTATGCCAGCTATTTTCACCCGCCCTATCCGGCGCGGGCCTTTGTCCAGGTCGCCAAGCTGCTGCGCGGCGCGAAAGTGGAAATCAGCGTGATAGCGGCGCGCAAGTGAAATACCTCGTCGCCGGCCTGGCCCTGCTGATCGCAGCTCCGGCGTTGGGGGCGGATCTGCGTGACCAAGTCAGCGGCTATCGTGCCGCCCATGAAGCCGCCATTGTCAGCCAGCTTGATGAACTGACCCGGCTTCGCAGCGTCGCCGCCGATCCCAAAGGCCTGGCGGCGACCGCGACCCGTCTGGAAGAGCTGCTCAAGACGCGCGGCTTTGAAACCCAGTCCTGGTCCATCGCAGGCTCCCCGCCCGTGGTCTATGGCTTTCTGAAAAGTCCCGGCGCGAAACGTACCGCCGTCTTCTATGCCCATTACGATGGCCAGCCGGTCACACCATCGCAATGGACCTCGGACCCCTTCGTGCCGGTGATGCGCGATGGGCTGGCGGGCAGGGATCTGGACTGGAAGACCGCCAAGCCGCCGTTCAATCCCGAATGGCGGTTCTTCGGCCGCGCGAGCGCGGACGACAAAAGCTCCATCACCGCTTTTCTGGCCGCCTTCGATGCCCTGAAGGCCCTGAAACGCGCGCCGTCGGTCAATATCAAGGTGGTGTGGGAAGGCGAGGAAGAAGCAAGCTCCGCCCATCTCGACGCCATCCTCAAGGATCATGCGGCCGCGCTCGGCGCCGATGTCTGGCTGATCGGCGACGGTCCGGTGCATCAGTCGCGCGCGCCAACGCTGTATTTCGGCGCCCGTGGCAGCCTGGGGTTGGAAGCCACCGTCTATGGCCCGCTGCGCGCCCTGCACGACGGCCATTACGGCAATTGGGTGCCCAATCCGGCCGTGATGGCGGCCGAACTGATCGCCCAGTTGCGCGACGGCGACGGGCGCATATTGATCCCCGGCTTTGCCGATGATGTGCGGCCCCTGAACGCGGCTGAGCAAGCCGCGATCGCCCGCCTGCCGCCGGTGGAAAACAATCTGAAGCAGGAATTCGGCATCGGCCGCAGCGAAGGCAGCGAAGGGCTGACCGCGAGCACCATGCGCCCGGCGTTGAACATTCGCGGCATCCGCTCCGGCCAGGTCGGCACGGAAGCCGCCAACGCAATTCCGGTGGACGCTATGGTATCGGTGGATTTCCGGCTGGTGCCCGGCGAAACACCGGAACGGGTCCGCGCCAAGCTGGAAGCGTTCCTGCAAGCCAGGGGCTGGAAAGTGGTGCGCGAGCCGCCGGATGCGGCGATGCGGCTGGCGCATCCGCGCATCATCCGGCTGTCCTGGGGTGGCGGCTATCCGGCGCTGCGCAGCGACATGACCAGCCCCGCCGCCAAAGGCGTGATCGCGGCGGCTGAAAAGGCCGCCGGCGGGCCGGTGACCCTGCTGCCCATGATGGGCGCCAGCGTGCCGATCTATCTGTTCGACGATCTGTTCCACGTTCCGGTGATCGGCCTGCCCATCACCAACCATGACAACAACCAGCACGCCGCCAATGAAAACCTGCGGCTGCGCAATCTGTGGGACGCGGTCAATCTTTACGCCGCGATGATGGCGCAGTTGAACTGGTAGCGCTTACGCGAGGTCGAACAACAATAGTTCGCTGGCGGCGTTGGAGCGCACTGCGATCTCGCTCTGATCGGTGATGGCCGCGGCGTCGCCAGCTTTCAGCGTTTCCGCACCCAGCTTCACTTCGCCCCTGGCCACCTGCAGCCAGGCCTTGCGGCCTTGCGCCAGGGTGTGAATCGCTTCCACATCCGCATCCAGTTTGGCGGCCCAGATTTCCGCATCCTGCACCAGCCGCACTTCATTCTCGCGCGGGTTGGGGGCGGCGATGCGGGCAAAATGATTGTGCACGCTTTCGGGATCAATGGCCTTCTGCTCATAGCCGGGCTCGATGCCGCGCTTGGACGGCATGATCCAGATTTGCATCAGATGGCAGGTCTCGGTGGCGCTGGCGTTGAATTCGGCATGCACGATGCCGCTGCCCGCGCTCATGCGCTGGATCTCGCCCGGCCGGATGGTGCCGCCGCCGCCGGTGGAATCCTTGTGCGCGATGGCCCCGCCCAGGATGTAGGTGACGATCTCCATGTCGCGATGGGGATGGGGCGGAAAGCCCGCGCCGCCCTTGATCCAGTCTTCATTGATGACGCGCAAGGGCCCGAAGCTCTCATTGGCCGGGTCGTAATATTCGCCGAAGGAGAAGCTGTGGCGGGAATCCAGCCAGTCGATATGGGTCTTGCCGCGGTCTTCCGAACGCCTGAGCGTGATCATTTGCGTTTTCTTTCAATGGCATCCCAGACCAGGGCGGCGATATCGGCGCCGCCGAAACGCCTGACCTCATGGATGCCGGTGGGAGAAGTAACGTTGATCTCAGTCATATAGTCGCCGATGACATCAATCCCAGTGAAGATGAGCCCGCGTTTCTTCAACGCTGGCCCGATGGCGGCGCATATCGCCTTTTCGCGGGATGTCAGTTCGGTCGCCTCGGGCCGGCCGCCGACATGCATGTTGGAGCGCGCCTCGCCCGCTGCCGGCACCCGGTTGATGGCGCCGGCGAATTCGCCGTCCACCAGGATGATGCGCTTGTCGCCCTTGCGGACATCGGGAAGGTAACGCTGCACGATCACGGGCTCGCGATAGAACAGGCTGAAGACTTCCATCAGCGAGCCGAAATTCTCATCATCCTGTTTCACGCGGAACACACCCGCGCCGCCATTGCCGTAAAGCGGCTTGAGGATGATGTCCTTGTGCTCGTCGCGGAAGGCGCGGATCTCGCGCAGATCGGATGTGATCAAGGTCGGGGGAATGAACTCAGGGAATTCGGTGACGAAGAGTTTTTCCGGCGCGTTGCGCACCTCTTTGGGATCGTTCACCACCAGGGTCTTGGGATGAATACGCTCAAGAATATGGGTCGCGGTGATATAGGCCATGTCGAAGGGCGGGTCCTGGCGCATCAACACCACATCCGCCGCCGACAGGTCATAGACAAAGGCCTCGCCGACCGCGAAGTGATCGCCTTTCACGGCGCGCACATTCAGCGGGCGGACATGGGCCGTCACCTTGCCGTCGCGGAAGGTAAGATCGCGCGGTCCATAATAGAGCAGGCCGTGGCCACGGTTTTGTGCTTCCAGCGCCAGTGCGAAAGTGGAATCGCCGCCGATATCGATCTTCTCGATCGGGTCCATCTGGATCGCGACGGTCAACGCCATGTCATGTCCTCAAATCTCGGCTCGCCACACATCCCGGTGATGCACCGGCAAACTGCCGGTGCCGATGGCGACGATATCAAATCGGGCGCCGCGCCGGGCAAGCCCCGGGCGGCCGGCGAGATATAGGCAGGCGGCGCGGGCAATGCGAGTCTGCTGGGCCGGGGCGACCGATTCCGCCGCGGCCCGGGCCTTTTGGCGCGCCTTGACCTCGATGAAGCAGACCGGGCCGAAGGGCGCGGCCGCCACCAGGTCAATCTCTCCGGCGCGGGTCTTCAGCCGCCGGGCGAGAATCCGGTAACCCTTGAGCCGTAGCCACAGCGCCGCCAGGCTTTCGCTGTTGTGGCCGCGCCGTTCCGCGGCCCTGTATTTGTCTGGGCGGTCAATCGCCATTCTTCAGTTCCAGCGCCCGGTCATAGATCTGCCGGCGATGCGCGCCGGTGAGGCCCGCGATCATCTCGGCGGCGGCCTTCACCGGCATGAAGGCCAGGGCCGCTTTCAGCGCCGCATCCACTTTCGCGGTATCGGTGACGTCTTCGGCGGGCGGACCGACCAGAAGCGTGACCTCGCCCCTGGGCGCGCCGGCCTTTTCATAATGCGCCGCCAGTTCAGACAGCGACCCGCGCCGCACTTCCTCATGCAGCTTGGTCAGTTCGCGCGCCACACAGGCTTGGCGCTCGCCCAGCACCTCGGCCATCGCCGCCAGGCTTTCGCTCAAGCGTTGCGCCGATTCAAAAAAGATCAGGGTGGCGCGAAAGCTTTTCAATTCTTCCAATGCGCTGCGGCGCTCGCCGGCGCGCGATGACAGAAAGCCCGCAAACAGAAAGCGGTCCGACGGCAGGCCGCTAAGGGCGAGCCCCGTCAGCACCGCCGAAGCCCCCGGGATCGCCACCACAGGCAGGCCCATCGTGATCACCTCGCGCACCAACTTGTAGCCGGGATCGGAGACCAGGGGCGTGCCGGCGTCCGACACCAGCACCACCGCCTCGCCGTGTTGCAGCCGGGCCATGATCCTGGGCCGCATCTCGGGCCCGTTATGGTCGTTGTAAGGGATCAAGGTTTTCTGCACCCCATGGATGGCCAGAAGCTTGGAGGTGACACGAGTGTCCTCGGCGGCGATCACATGACAGGCCTTCAACACATCCAGCGACCGCAGCGTTATATCCCGGGCATTGCCGATAGGGGTCGCCAGCACATAGAGCCCCGCCGCCAAATCGCCGCGATCTTGAGATTTACCCGTCGCAGCCAAAGGCTTAAGTTCGCGCGTCAAAGGATCATCCCATGTCCGGCCGCAGCCGCTTTTTGCCCCGCTTTTGTGCCATTGCCGCGCTTGCCGCGATAGCCGCCTGTACACCGCCCCCCGCGCCGCCTGCGGTTCCGGTCTTGGCCCCCCCGCCGCCCGCGCCCATCGCCGGCAACCCGCTGGACCGCGAGCTGCCCGGCTATCTGCGCCTGCCCGGCATGGCGCCCGACCAGGTGCCGGTGCGGGTGGGGATCATCCTGCCCTTTTCCAGCAGTGCTGCCGGTACCCGCAATCTGGCGGCTTCGATGCTGAAGGCGGCGGAACTCGCCATGTTCGATTCCGGCAATCACAATATTCTTCTGATGACCGCCGACGAGGGCAATGGCGGGGCCAATGCCGCCAAGGCGGCGCAACAGCTTCTGGCCCAGGGCGCCGAAGTGATCGTGGGCCCGCTGTTCGGGCCTTCGGTTCAGGCGGTCGCCCCCATGGCGCGCGACCGTGGCGTGCCGGTGCTGGCCTTCTCCACGGAAAGAAGCGTGGCGGGCAATGGCGCCTATCTGCTGAGCTTCCTGCCCCAGATCGAAGTGCGCCGGGTGGTGGGCTATGCCGCCGCCAATGGCCATCATCAGTTCGCGGCGCTGTTGCCACACAGCGCCTATGGCGATGTGGCGGGCTCCGCCTTCAGCGATGCGGTCACCTCCGCGCATGGCGCTGTGGTGGATGTGGAGCATTTCAACACCGATGCCGGCGACGTCGCCGCGCCCAGCGAAGCCGTGGTCAAAAGCGGCGCCGATGCGGTCTTGATCGCGCAAGGCGGTGTGATGCTGCGCGCCATCGCACCGACCCTGTCGTTCCATGGCGCGTCGCGCGACAAGGTCAAGCTGCTGGGCACCGGGCTGTGGGCCGACGATCCGCAGCTTGCCCGCGAATCCAGCCTGGTGGGCAGCTGGTATGCCGCGCCCTCGCCCAATGCCGACGAGCAGTTCGTCACCAAGTATCGCACCACCTTTGGCGCCGCACCTGCGTCCATCGCCTCGCTGGCCTATGACGCGGTGTCCCTGGTGGCGCTGCTGTCGCAAGGCCAGCCCTATCACCGCTTCACCCAGGCAGCCCTGATGGACCCCAACGGCTTTGCCGGGGTGAACGGGATTTTCCGCTTCACGCCCGACGGCACTTCGGAACGCGGTCTGGCGGTGATGGAGATCACCCCCGCCGGTCCGGTGGTGGTGAGCCCCGCGCCGACGACGTTCCAGGGGAAGAACAGCTAAACCAGCAGTTCTTCGATCACGCGATTGAGCAATAGCCGGCCTGCTGGCGTGGCGGTCAGGCGATTGTTCTGGTGCGACAGCAGGCCTTGTTCGACCAGTGCCATGGTCTTTGCGGGGTCGAGCTTTGTGTTCCAGCGCGCTTCGTAAGCAACGAGATCAAGCCCTTCCGCCAGGCGCAGATTCATCAGGAGATGTTCGCGCGCGGCTTCGTCATTGGTGACCGGCGTCATCTCGGCAAAGCCATGACCGGTCCGGCCGACCGTGTCGCGCCAGCGTTCCGGCAGTTTGATGGCGGCGGTGGCAGTGCGCTGACCGTTCAGGGTCAGCCGCCCATGCGCGCCCGGTCCCACGCCGGCATAATCGCCATAGCGCCAATAGATCAGATTGTGCCGGCTTTCCTGACCGGGCCGGGCGTGATTGGAAATCTCATAGGCCGGGATGCCCGCGGCTTCGGTCAGCTCCTGCGTGGTCTCGAACAATTCCGCCGCCAGGTCTTCGCCGGGGATCTGCAACTGGCCGTTTTTATGCAGCAGGGCATAAGGCGTCTCCGGCTCGATGGTGAGCTGATAGAGCGACAGATGATCGGTGCCGAAGGACAAAGCTTCCTTCAGTTCGCCGCGCCAGGCCGCGTCGCTCTGATCGGGGCGGGCATAGATCAGGTCCAGCGAGACGCGGGCAAAATGATCCATCGCCAGTTTCAGCGCAGCTTTGGCTTCCGCCACATCATGCAGCCGCCCCAGCCTTTTCAGGTCGGCGTCATTCAGCGCCTGCACCCCCAGCGAGACCCGGTTGATACCGGCGGCCTTGTAGTCGGCGAAGCGGCCCGCGTCGGCGGAGGCCGGATTGGCTTCCAGGGTGATCTCGGCATCGTTGGCCATGGGCCAGAGGCTCGCGATCTTTCCCAGGATGCGGCCGGTGGAGCGGCCTTGCATCAGCGAGGGTGTGCCGCCGCCGAAGAATATGGTTTCGACAACAGGCCGCTGCACCTGCTGCTCGGCGACCCAGTCCAGTTCGGCCAGAATGCCATCCACCCAGCCGTCTTCGTCTATCGCGGTGCGGACGTGGGAATTGAAATCGCAATAGGGGCATTTGGCGGCGCAGAAAGGCCAGTGGACATAGACGCCGAAACTCAACTCAGAGACTTTCGGTGAAGATGCCGGAATGCAGCAGCTTCTCGAACGCTTTGGCGCGATGGCTCATGGCATGTTTCCGGGCCGGGTCAATTTCGGCAAAGGTCTGGTCCATGCCGTCGGCGATGAAGATGGGATCATAGCCGAAGCCGTGATCGCCGCGCGGCGGGAAGCTCAGCTGGCCATGCACCTCGCCTTCGAACACTTTGGATTCCCCCGACGGCAGCGCGATGCAGAGCGCGCAGACGAATTTCGCCGCGCTGGTGGAAAGACCCTTATGGCGCAGTTCGTCATGGATGCGGGTCATGGCGATGCGGAAATCCTTGGTCGGTCCCGCCCAGCGCGCCGAATAGATGCCGGGCGCACCATCCAGCGCGTCCACGCACAGACCGGAATCGTCAGCCAACGCGCCATGGCCGCTGGCTTTCGCCGAAGCATGCGCCTTGATCTCGGCATTGGCGGCAAAGGTCAGACCGGTCTCTTCCGGCTCGGGCAGGCCCAGCGAACCGGCACTGATCGGCTGAATGCCATGCGGACCCAGCAGCGCCTTGATCTCGCGCACCTTGCCCTCATTGTGGGAGGCGACCACCAGATGGCTGCCGCGCGGCAATCTCACGCCCCTCTCCCCATCAGACAAGCGCCTGCTTCTGCAACTCCACCAGCTCACCGATACCCTTGCGCGCCAGCTTGAGCAGCGCGAGCAGCTCTTCCTCGCTGAAGGGGGCGCCTTCGGCAGTGCCCTGAATCTCGACCAGGCCGCCGGCGCCGGTCAGCACGAAATTGGCGTCGGTCTCCGCCGTGGAATCTTCCTCGTAATCCAGGTCCAGCATCGGCACGCCCTTGATGATGCCGCAGCTGACCGCCGCGACATGATCCTTGAGCACCGGCACGGTGACCAGGCCGGTCTTCTTCATGAAGGACAGGCATTGGCTGAGCGCGACAAAACCACCGGTGATGGCGGCGGTGCGGGTCCCGCCATCGGCCTGCAGCACATCGCAGTCGATGGTGATCTGCCGTTCGCCCAGCGCGGCCAGATCGCAGACGGCGCGCAAGGAGCGGCCGACCAGCCGCTGGATCTCCTGGGTGCGGCCCGACTGCTTGCCGGCAGCGGCCTCGCGCCGCATCCGGTCATGGGTGGAGCGGGGCAGCATGCCATATTCCGCCGTCACCCAGCCCTTGCCCGAGCCCTTGAGGAAGGGCGGCGCCTTTTCCTCCAGGCTGGCGGTGGCCAGCACATGGGTGTCCCCGAACTTGACCAGGCAGGAGCCTTCGGCATGGCGGGAAAAGCCTGGGGTGAGCGAAACGGCGCGCATCTGATCGGGGGCGCGGTTGGAACGGCGCATGGAGCCTCATATATGGGTCTGCTAGATTGGGGCGTTACCTAGCGTCACCGCCCCCGTCCGCGCAACGGCAACCGGAAAATCCAAGGTTTTCAAGCACTTGAACTTTGAATCGCGTACCCCTTTTGTGATGCCCCAGGGCCTGACCGAGCGCCCGCGGGAGGTCTTTCGCCATCTGGTGGAGGCTTTTCTGGCGTCCGGCGAGCCCGTGGGGTCACGGACCTTGTCCCAGCGGCTGCCCCTGGCGCTGTCGCCGGCCTCGATCCGCAATGTGATGAGCGACCTGGAAACCATGGGCCTGCTTTATGCCCCCCACACCAGCGCGGGCCGGGTGCCCACCGAAAAGGGCCTGCGCCTGTTTGTGGACGGGCTGCTCGAGATTGGCGAACTGGCCCCCGATGAGCGGGTGGCCATCGAAGCCCGCATGTCGGGCAGCGGCCGGCAGATCGAGGAAGTTCTGACCCAGGCTACCCAGTCGCTGGCGGGCCTGTCGCGCTGCGCCGGCCTGATGGTGACGGCCAAGCAGGATGCCGCGCTCAAGCATGTGGAATTCGTCGCCGTCGCTCCCGGCAAGGCGCTGGTGATCATGGTCAGCGAAGACGGCCAGGTCGAAAACCGTGTCATCGAAACCCCGCCGGGCCTTCCGGTTTCGGCCCTGTGGGAGGCCAGCAACTATCTGGGGGCGCGGCTGCGCGGCCGTACCCTGGACACCGCTCGCGACGAGATCCTGGCGGATCTGGACGGCGAAAGAAGCGAGCTGGACGTCCTGACCGCCAAGCTGGTGGCCGAGGGCCTGGCCACTCTGGCCGGACCCGAAAAGGTCCTGATCGTACGCGGCACCTCGAACCTGTTGGACAGCGTGGCGGCCCAGGCCGACATCGAGCGTATCCGCACCCTGTTCGACGACATCGAGCGCAAGGCCGACCTGATCCGGCTGCTGGAACTGGCCAAGGACGGCGACGGGGTGCGGATTTTCATCGGTTCGGAGAACCGGCTGTTTTCGCTTTCCGGTTCCTCCATCGTGGCGGCGCCTTACGCCAATGCGAAGGGAAAAATCGTGGGCGTGATTGGGGTTTTGGGACCCACCCGGCTGAATTACGGCCGCATCATCCCCATGGTGGACCACACCGCGAAAGTCATTGGACGATTGCTCGCTTAAGGTTTATGGACGCGGCTCCAAGGAAGAATGTGATGAGTGACGAACCGACCCAACTGCCCGATTCCGAAAATCCCCATGCCGCCGAATTCGCGGTCCTGGAAGCGCTGAAGTCCGAAGTCGAATCCCTGAAGGACCAGCGCCTGCGCGCGCTGGCCGAGGTCGAGAATATCCGCCGCCGCGCCGAGCGCGAAAAAGCTGAAGCCAGCCAGTATGCGGTGACCAAATTCGCCCGCGACATGGTGGGCATCGCCGACAATTTCGCCCGCGCGCTGGCCGCGGTGCCTGCAGGCGTGCGCGAAGCCGCCGACCCCCAGGTCAAAGCCGTGCTGGACGGGGTGGAAGCCACCGACCGCCAGCTGGTGCAGACGCTTGAGCGCTATGGCGTGAAGGCGGTGGCGACCGACGGCAAATTCGATCCCAATCTGCACCAGGCGATCGCGGAAGTGCCCGGCAACGGCAAGCCCGGCGGCGCCATCGTAGATGTGGTGCAGACCGGCTATATGATCGGCGAGCGGCTGTTGCGTCCCGCCATGGTCACGGTTGCGAAAAAAGAAGCGCCCGCCGAAGCCCCCGGCGTGGATACCAAAGTCTAAAAAAGAAGAAGAGGCGTTCCATGGCCGACCTGAAGATCGTCGTCACCGGCGCGTCCGGGCGCATGGGGCGTACCCTGATCCGCGAAATCGCGCAGGGCTCGGGCCTCAGCCTTTGCGGCGCGCTGGAGATGGAAGGCCATCCCAATCTTGGGCAGGATTCCGGCATCCTGGCCGGCATGCAGCCCAACGGCATCAAGCTGACCGCCGATCCGCTGACACTTCTGACCCATGCCCAGGCGATCGTGGATTTCACCACCCCCATGGTCTCCACCATGCTGGCCGATTTGGCGGCGCAGGCGCGCATCGTCCATGTCATCGGCACCACCGGCTTTGACGACAAGAGCGAGAACCGCATCAAGGCCGCCGCCCGCCACGCCATCATCGTGAAATCCGGCAATATGAGCATGGGCGTGAACCTGCTGGCGGCCTTGGCCGAGCGCGCCGCCAAGGCGCTGCCCGATTACGATGTCGAGGTGCTGGAAATGCACCACCGCAACAAGGTGGATGCGCCGTCGGGCACCGCACTTCTGCTGGGCCAGGCCGCGGCACGCGGCCGTGGCGTGCAACTGGACAAGCATTGGGTCAAATCGCGCGACGGCCACAATCTGGGCCCCCGCGCCGATGGCAGTATCGGCTTTGCGGCGTTGCGCGGCGGCACGGTGGTGGGCGAACATTCCATCATCCTGGCGGGCACCGGCGAGCGCATTACGCTCTCGCATTCCGCCGAGGATCGCTCCATCTTCGCCCATGGCGCGCTGACCGCCGCCAAATGGGGGCATGGCAAGAAGCCCGGTCTCTATTCCATGACGGACGTGCTGGGCCTCTGATGGCCAAACCCTTCACCCGCGCGGAAGCCGAGGAATTCTTCGCGCGGCTGAAGAAGCACACGCCCGATCCCAAGACCGAACTGCAATACGTCAATTCCTACACCTTGCTGGTGGCGGTGGTGTTGTCGGCCCAGGCCACCGACAAGGGCGTCAACAAGGCGACCGCACCCTTGTTCAAGATGGTGAAAACACCGGAACAGATGGTGGCGCTGGGTGAGGAAGGCCTGACCCAATACATCAAGACCATCGGGCTTTATCGCGGCAAGGCCAAGAACGTCATCGCTCTGTCGAAGCTGCTGATCGAACAACATGGCGGCAAGGTGCCGAAGGATCGCGAGGCCCTTCAAGCCTTGCCCGGTGTGGGCCGCAAGACCGCCAATGTGGTGCTGAATGTCGCCTTCGGTGAGCCCACCATTGCAGTGGACACCCATATCTTCCGTGTTTCCAACCGCACCGGCCTGGCGCCGGGCAAGGATGTGGTGGAAGTGGAGACAAAACTGGAGAAGGTGGTGCCCGATGCCTACAAGCTTCATGCCCATCACTGGCTGATCCTGCACGGCCGCTATACCTGCGTGGCGCGAAAGCCTTTGTGCCCGACCTGCGTGGTGCGCGACCTGTGCCGCTTCAAGGACAAGACGAAAGAACCTACGGCGGAAAAGCCGAGGCTGCCGAAGACGGCTTCCCGTTCAAAGCGGTAAGGCAGGCGCTGTCGGCGGCGCTCTGCACGCCATGCGGCAGGGTCTCGACATGGCGCACCATCAGGGGCGCGCCATAAAGAAAGAAAAAGGCGCGGCAGGCCGCCCCGTCATAACGCCACATCTCGGTGGCGCCGTCCTTCCTCACAAAAGCCGGCTTGCCGAACGCGGCCTGGAGGCTTGTTGCCGCCATGTTGAGATACTGGCTGGGCTC
>Ga0302314_10005114_pt1 | contig 23974 bp, 22 predicted proteins | sample III_Palsa_N2_3_FD_200533 | JGI IMG/M metagenome (GOLD analysis project Ga0302314, IMG submission 200533) | Peat permafrost microbial communities from Stordalen Mire near Abisko, Sweden - III_Palsa_N2_3 | ecosystem: Environmental > Terrestrial > Soil > Palsa > Peat permafrost | place: Sweden... | reverse complement strand
CACATTTTGGATTCGTCCACGGAGAGCAACGCAACTGCGTCGTTCGTCGTGTCTTACCCGACTGCTTTGTCGAGGGTGCGCGTCCGGCGACGCGGCAGCGTCGCTCGAGCGGTTCCTTCCGCCCTACTCGTTGGCCCGACCGAAAAACGAGCTCTCGATGACGTAGAAGACGGCGATTAGTGCGAAGAGGACCACGCTGGCGAGCGCATTGGCGAATGCGATGAGCGTTGCGGCGAGGTAGATGAAGGGCCCCGGTAGATAGCTTCGAGAGATACCGCTCACGATGCGTGGATCGGCATCTGGTCGGAGGAGCCGATGGCCGGCCGCAGCGTAGAACCAGAGCGCATTGAAAAAGACGGCCGTGATCGTCAGCGTGGCGCCGTAGGTGAGAGCAGCGGGTTCGAGGTCGCTTCCTCGCAGGTGCGAGGCGATGAGCCCGGTGGGGAACGGGATAAAGGCCACAAACATCAAGAAGAGGATGTTGATAAAGAGGAAAGGTCGATCGACCTGCCCTATCTGGGCAAAAACCGTGTGGTGGTTGATCCAGATGATGGCGATGGTGACGAAGCTGACCGCGTATGCGGCGAAGCTGGGCCAACTGTGTAACAGGGACGGGCCGAGCGAGCGGGTCCCTGCGTGCACGTTAAGGATGAGCAGAGTGGCGGCGATTGCAAACACCCCATCGCTGAACGACTCGAGACGCGAGGTGGAGATTGTGGCGCCCTGATTCGATCCCTCGCTGCGGTCATTCATTCGTGCTCGTCAGGCGGGAAGTTCCCTATCCCATTCCGAAGAATCTCACGGTGGCATCGATCGCACCGAAGTCGGAGGGAGTCGCAAAATGGTCCACTCCCGCCAGTGTCACGAGCGACGCCGAAGGCAACGCACTGACGAGCCGTTCGGCGCTCTTGGTCATATCGCGATCGCCCAGGACGACGAGGACCGGACAGGACACACACGCAAGCTCTTCTGGCGAGACCGGGCGACGGGGCCGACGAATGAAGGCCGACAGGGAGGTCGGATCGTTCCCGGCCGACACGGCAAGGCGACGGAACAGGCGCGCCTGAACGTCTTCGGGCTCCGTCTCACTCTCGAGCGCATCCACCAGCGCGCCGGCACCGCTGACCTCGAAGACGTTGTCGCCCAGTCCGAGGAGCGCGATCCTCTCGAAGGACGCCGGATGGGCGATGGCCATACGCAACAGCAAGTCGGCGCCGGCCGAGAATCCCACGGCGTCGATGGGCTTCGACGTGTCCAGCGAGCGGAAGACTTCCTCTTCGATCTCGGCGTAGGCCCCCGGATCCGTATGGCGAGGCGACGACCCGTGCCCCGGCAGGTCGATCTCGGGAGCAGCGCAGTCGAAGTCCGCCAGGATGTCTACCCACCCGGTCTGTCGCCAGTTGTGCTCGAAGGACGAGGCGAAACCGTGCAACAGGATCAGCGAACTGGGTGGTTTCGTCACGTCTCGTCCTTCATCCGACCTTTGATGTTCGCCAGCGCCAACAGACCGGCACGGAGGCCAGCCAACTCGACGGGGGAGATCATACGGCTGAGTTCGGCATCGACCGACCGGATTCCCGAGCGCACCGCACGCGCGGCGTCTCGACCCCGTTCGGTCAATTCGATCGCCATCCGGCGCCGATCGTCGGGATTGACCTCCCGTGTGAGGTACCCCCGCAGGACCAATGTGTCGATCAACTGGCTGGCGGCCTGCTTGGTGACCCCGAGCCCGCGGATCATATCGACGGCCGATCCTGCATGGTTGCCCATACCCCCCAGAACGAATGCCCCGTTTCGGGGAAGGTCGTCGATCCCGGCCGCCGCCAGGCTGGTGTTGATGGCTTGGGCATAACTGCCACGGGCTCCTCGCAGAAGTGCGGGGAATACGACGTCTTCGTCTTCGCTTGCCGACGGCATCGACCGAGGCTATTCCGGTGCGCTGGGTGTGGTCAACATCCTTGACAGTCAAGAATTCCTCGCAACCCAACGCGGTTGGCCATCCGGATGGACCGTTCACCCGTAGTACTTCCCAGTTGAGAGGCGCATGATGCACATGCGACGAGCGAAGCGGGGCTGCGTGGGGCATTTGAGCAAGGTCGAGGTGGCGCAATGGTCTGGACGGGAGTTCGGTCATCACTCCCGATCCGCCGGCGGTCCGTCATGACCACCCTGACGCAGCGAGCGGGCGATGTCCGCCAGTGGGTCCGGACGACCCGTGAAGCTCGCACGTCCCGTGACGTTGCCCTGCTCGCGGCCCGCGTCGGCCTGGCCTGGATTTTCATATACCACGGGGCGGGGACCCTCTTCCGCGCGTTCGGGGGCTCCGGCATTCACTCGCAAGCTGAGTACTTCGCCCATGTGGCGCATCTCCAGCCGGCGACGTTCTTCGCCGTCCTGAGCGGCATCATCGAGTGCTTCGGGGGAGCTGCTGTCGGATTGGGCATCTTCGGGCAGCTGGCCGCAATTGGCCTTGTCGGGGACATGGTGATTGCCATGGTCACGGTGACGTTCAGCCACGGAGTGGTGGGGAACAGCACGGGTTCGGGTTATGAGATCAACGTCGCCCTTGCCGCACTCGCCCTTGTCATCGCAATCCTGGGCACCGGACGCTTCTCGCTTGACGTGGCTCTACGGAACCTCATTCGAAGGTAGGACGCTGCTGGCGCCATCAGCGTCAGCCCTATGGCAACCCACCCGGTCGGCCAATCTCGTAGCGTGGGCGCGGTGGTAGCCCCGACGCTGTACGGATTGGTTCTCGTCGCCGGGTGGGGGGTCGTGGAACGGTGAATCTGGGCGCAGGGCTCGTTCTTGCTCTGGCGGCGGCCCTGGCCCTCAACGTGGGGTTCTTCGTGCAGCATGGCGCCACGAACGCCATGGTGTCCCTTTCACTCCGGCGGCCGTTGCGATCGGCTCGATTGCTGGTGACCAACCGTCAGTGGATGATCGGCTATGCCACCGGTTGGGTCGGGTGGGGCATCTATATCGCCGCCCTCAGCCTGGCGCCCCTCTCGCTGGTGCAGGCGGTATCGGCCGGCGGGGTCGGCATTCTGGCCTTTCTGGCGCATCGACTGGGAACGCCGCTCGAGCCTCGTGAGCGGCTCGGTGCATGGATCGCCGTCGTTGGCCTGCTGCTGTTGGGAGCGTCCTTGACGGTTCACGTGCCGTCGGTCCACACCGCTCGCACCTCGACGCTGCTGATCGTCATCGCGGTCGGGGCCGCGGCGGCGGGTTTGCTGGCCGGACTCGCGTCGAGATCGGGACGGCCCGCCGCGTCCCTCGGATGCACGGCCGGGCTCCTCTTCGGCATCGGAGACCTGGCGACCAAAGGGGCGGTCAGCGGCAATGGTCCGTTGTTCATCCCGATTCTCGCCGGGTGCACGGCCCTCGGCTTTGTCGCCCTTCAGCTGGCATTCCAACGAGGACGGGTCCTCGAGACGGCGGGTCTTTCCGCGCTGGTCAACAACATGATCCCCATTGTGGGGGGGCTGCTCCTGTTCCACGAGGCCTTGCCCCATGGTCTGGCCGGCGTGGCGCGACTCGCGAGTTTTGCCGCCGTCGTGGTCGGCGCCTTCCTGCTGGCCCGGGCCCCGGAAGCAACTGTCGACGGCCCCGCTGAGTCCCCGCCCCCCCGAACCTACGACGGAACCCACTCGGCCTGACTTCGCACGGGCATCACCGTTCCCCATAGCCCGACCGTTTCCTTCCATGACCCTCAGGGAGTCCACCTCGACCGGCAGTACCGGCGCATCGGGAGCGAGTCCCGAAGTCGAGATCGCCATTCTGGGCCCAGTGGAAATCCGCGGTGCTGCTGGACCCTTCTGTCGTTCGTCGGCCAAGGAGCTCGTGGTTTACCTGGCCTTTCATCGGCAGGGTGTTCGGAACGACATTTGGGCAACGGCCCTGTGGACCGACCGGTGCATGGCACCGGCGACCCTGCATTCCACGGCGTCTGTGGCCCGTCGCGCGCTGGGCGCGGCGACCAATGGGGCCGACCATCTGCCACGTGCCGGTCGCCGGCTGCGTTTGGCGGACAGCGTTGGAACCGACGTCGAACGGTTTGCCCGAGCGGCCGCAGATTCCGACCCGGCTCGTTGGAAGGAGGCCCTGAGCCTGGTGCGTGGTCGACCGTTCGAAGGCCTGTCTCTCAGCGACTGGGCGGTAATGGACGGGACCCTGGCACAGGTGGAGTCGATGGTGGTCGACACCGCCCTGCGCGGAGCGGCCCACCATCTGGACCGGGGATGCGGAGAGCAGGCCGAATGGATGATCCGGCGCGCTCTGCAAGTCAGTCCCTACGACGAACGGCTCTATCGCGCCCTCCTGCGGGCTACCGAGACCATGGGTAACAGGCTCGGTCTACGCGCTGCGATGGCGGAGATCCTCGTCGTCGCGGCGGAAGGCGGCCCGCCGTGGCGGGGTCCACCGACAGGCATTGCGAGCGTGCGTGAGCCCTCGTTACTCCATCCCAGGACGATGGCGTTGTTTCATGACTTGGAGCGTGGAAGGATCCCTGCAGCCAGGGGGGACCCGTCCAGGCTGTAGGGTTTCGTCCCGCCATGGCCAGAAGCTCTACGGGAAAGTCGGTCGCACGCGCCGCCGCAACAGGGGGAGGCACGTCGTATCGCGGACAAATGCCCGTGAACTGGTACGCCGCGCTCGTCGTCATCATCATTGTCGGCATTGGATCTGTCGCCCTCGCTCGGTACCACTACGCCAGAACGCCCAAGGCGGTCGCACCCACGGTGGGACAAACCTGGCATGCCGCCCTTTCCATCGACATTTGCGGAACCGTCCAGCCCAGCCTCAGTGCAACCCCTTCAGGATCATCATCCTCGGGTTTGACGACCACCGGCAGTGGCGTCCTGCTCATTGCGCCCAAATCGAGCAGTGAAGCGGGTCACAATGCCACCCTGGGCAAGTTCGCGTCGCAATACACCGGGCTGACGTTGACCAATTCGAGCGTGCAGTACCCCGGTGCAAAGTTGTACAAGAACGGTCAAAAGTGTGCGGCCGGCACGCCTGATGCCGGTCAGACGGGCGTCGTCCGGGCCCGCTCGTGGACCCTGTCCACGGCCAGCCAGAAGAGCGGTAGCGAACTCAAGCAGGTGGGGGGAGCCGTCTCGTCGAAGGCGGCCGACCTCAGGTTCCTGAACAGGCAGTTGATCACCGTCGGATTCGGACCGTCCACGGCCACGCTGCCGAAGGTGCCGCCGGCGACGGAGCTGGCACTCGTCCAGGCTGTCGAGGGAACCTCGGCCCCGGTGACGACGACCACCGTCGCCCCGACGGCCACGACGACGACAACGGTGCCCGTGACCACGACCACCACCAAGTCGTCCGTCGCCACCACCACGACCACCACGAAGTCGTCCGTCGCCACCACCACGACAACAACCAAGCCGACCAGCTAATGAAGGCGGTTGTCCTCGTTGGAGGCGAAGGTACTCGACTCCGTCCCCTGACCTTGTCCATACCGAAGCAAATGCTGCCGATCGTCGGCGTGCCGATGATCGAACGGGTGTTGGCGCATCTGGGGGCCCATGGAGTGGACGAGGCCATTTTGTCGCTGGGGTACCTGCCCGATGCGTTCAAGGAGGCCTATCCCGACGGGTATGCCGCTGGCATACGCCTTGTCTACGCCGTGGAGCCTGAGCCTCTCGATACGGCGGGCGCCGTCCGGTTCGCTGCCGTCTACGGAGGTGTTGATGACACGTTTGTGGTCGTCAACGGCGACGTCATCACCGACCTGGACCTCGGGGCTCTCATCGATTTCCACCGGGAGAGCTCGGCTGAGGGCACGATTGCGCTGCATCCGGTCCCCGACCCGTCGGCGTTCGGCGTGGTGCCGACCGACGCCGAGGGCCGTGTCACGGCCTTTGTCGAGAAACCGCCCCGCGACGAGGCCCCGACCAACGAGATCAATGCGGGCACGTATGTCTTTGAAGCTTCCGTTTTGGACCGGATCGCCCCGACCGGTCGTGTCTCGATTGAACGTTAGACGTTTCCGGCCATGGTGCAGAGCGGGGCTCTTTTCGCAAAGTCCGACGACGGCTACTGGCTCGACACGGGCACCCCCGCGGCCTATCTGCAAGCCAATCGCGACCTCCTCTCCGGCCTCCGGAAAGGACCACTGGCGCCAGATTTGAGTGATCGCGGGGACGGCGTGTTCCTCCAGAGTGGCAGCGTCGTCGTCGGGGAGGTCGTCGGCCCATCGGTCATTTTCGCGGGTTGCGAGATCGCGGACGGGGCCCGGGTGGAGCGGAGCGTCCTGGGTCCTGGCTCCATGATCGAAGCGGGCGCTCTCGTTGTCGACTCCGTCCTGATGGAAGGCAGTCATGTGGCGGCGAACGCCAAGGTCGTGGGCTCCATACTGGGCCCGCAATCAACCGTCGGCCAGAGGGCTGATGTCCGCCCGGTGTCCGTGCTCGGTGCGGGCTCCATGGTGGCTTCGGGAACGCTGGTCGATGGCGAACGAGTCTCGGGTTAAGGTGCCTTCAGATGCGCACCATGGTAACGGGTGGGGCGGGTTTCATCGGTTCCACGCTGGTGGATCGGCTCCTGGTCGAGGGTCACGAAGTCGATGTAATCGACGACTTCTCAACCGGCTCGCTCTCTAATCTCGCTGACGCGCGCGGGAGCGCCGGTCGAGCGCTCACCATTCATCACCTCGACATAACGGCGCCCACGGTCATCGACCTCATGCTCCGCCGTCGCCCCGAACTCGTCTTCCATTTGGCGGCTCAGGCCGACGTGCGGGTCTCCGTGGCCCGTCCCGCCTTCGACGCCGAGGTGAACATCTTGGGATCCCTGCATATCCTCGAAGGAGCCCGTCAGGCCGAGTGTCAGCGGGTCGTGTTCGCGGCCAGCGGGGGGACGCTGTACGGCGAGCCTGCGCCGGAGGATCTGCCCGTACGCGAGGCACACCCTCACCAACCACTCTCCCCGTACGGCGTGGCGAAGAAGGCGGTGCTCGACTATCTGGTCGCGTACAGGAAATTGCACGCCCTGGAGTTCGCCGCCCTGGCCCTGGCCAATGTGTACGGGCCCCGCCAGAATCCGCACGGTGAGGCGGGTGTGGTGGCTATCTTTGCCGACCACCTGGTACGGGGGGAGCCGGTCACCGTCTTCGGCGACGGAGGGCAGACGCGAGATTTTGTCTATGTCGACGATGTCGTGGACGCCTTCGTACGCGCCGCAACGCGCGGCGGGGGGTTGACCTGCAACATTGGAACCGGAACGGAAACGTCGGTCAATGAGCTCTACGCCATCATGGCCGAACGAGCCGGCGTGGAACCGTCCATCGTGAACGCACCCCCCAGGCCAGGCGAACTCCTCAGATCGAGCCTCAACATCAATCGGGCGTCGATTCAGCTCGGCTGGCGGCCCTGGACGCAACTAGATGACGGTACCCGGGCCGTGTTGGAGTTTGTACAGAGCCAACGAGACCGAGGGTAACTCAACCGAGGATATTCAGCGGAACAGATCTTCTTCGGGTGGCCGCACGATCTCCGTGCGCACCGATGCCGATCGGAGCCACTCATGGGGGACACCACGCACAATCGCAGCAGGAATGCCGCGGTCCTTGCCCATCACGAGCTCGGCCGCCGATGCCAACTCATCCGCCACGCAGATTTCGGTGGCGATCAGCTCGCGGCCATTGGCGTCGAGGGTGCCGCGTAGGTCGATGACCGCCGCCACGCCGGCGCATCCGATGGCGACGTCGGTCACCCCGCGCCGCCACGTACGCCCGAACGTATCGGAGATGATCACACCGACTTCGATGCCGAGGAGCACGCCCAAGCGGGTTCGTATCCGGCGTGCGGACCGGTCCGAGTCGACTGGGAGCAAGGCCGCAGTTCCCAGCTCGACATTGGAGAGATCGATGCCCGCATTGGCGCAGATGAATCCGTGTCGTGTCTCGCTGATGATGAGGTCACCGCGCCGCCGGAGAACGCGAACGGACTCCTGCTCGACGAGTGCGGACTTGGCCGCCGGATCGTCAGGATCGATGGGGACGATGCGGCCCTCGGCTTTGGAAACGACCTTCTGGGTGATGACGACCACGTCTCCCTGACGCAGATCCGGGCCGTCGGGATTGGCCGGAGTCAACGCGTCGGCAATCACCCGGGCCAGGTCGGCACCGGGCTTGATCTCACCGATGCCGGCGAGCGGGATGAGCGCCATGCCGTCAGCCACGGGCTGCGATCACGACCTCGGCCAGCGAAGCAGCTACTTCGGGGGAGTTCATGATCGTGGGGGCAACCACACAGCGGACGCCTTCCGCTTCGACCGCCGCCGCACTCGTCCGGTCCACCTCGTCAATGACCAGTGTGCTCACCCATGGCGCATACAGGCGTGCCACGCCGACGACCGATGGCTCCGTCCCGAGCTCGGCCATCAGGCGATCGGCCGGGCCCTTCAGCGCCGCACCGGCGACAATGGGCGACACCGCGGTCACGACATCGCGGCGCGCCGTGAGTGTGGCCAGGACCCCCGGTATGGCGAGGAGCGGGCCGATCGAGACGATGGGATTGGACGGGCACACGACGACCTGCTCGGCCTCGCTGAGCGCTGCAACGACGTCAGCACTCGGTCGGGCGTCTTCGGCACCCGCAAAGCGAACGGCCCGTACGGGCACGCCGTGGCGGAGGCGGACGAAGTAATCCTGAAACGCCACCTCGGTACCATCCGGCCCGAGAATCGTGTCCGCCGCCAGGGTGAGCATGGTGCGAACAGGCGCGTCCGTCACCGGGAGCAGGCGGACCTCGATCTGGCGCCGCGTCGCGATGGCGCTCGTCACCTCAGTGAGCGAGTCTCCGGCGCGCAGGCGCTCTGTCCGGAAAAGATGGGTGGCCAGATCGCGATCTCCCAGCCTGAACCAGCTCTCGCCTCCCAGGCGTTCCAGCTCCTCCATGACCGTCCAGCTTTCTCCGGCGACGCCCCACCCGGTCTCGCGGTTGTCCATGCCGGCCAGGGTGTAGGTGATGGTGTCGAGGTCAGGGCTGATGTGGAGGCCATGAAGAATGGTGTCGTCACCCACGTTGACGATCGCCGCAATGGAGCTCGGGGGCACCACCCGCACGAGTCCCGACAGCATGCGGGCAGCTCCAACACCGCCGCAGAGGGTGACAAGCACGCTGCGAGCATAGAAGGCCCCACGCGGGACTCCGATCGGCCTGCGAAGTCCCAGCGGTGCTTTGCTACGATCCGCAATCCTGGCCCGGGGGGCGCACAAGACCTGTCGCGACGTGGAGCACCGGCTCGGCGTCGAACATCACATGTGCCGGGCCGGGCGTCCTTGATCTGCCCGTTAACGAGAAGGAGCACCATGAGCCCCACGCAAAGAGTCCGAGAGGCTGATCCCAACCGGGGTACGGCCGTGGAGACGCTGACCCCGGGCCGCTATGCCGGGCGGGTCGTCCTGGTCACCGGCGCTGGTTCGGGCATTGGTCGAGCGACGGCTCGGCGTCTGGCTGCGGAAGGGGCGGCCGTAGCCTGCCTCGACGTCGTCGAGGAAGCGGTCGGTGTTGTCGCCGCCGAAATCAACGAGGACGTCAGCGATGGAGCCGGGAGCGCTATTGCATTGCGATGTGACGTCACCGATGAGGACATGGTCGCCTCCGTCGTCGCCCGTGCCGCCGATGAGCTTGGCGTCATCACCAACCTCTGCAATATCGCCGGGATCGGCGGCTTCTCTCATACGACGGAACAGTCCCTCGCCGGTTGGAACAAGATCATTTCCGTCAACCTCACCGGAACGTTCCTGATGTGCCGCGCCGTCCTTCCGGGGATGCTGGAACATGGCGGAGCCATCGTCAACACGGTGTCGACGGCCGGCATCATCGGCCAGCCGTACTCGGCGGCGTATTGCGCATCCAAGGGCGGCGTGAAGTTGCTCACCAAGTCGCTGGCCGTCGAGTACATGGCCAGGGGTGTGCGGGTGAACGGCGTGGCGCCCGGAGGGGTGGACACGCCGATCATCCACAATTTTGGGATTCCCGAAGATGCCGATTTCGACCTCATCCGGCGGGTCATGACCCCCCTCGGCTTCGCCTACCCCCATGAGATCGCCGGAGCATTCGCCTACCTGGGCTCGAACGAGGCCGCGTACATCAGCGGCTCCATCGTCTCGATCGACGGAGCCATTACAGCCTGAACCATGTGCAAGGCTCCCTGGGTGCGGAGTACATCCAGCAGATGAAGCGAGTCGTGGGACCGGGGCGCCTCCAGGTGGCGCTCGACGCCACTCCACTTCTGGGATTGCCCACCGGTGTCGGTGTGTTCTGCCTCGGGGCGCTCCAGGCACTGGGTGAGCGAACCGATCTCGACGTACGTGCCTTCGCCGTGAGTTGGCGCCGTCGGGTGGGGATCGAGGCACGGCTGCCTGCGAACGTCACGGTGTCGCAGCGGCCCATGCCGGCTCGACCCCTTCATGCCCTGTGGGGTAGAGGCGACACGCCACCCGTCGAATGGTTCATCGGACGCGCTGACGTGGTGCATGGGACCAACTTCGTGGTTCCACCAACGAGGAGGGCCGGCGCGGTGGTGTCGGTGCACGACTTGACGCCGGTACACCACCCTGAGCTCTGTAATCCGGCCACGTTGGCCTATCCGGAGCTCATCCGCAAGGCGCTTCGACGCGGCGCCTGGGTCCACACGGACTCGTCCTTCGTCGCCGGTGAGGTGATCGATGCGTTCGGCGTCGACCCGGACCGCGTCCGTGTCGTGCAGCCGGGCGTGCCGCCTCTGCCTGCTATCGCACCCGAAACAGTGCGGACACTGGTCGACCCGTTCCTCCCTCCCGGCGTGGCCCGCTACATCCTCGCCATAGGCACTGCGGAACCCCGCAAGGACCTGCCGGGTCTGGTGCGTGCGTTTGGCCGGCTGGCGGAGAGCCGTGGGGATCTTGCACTGGTTCTGGCCGGGCCGCCGGGGTGGGGTGAGGAGGCACTGACGCTGGCCGTCGAGCAGGTACGGGCCAAGGCCAGGGTGGTACGTACGGGCTGGCTGGAGCCCTCGACGCTGGCGGCGCTGCTCACGGAGGCGGCGGTATTGGCATTTCCGTCGGTCTACGAAGGTTTCGGATTCCCGCCGCTCATGGCCATGGCCGCCGGAGTGCCCGTCGTGGCCACCCGGGCCGGCTCGCTCCCCGAGGTCCTGGGGGAGGGAGCCTCGATGGTCGACGTGGGAGACAGCGAGGCCTTGGCGGACGCGCTGGGCCGCGTTCTCGACGATCCGCTCCTCCGCGTGCACCTGGAGGCCGCTGGTGCCGTTCAGGCAGCATCGTTCAGCTGGGAACGCTGCGGTGCGGGATTGGCGCAGCTCTACCGAGACGTGGCGCGAGGCCGCGGTGACTGACGACGACGGGCCCAAGGTGCTCATGGCGGTCGAACAGTTACGGCGTGCCGTTCCGGGCGGGATCGGTGCCTATGCCCGCGGCCTCTTGCGCGGCATGGATCAATGCGCCGAGGACGGCGATGAAGCGGATATAACCCTGTTCGCCAGCCGAGGTCCGGGGGGAGTGTTTGCCAAGACGGCGCATGCGACCGACCCGCTGTTGCGATTCGGCCGGCCGGTCCTCCTCTCTCGCCTACCGGGACCGCTGCTGACGCGGGCCTGGGACCACGAATGGCTCCGCGCCCCGGTTGGGTTCGACGTCGTGCACTCGGTTTCATCAGCTTTTCCGTGCCGGCGTAGCAGGCGAGCGCACAACGTCGTCACGGTGCATGACCTGGCATGGCGGCGCCATCCCGAGACCGCAACCGCTCGCGGTGCCAAATGGCACGAGGCATCGCTCGGCCGTGCCCGTGATTCTGGGGCGTCGTTGATCGTCACATCGAAGCTCGTCGCGGCCGATCTGATGCGCGACGGAGTGGACGCTGATCGCATCACCATCGTGCACGGAGGGAGCGACCATCTCGTGCCTGAGGATCGGGAGCAAACCGATGCGCTGTTGTCCCGATTGGGAGTGTCCGGAGAATTCTTTCTCACGGTGAGCACCCTGGAGCCCCGCAAGAACGTGGATCGGTTGGTCCGCTCCTACGGCCGGGCGCGCCCAGCATTGCCCGAACCATGGCCACTCGTCATCGTGGGCCCGACCGGCTGGGGGCCGGGGTTGACGAGTCCGGAGGGCAAGGAAGGAATTGTTTTCGCCGGATCGGTCAGTGATGCCGTTCTCACCGGCCTGTACCGACGCGCCCGGGTCTTTGCCTACGTTCCGCTGACGGAGGGGTACGGGCTCCCACCTCTCGAGGCCATGCGGGCAGGAACACCCTCGCTGATCGGCAACGAGGTACCCAGTGTGGTGGACCTGGAAGAGCCTGGACCACCGCCCGCCCTCATCGTCGACCCGGTTGACGTCGAGGCCATGGCCGAAGGGCTGATCGTACTGGCAACCGATGAAACCGTCCGGGCCGAGCTGGTGGCGCGCGGCGAGGCGCATGCTCGCTCGCGGACGTGGCGCACGGCGGCGCATCAGCACATCGGTCTCTGGAGATCGCTGACATGACAGGCGAATCGTTCGCTCTGTCTCTCGACGTCTCGGCCGTTCCGATGCGCCCGGGGGGTGTGGGCTACTACACCATGGAGATGGCGCGAGGGCTGTCGGCTCGACAAGACGTCTCGCTGACCATGGTGTCGCGCCGCGGAGACGAGGATCGATGGGAGACGTTGGTAGGAGGTGCGGGGTCGGTCGTGGGTGCCGTCCCCGTATCGCGCCCCGGTCGTTTGGCTTTCGAACAGGCTCGCTTTCCGAGCCTGTTGCGTTCTCTCGGTGTCCAGGTGCACCACGCGCCGCACTACACCATGCCCGAACACTCCCGCGTGCCGTGCGTCGTGACCATTCACGACTGCACGTTTTTCGACCATCCCGAGTGGCACGTGCGATCAAAGGCGATGCTGTTTCGTCGGGCGATTCGCCGAGCTTCCCTCCACGCTGCCGTCCTCGTCTGCGTGAGCCAGGTCACGGCGACGCGCTTGCGTGCCTGTTGTGACGTGCGGGCGCCAATCGTGGTAGCGCACCACGGCGTCGACCACGATCGCTTCACGCCGATGGAGCCAGCGCCCGGTTCAGATCGCGCGATCCTCGAGGCAAGCGGGGTTCCGCTCGATCGCCCGCTTGTCGCGTTCGTGGGCACGCTGGAGCCCCGCAAGGGCGTGGTGCCTCTCGTCGCTGCTTTCGACCGTGTCGCCGATGCTTACCGCGACGCCGAGTTGGTCCTGTGCGGGCAGATCGGCTGGGGCCTGGCGGAGACCGAAGCGGCCATCGCCGGTGCCCGTCACGGTGATCGGATCCGGCGCACCGGTTACGTGCCGGACGCAGCGGTTCCCGCCCTGCTCCGCCAGGCCACGGTGGTGGCCTGCCCAGCCCTGGAAGAGGGTTTCGGCCTGCCCGCCCTCGAGGCCCTGGCGTGCGGTGCCCCCCTCATCACGACGGAGGGGACGGCGATGGCCGAAGTGTCGCAGGGGGCGGCCCAACTGGTCCCGCCCGGTGATGTCGATGCGCTCGCTGGAGCCTTGGGGATGGCCCTCGACGAGGGGAGGGATGGGCCCGAGGCCAGGCGGCGCCAGGCGCTCGGCATCACGGTGGCTTCGCAATTTACCTGGTCGGCGAGCGTATCGCGGCACGTCGAAGCATTTGAGATGGCGCTCAGTGCCTCGCAGTAGGGTTCTCTGATGCGCGCGTTGATCACGGGTGGCAAAGGGTTCGTCGGCCAGTGGCTGGCCGCGCACCTCAAGGACGTCGGGGACGACGTCGTCGCCATCGACGTCGAGACGGATATTTCCGATGGCCCGGCACTGCGCCAGGCCGTCATGGACGCAGCGCCCGAAGCGATTTACCACCTGGCCGCAATGACGCACGTCGGCGAAAGCTGGGAGAACCCCAGCCAGGTTTTGAAGGTCAATGTCCTGGGCACGGCGGAGCTCCTGGCCGCCGCCCGCGCCCTTCCCATTTCGCCAACTGTGCTCGTGGTCAGCTCCGCCGAAGTCTACGGCGTCGTCACCCCCGAGCAGCTCCCACTGGGAGAGGACACGCCCACGGCACCGGCGACCCCGTATGCCGCGAGCAAGCTGGCCGCGGAAGCGGTAGCCCTCCAAGCCTGGCGTGGGTACGGCCAGCAGGTCATCGTGGTTCGCCCCTTCAATCACATCGGCCCCGGTCAGTCGCCGAACTTTGCCGTACCGGCTCTGGCCAAGCGCATCGTGGAAGCACGCAAGAGCGGGGCGGGATCGCTGCGGGTCGGCACGCTGACCACGCGCCGGGACTTCACGGACGTACGAGACGTCGTCGTTGCTTACCGATTGCTGATTCTCCATGGCGTTCCTGGCACGACGTACAACGTGTGTTCGGGCCGAGACGTGGCGATTTCTGATGTGGCAGATCAGCTCTTGGCTCTGGCTCACGCCGGCCTCGAGCTCGTGATCGACCCCGAACTCGTGCGCCCAGTCGATGTCCCGGTCCTGCGGGGTGACGCCGGTCGCCTGCACGCAGCGACGGGATGGCTGCCTTCCATCCCCCTCGCGACAACGCTCGCCGACGTCCTGGCCTCCTGGGAGGCGGACTGACGACGAGCGTTGTCTGCGCTATCGACGCGGGGTGATTCAGGAAGCGGCGACCCGCTGGCGGATCTGACTCCGCACTTCCCGGCTCTGCTCGAATGCCTTCGTGGTCAGCTGCGTGACCGTTGCGGGGAGCTGTTGTTCCAGCGGATGAATGCTGGACTCAATGAACTGCGTTGCGCTCTCGAGAAGGTCGTCGAGCTGCTTGACACCCTTGGTCAACTCGGTGCGTACACCGCTGAGGTGCTGGTCCAGCGAAAAGTCCTTTGAGAGACGCTGTTGCAGTTCGAGCCGTTGTACCTGCGCCCGCTGGAAGCCCAGCACGCCGATGCCGACGGCAACGTAGGCCGCGTCTCGGGCCAAATCCGTGACACCCTTCGATATGTTGCTCACATTGGTTACTTCAGGCATGTTTCCTCCTGATTTCTCGGTTGTTCCTGACTCTGGTCACGCCTTGGGGGAGCTTGTCCGGAGGATGGAAGTCCCCTGAGCCCCTTCGTTGCGTTCGAGTACAAGAGTATCACATTTGTTAAACAGTTGCAAGCGCGTCCGGCGGCCGAGAGACCGCCATTCCGGGACCGGAAACGGTTAGCGTCAAGCACCTGATGGAGGCCCAGGTACCAGCGGTCGTCGCCGTCGTTGTGACCACCGGGGCGAGTCCATGGCTGGAGGAGACGCTGTCTTCCCTGGCCGCGCAGCAGTATGACGAGCTCTCAGTCCTGGTCCTGGTCACGGACCATGAATCCGATCCGACGGTACGGGTGGGCCGGATCCTCCCCGATGCTTTTGTGAGGATCCTGCCGGGAAGGCCGGGGTACGCCGCGGCCAGCAATGAGGCCCTCAGCATGGTCGAAGGAGCCGCTTTTTTCCTCCTTTGTCATGACGACTGCGCCCTGGATCCCGACGTCGTCCACAACATGGTGGAGGAGTCCTTCCGTTCCAACGCCGGGGTCGTGTCGCCCAAGTTCGTCAACTGGGACAACCCGTCGATTCTGCTGCACGTCGGCATGCATTGCGACAAGACGGGGGCGGTGGTCGACCGCATTCAGGACGGTGAGGTTGACCATGGCCAACACGACGCGGTCCGCGATGTGTTCGTGGCGCCCGGAGGCTGCATTCTCATCCGGGCCGATCTTTGGCGAGAGCTGGAGGGGTTTGATGCCGGGATCGTGGCCATGGGGGAGGATCTGGACCTTTCATGGCGCAGCCAAGTCGCCGGCTCGCGGGTCGTCGTGGCACCCGATGCGCGGGTGCGCCACCGGGAGGCGGTTGCCAGCGGCGCCCTGCCGCTTGCCGTCGACGGGGTCGAGGTTGACGGGCACCGGGCAACGTTGCAGACGCTGCAGCGCCGTCACGAGTTGCGGACGGTCTTGAAGTGCTACACGTGGTTTCATCTCTTCCGGGTGCTTCCCCAGGCCGCGCTCCTCGCCGTCGGCGAGCTCATCGTGGCGGGACTGGCACGCGATCGCCAGAGAGCGAAAGCGGTGGCGAGTGCCTGGGTATGGAACGCCCGCCACCTCGCCGAGTTGGGTCCCCTGCGAGAGCAACTGGCGGAACACCGTCTCTTCCCTGACGCCGAGGTGCGGCGGCTGCAACTGCGGGGCAGCGCGCGCCTCACGCAGTACTTCTCGCGGCTTTCGCATCAAGGTTTTGATGCCGCCAACGCAGTTATGTCGGTGCGCGGCGTGCCGGGCCGGCACGCGGAGAAGTCCGACCAGCCCCTCCTCACCGGCAGTGTGGGGATTGCGTTCAGTGAGGACTCCGATTTCGACGAGCTCGACGATCTAGGTCATCGATCAGGGCGCGACCGCTTTGGCCGTCAACTCCGCCAGGCCTATCTCAGTACCGGTCGCCAACGTGTCATCGCCGTGCTTGTGGCGTTATTGGTGGTCGTCATCGGCAGCAGAAGCCTCTTCTTTGGATCCCTTCCCAGCGTGGGTCAGTTGGCACCTCTTTCCGGATGGTCGGCCACCTGGCATCACTTCTTCGCCGGGTGGCAATCGGCCGGAGTTGGAACCACCGCTCCCGCCACGCCGGCCTTCGGGGTCATCGGCCTGGTGGGGACGGTGTTCTTTGGATCGATGGGCCTGGTGCAGAAGGTGCTTCTCCTGGGCTGCATCCCGCTTGGGGCGGTCGGTGTGTCGCGTTTCATGCGCCCGCTCGTCTCGCCCCGTGCCCGCGTGGTGGCCGCGATCTGTTATCTCGGCGTTCCGCTTCCTTACGCCGCATTGGGGTCCGGCCGCTGGGATGGCCTGGTGGCCTACGCCGCCCTCCCGTTCATCGTGGCCCGCTTGGCACGGGTCGCGGCAATCGCTCCCTTTGACCAGATCGTCGGGAAGGGGTGGCGCGCCTCCCGGTACGGTCAGATCGCCGCCCTGAGCGCCATCATTGCGGCGGCCACGTCGTTTGCTCCGGCTGTCCTCCCCGTGACCCTCGTGTGCGCTCTCGCACTGGCAGTCGGTTCGGCTCTCGTTGGTGGGTACGACAACGGCTTGCGCATTTTCGGCGAGGCCGTCAGGGCCGTCGCTGTGGCCGCACTTATCTGTGCGCCCTGGGTGGTGGGCACCCTCTTGTCGGGCGGGCATGCCGTCGATATCTTCGGCCTCCCGATCTCCGCCGCGGCCGCACCGAGTTGGGGAGAGGTGATGCGGTTTGCCATTGGCCCAACCATCCGCTCCCCGATCGTCTGGTTGCTGCTGGCCGGGTCGGTTCTGCCTCTGTTGCTCGGCAAAGGAATCCGGCTCGTCTGGGCCGCCCGCATGGGGACGATGGCCGTTGCGTCATGGGTTCTGGCCTTTGCCAGCACCCATGGATGGACCGGTAGCTTCACGCCTTCGGAGTCGGTCGTCCTGGTCCCGGCCGCGATCGCGGTCGCGGCCGGCGTCGGGCTCGGAGTCTCCTCCTTCGAGAACGACCTGGCCGGTATGACCTTTGGTTGGCGACAGGTCGCGAGCGGGCTCGCCCTGGTCGCCGTCACACTGGGACTCCTTCCCGTCGTGGCCGGGGCGCTCAACGGACAGTGGGGCCTGCCCTCGAGCGGCGTCGAGCAGACGTTGGGATTTCTCGACAGTCCGAACAGCTCCGGGGCGTACCGCACCCTTTGGCTGGGTGATCCGCGGGCGCTTCCGGTAGGCGGCTGGTCGATCGAGCCCGGGCTGTCCTACGCGCTAACTGACCAGGGCCTACCCAATTCGACCGACGTGTGGACGCCGGCGGGTCCCGGACCGGCGGCACTGGTGGCGCACGCCGTACAGCTGGCTGCGGCTGGCGGGACAGTCCACCTCGGCCGGCTGCTCGCACCGGAAGGGGTGCGGTATGTGGTGGTCGTGGGCGGCCTGGCTCCGTTCGAGACAGGACTGGCCGACTCCGTCGAGGCGCCACCCCCGCGCAGGCTCCAGCAGGCTCTTCTCGATCAGAACGATTTGCAAATCGCGCAAGGAGTGTTCGGCGTCGCTGTCTTCAAGAACGACAGCGCCATCCCCCGCGTGGCGCAGCGTTCCCGGCCCTTGCCGACCAGAGTCGTGACGCAGTGGCCCGCGGCGCAGGACGTAGTCGGGTGGGAGCCCGTCCTCAGCGCGCTGGCGGGACACGCGACCTTAACGGGCGCGGTGTCGACCGGCACCGTGTACGCGGGTTACGCACCGTCCGGGAGCTTTTCCCTGACCCAAGGGGGCCGATCGTTGCCGCGCCGACCGGCCTTTGGATGGGCGGCCCAGTACACGAGTACATCTGCCGGGACAGCGACCCTGGCGCTCCAACGATTCCCCTATGTCCCGTTGGCCGTCCTGCTCGAATTGCTCGGTTGGGTCGTGCTGGCGTCGGCTCTCCTGGGCTGGCCCCGCCTGTCCGGTCGTCGGCGGCCTGACGTGATCGAACAATGACGCCGGCCCACACGAGCGGCCAGCGCAGGTGGCTAGTGCTCGTGGTGCTCGCGGCCGTGCTGGCGGGGGTCGGCGTGGCTGCGCGCTCGTCAGGAAAGAGCTCGCCCGGGGGTCCCCCCGTGGTTCCGGCGGCCACCGTCGGTGCGCCGGACGCCGAGTCGTCCGCGTGGTATTGCACCGGACAGACAACTGCCGCCGGTGGACTCGCCCCGGGCTCGGTCGTGCTCACCAACACCGGAACGCGAACCGTCTCGGGCACGATCCGGGCGGTGACCGATACCGGTGTCACCGTGCAGGCGCGGGTTTCCGTGGCGGCTCGGAGCCAACGCATCGCTCAGGTGCCTACCCCCAAGACGGGAACGTGGCTCTCCGATGCCATCACGCTGTCCGGTGGCGGTGTGGCCGTCTCCCAGGTGCTGCAGGGACCGTCCGGTTGGGCCGTGGCTCCGTGCCAGAGCACCACGGCACAGCAGTGGTACTTCCCGAGTGGCGTGACCACCGGTTCGGACGCATTGTTCGTCGCCCTCTTCAATCCGACCTCGACGCCCGATGTCGTCGACCTGAGCTTCGCCACCGTGAAGGGGGTCGTCCACCCGATCAACTTCCAGGGGATCGTGTTGGAAGCCGGTCAGACGCAGGTCGAGAGCATCGCTCCCTTCGTGCAGGACGATGCGAGCGTTGCTACCACCGTCTCGGCTCGAACGGGCCGTCTGGTGGCGAGCGAGCTGCAACTCTTCAGCGGAAACGCATCGGGTTTGGCCATCGTCCCGGGTTCGCCCCGCACCGACCGAGAGTGGGCGCTGCCCGAGAACGAAGAGGTGTCCGGCGGATCCTCCTCGATCGACGTCTTCAATCCCGGCCCAACCACGCAGGACGTGACGGTTCGCACACGGCTGGGCTCGGGCCCGTTGTCACCCTTCACGGCCCGAGTCCTTCCGGACTCCCTCTGGGTTCTGGCGACGAGCGACCAGACCCGCATACCCAAGGGAGATCCCTACACCGCCGTCATAGCGACCCGGGGGGGAGGCGGAGTGGTCGTCGGCCGGACCGTCATCGGGCCCAGCTCCGCGCCAACGCCCCAGGCCGGGCTGGCCATCGCGGTCGATTCTTTGAGCGCCACCCCGGCCAGCGGACGCTGGGTGGTGCCCGCACTCGGATCGACGGTCACGCCGGTCCTGACGGGAGTGGCGCCGGCCCACGTAGCCCTGATCAACCTCACCGACAAGGTAGAGAAGTACGAGGTCGAGGTGATGGAGCCGTCCGGGTTCCGGACCGTCGTGGCGGGGAATATTGCTGCGTCGGCATCCGTATCGTTGGATGATCAGGCCCTCGCTCGAGCCGGGCTCAACCCGTTGATCGTCAGCGCCAGCGGTCGGGCGGCCGTGAGCCAAGACGTGGGTCCCACAGGTGGCCTCGGCGTGGTGACGATGCAGGGCATACCCCTCGCACGCGCGCTGGGAGGCTGATCGTCGTCAGAGGCTGTGGCGTTGCAGGCGTCGCCAGGAGGTCCGACCACCCAGGAAAAGCGCGGCCAGGCAGAGCAGCGCGAAGAGCACGGGGCCGGCGGCTCGAATGAGCCCTTCGGCGCCGTCGACGAACCCGTGCACGCTGTCGTGCCAGGCCTTGGACACCCCCGAGGGGGTGACGGGCGCCGGGTGATGGTGCACGATGACCGCTTCGTTCACCTGCGCGACCAGGGTCGAATAGGCGGTCTCACTGCCGAGGACGTTGAGCTGGCCCTGCAGCTGTTCGATCTGCGACTGCAAGCTGTCCAGTTGGGCCTGCACCGCGAGCACATCGCCGATCGACGATGCCTTGGTCATGATGGTCAGATACTGCTGGCGGCTGTCCTCGAGCGCCGTGATCCGGGACTGCAGGTCCACGTACTGCGCCGTGACATCGGTGGCTTTTGTCGTCAGGCCCGAGACCTTGCCGAGGGCTTCGGCCGCCTTGAGCACGGCCGAGAAGTTGGCGACGGGAACCTGCAAGGTCACCGTCCCACCCGGCCCGTTTCCAGGGCTGGACGACTGCGTCTGCGAGTTGGCCACGAAGCCGCCGTAGGTGGCGGCCAAGGAGGTCAGCTTCCCGAGGGTGGTGGACAGTGCACCCTTGGCGACGGTGAGGTCGAGGGACCCGGTCTGTTGGATAAATGGCTGTTGACCCACTGCCCCGGCGGGAAGAGGCGGTGGGGCAGTCGCATCCGAACCCGAGGTGCTTCCGTTGGACGAGAGGGCAGGGGAGGCGGACGTCTTGTCCGATGCGTTAGGGGCCGATTGCGGAGACTGCGTCCTGAACCCTTTGGTCGGGCTGTTCGCGCCACTGCCCACGGACGATGGTGTGTGGAGTCGAGGACTAACCGCCCCGAACTTGGGAGGGGTCGTGTTCCTCAGGGAAACGGCCCCTGCAGCAATGGCGAGCAGCATTACAACCACGGCTGCTACCGAGAGGAGCCGGTGGGCGCGGATCGTCTTTCTGATCGCATGAGGACGCACGGGCGCCGCCAGGGGTGCCAAGGACGCCTCCTCCTGCTCCGGCTCGGTCCGTTCGGTGTCGCCCCGGCGGACGCGCAGGAGCGTGTCGGCGGCTCCAGATGGCGGAAGGGCGAACGAGTCTCCCGCCTCGTGCAAAAGGGTGGCGAGGGTCTGGTCGTCGAGCAACGGCACGGTCATGCCTCCACGGGATTGTCGGTGATGCCGTCTTCGGCCAAGGTCAACATGTCGGGATCCCCGGCCAGCCGTCGGCGCGCCTCGTGCAGCCGCGACTTGACCGTCCCCGGCCGACGTCCGATGGCCAGCGCTATATCGCGCTCGCTCAGATCGGCGTAGTAGCGCAGGACGATCGGGACACGCAGGGAGGCGGGAAGCCGCTGCAGGGCCGCCAGGACTGTCTCGGCCACATCTGACTGCTGAGCCGACGCGGCTGGGTCGGCATCGGAGGCACTGAGTTCGTCGAGGTTGCTGTCGCCGGCCCGACGATCACGATGCGGGATCTCTTGGCGCAGTTTCGAATAGCAGGCGTTCACCACGACGCGGTAGAGCCACGGCTTGATGCTTGGAACCGACGTCAGGGAGTCTCGGAACCGCCAGGCGCGCAGGAAGGCTTCTTGTACCGCTTCTTCCGCATCGGCCGGATTACCGAGAATAAGGCACGCCGTGCGAAAGGACACGGCGTATCCATCCTCGAGCCAGTCTTCCAGCCGTTGTTCCACCATCCCCCCTTATGACGCAACCCTGCGAGGTTTGGTTCGCGCCATACCCGCTACTAGGGCGTGGGAACTCCCGGATCCTCCGGTGGGGAGTCGGTGGTCGGTTCCGCCGCCGGTCGCGGCCACTGCGGCGCCGGCCAGGGTTCCGCCGCTTGATCCGGGCGCGCACCCGGGGTGGCGGCCACGACGGCCGGCTGCGACGGCGCCGGGTGGGGATCGTTGCCGTTTCCGTTCCCGTTCGGCAAGGTTGCGTTCACGAATTGGGGCACGGCCTTGGCGCCTTCGGTGTGAACGGGCTCTCCGTAGGCCTCGTCCACCAGGCGGTTCACTTCGCGCCCGTCAATGATCTCGTTGTCGAGCAACGCCCGGGCGATGGCATTCAGGCCACCCCGATGCTTGCTCAGCACTTCCATGGCGCGCTCCTCTTCGGCCCTGAGGATGCGTTCCACTTCGTCGTCGATGATCTTCGACGTGTCCTCGGAGTAGTCGCGGGTGTGCATCAGATCTTCGCCCAGGAACACCTGCCCCTGCGAGCCCCAGGCCATAGGCCCGATCGCCTCGCTCATGCCCCACTCACGGACCATCTTTCGGGCCAGCTCCGTGTTGCCGACGAGGTCGTTGGCGGCACCCGTCGAGAGGTCGCCATAGACCAACAGCTCGGCCACGCGGCCCCCCATGCGGACGCACAACGCGTCCTCGATGTACTGACGGGGGTGAATGTGCCGCTCTTCCATCGGGAGCTGATGGGTCACCCCGAGCGCCATGCCGGTGGGCAGGATGGTCACCTTGTGCACCGGATCGGCGTGCTCGAGGACGTAGGCCAGCACGGCGTGGCCACCCTCGTGGTACGCGATCCGCTCCTTTTCGGCGTCGGAGAGCACCATGCTCTCTCGGCGCTGACCCAGCAGCACCCGGTCACGGGCCGACTCGAAGTCCTCCATTGCGATGTCGAGGCTGCCTCGCCGCACCGCGTGCAACGCTGCTTCGTTGACCAGGTTGGCCAGATCGGCGCCACTCATGCCGGGCGTGCCCCGGGCCACGACGTTGAGATCCACGTCGTTCGACATGCGCTTCCCCTTGCAATGGACCTGAAGGATCGGCAGTCGTTCTTCGAGATCGGGCAGCGGCACGACAATCTGGCGATCGAATCGCCCGGGCCGGAGGAGGGCGGGATCGAGGATGTCGGGGCGGTTGGTGGCCGCGATCATCACGACACCTTCCGACGTGTCGAAGCCGTCCATTTCGGAGAGCATCTGGTTGAGCGTCTGCTCGCGTTCGTCATGCCCGCCGCCGAGTCCAGCACCTCGCTTGCGGCCAATGGAGTCGATCTCGTCAACGAACACGATGGCCGGCGCCTGCTTGCGAGCCGTCTGAAAAAGATCGCGCACCCGGCTGGCGCCCACGCCGACGAACATCTCCATGAAGTCCGAGCCGCTCACCGACATGAACGGCACGCCTGCCTCTCCGGCCACGGCGCGGGCCAACAGCGTCTTGCCGGTTCCCGGAGGGCCGACCAACAGCACGCCCTTGGGGATCTTCGCGCCGATCTCCTTGAACCGGGCCGGTGTCTTCAGGAAGTCGACGACCTCGCTGATCTCCTGCTTGACCCCGGCATAGCCGGCAACGTCCTCAAATGTGGTCGAGGGCCGGTCGCTGCTGAACGTTTTGGCCTTCGACCGACCAATGGACATGATCCCTGACATCTGGCCCTTGGTCTGACGTCCGATGAAGTAGATGAACGCGGCGCCAATGGCGATAATGAAGATGTAGGGGAGAAGGTCGCTCAGCAGGTTGGAGGTTGGGGTGGGGAAGCTCACCGCGACCCCGTCGTCCCGCATCTGTGTGACGTCGTTGGGCAGGGAGGGACTCGGGCCCTGGACCTCGTAACTGATCCCGCTCTTCAGCTTCCCGTTGATCTCGCCGGTGCCGTTGCTGATCTGGGCGGTGTTGACCAGCTTGGACCGCACGTCCTGCAGGAACTTGGTGTAGCTGAGGGACTTGGCGTCGGTCGTCTTGAGCGACGAGACTGCCAGCAGGACGGCGATCAGCGCGATGACTGCGACACCCCAGAGCCAACGCCAGTTTTGACCCTGGGGCGGGCCTCCGGCCGGCGAATTCCCGTCCCCCGATGGCGTGTGTGGTTGGTTTGGGGACCGGTCGGGCCGTTGGGGACTCACCGGACCAGCCTATTCGGACGTTCCGTCGGGCGGTGACCACCCCCAACCTGCGGGTCACCGGCCTGGGGGGTGCCAGTATCGTCTTGCCGATGACCGACATCGACCCCGACGAGGCGCGCCTCGCGGGTGGAGCCGCTCGGCCAGTACCCCGG
>Ga0302314_10005113_pt1 | contig 23976 bp, 24 predicted proteins | sample III_Palsa_N2_3_FD_200533 | JGI IMG/M metagenome (GOLD analysis project Ga0302314, IMG submission 200533) | Peat permafrost microbial communities from Stordalen Mire near Abisko, Sweden - III_Palsa_N2_3 | ecosystem: Environmental > Terrestrial > Soil > Palsa > Peat permafrost | place: Sweden... | reverse complement strand
CAATCGAATAACTGATGCCGGATTTCGGATCGACCCAGTAGGTAGGACTGACCTGGGATGAGCCGGCCAGTGCAGTGAGCAAATTGCTGGCCACGTCCTGTTGTGTGAGGCCAACCAGGTTCGCGCGGGTACGATCGACGTTAACGTTGATTTGCGGCAGATTTTGCGCCTGCTGAATGCGCAGATCGACCAGGCCCGGAACATGCGACAGTTTGCCGAGAAGATCATTGGCTATCGTCGAGATCGCTTGCGGGTCGTGTCCGGTGACCTGCACATCGATAGGTGCAGGTGAGCCGAAATTGAGTATCTGCCCGATAATGTCGGCGGCCAGAAACGAAAACGTGACACCGGGATATTTTTTCCTCAACTCCTGCCGCAGCGAACGGACGTAATCAATAGTCGGATGATGATCGTCGTTCAACGTGACGAAGATGTCGCCGTCGGATGTGCCAATGACGCCGGTGTTGCTGTAAGAGAGATTGATGCCGCTGTAAGGTAGCCCCAGCGTATCCACAACGCTACCCAGTTCCTGTTTGGGAATGGCCTGCCTGATGACGTCCTCGATGCCATCGGCCAGGCGTGCCGTTTCCTCAATGCGCAAGCCTGTTTGCGCGTGGAAATGTAGCTTGATCTGCCCTCCATCCACATACGGAAAGAAGTCACGCCCCAGCCAGGGCACAAGTAACGCCACCGATAGTGCGCAGGACGCGAAAAACAGGATGGCAAACAGTCCGCGATGGGACTCGGCAGTTTCCAGGCTACCGCGATAGCCTTCGCGAATGCGCTCAAAGCGCTTCTCGAAACCCGCTTGAAAACGGCCCAACGGACCGGTCGGTTCTGCATGGTGATCATGCTTCTTCAACCAGTAAAGCGAGAGCGTCGGGACCAGCGTCCGCGATAGCACATACGACGCCAGCATCGCGAACACCACCGCTTCGGCGAGCGGCGCGAACAGATATTTGGCTACCCCGCCCAGGAAGAAGATCGGGACAAAAACGATACAGATGGATAGCGTCGAGACCAGTGCCGGCACGGCGATCTGGTGAGCGCCTTCCAGAATGGCGTCGTAGACCTCCTTGCCCTCCTCCAGATGCGAATTGATATTTTCGATCGTGACGGTGGCATCGTCGACCAGGATACCAACGGCCAGCGCCAGACCTCCCAGCGTCATGATATTGATCGTTTCGCCCAAGGCGGAAAGCGTGATGATCGAGGCGAGGATCGATAGCGGAATGGAAATCGCGATGATCAGCGTAGAGCGCCACGATCCGAGGAACAGCAGGATCATCAGACCCGTCAATGCCGCGGCGATAACGCCCTCGCGAATGACGCCAGAAATAGCGGCGCGGACGAAGAGCGATTGATCCGAGATAGGGCTGATTTGCAGATTTCGGGGAATGGCCGCACGAATGCGCGGCAGCATCTTTTGCAGTGTGTCGACAATATCGAGCGTGGAAGCGTCACCGATTTTCAGAATCGACATCAGAACGGCGCGTTGCCCGTTCACACGCACGATATTGGTTTGCGGCGGAGAGCCGTCATGCACCAGCGCAACATCACGGATGTAGGTGGTGATGCCATTGACGGTGCGGATTGGCGCATTGTTCAGATCACTGATCTGCTGCGGGCTGCCATTCAGTCTCACGCTGTACTCGATATCTCCGACTTTCTCGGTGCCGGCCGGCAGAATCAAATTCTGCGCACCGATCGCCGCGACGACATCGCTGGGTGCCAGCCCGTGCGAGAGAAGCGCTTGCGGATTGAGATCCACCTGGATCTGACGCTGCTTGCCGCCGTACGGATAGGGTGTTGCCGCACCACGCACCGAAGTAACAAAGGTACGCACGATTTGGTTGGCATCGTCAAAGATCGTCGACTCGGAAAGTTCCTTTGATGACAAGGCAAACTGCAGGATCGGAACTGTCGATGCGTTGTAGACAATGATCAGCGGTGGCGTCGTGCCTTGCGGCATGGATTTGACCGTGGTTTGCGCAATCGCCGTGATCTGCGCAATCGCCATATCGACGTTGACGTTCGGCTGGAAAAATACCTTTACCAGCCCGACGCCGTTCAATGATTGCGTTTCAGTGTGCTCGACATCGTTGACCGTGGTGGTGAGCGAACGCTCGAAGCCAGTCACGATGCGATTGTTCATGTCATCGGCCGGCAGACCGGTGTACTGCCAGACCACCGACACGACGGGGATGTTGATATTGGGAAAAATGTCGGTCGGTGTACGCAGAACAGCGAGTGGCCCAAGAATCAGCAACAACAGCGCCAAGACGATAAAAGTGAGCGGGCGCTCTAGCGCAATTCTGACGATCCACATCGGCGTTGTATTCCATCGGTCACGCACACGGCAGACGGCGCCATATGCCGAGCGAGATTTGCTTTAGAAGGGGAATAGTAGCCTAGACAGCTTTGACTATCTTGGCGCTATGCCAAAGGTAATGCATTGATTCGCATGAATTTGCGCGTCTTTCACGAATCTCAATTTCCTGATGGCGATAGTCCAGGCAGGTTTGTGCCGCAGCGAATCAGTGATGCATGCAGTGAACTTGTGCGCCGGCCCGCCTGCCACAACCCATGCCCGCCAAATCTTTTCTTCTGACTTACTGGCGGACTGATCACCCGCTCGTCGTCCTGCCGCGTCTAACCCACAACCCGGAAGACTGGATCTATCACGGCACAGCCAAACTCAATGGCGTAACCGGCACGCTGGCTTTTCGCTGCTGATGGCTAGCAAAGATCTTCGGACACGTGGCTGAAATACAAAACAGACACGGCGGCCACCGCGCGCAAGAAAATCCCGTCCATGCAAGCAAACCGCACCCTAAAGTTTGGGTCGGCAAGGTCGATAACGATTCTGACGACGCTGTTTAGAAAATATCTGCAACGAAAGGATTGACCCATGAAACATCTACTTGCCGCTACCCTCATGCTGTTGGCGCCGCTGACTGCCCACGCAGCTTGCTCGGCCACTGATTTCTCGATCGAGGATTTCAAGGCAGGCGCGACCGGTGCCGGTGGTGCCATACGCCTGAGCCTCAAGGGCAAATTGGTCAACCATTGCGCCACGGCCGCCGCCGCGCAGGTCCGCGTCGATGCCAAAGATGGCAGCGGTACCGTGCTGGCGACCAAACAGGGCTGGCCAGGCGGCACCACCAATATCGCACCGGGCCAGTCAGTCGACTTCGACCTGGGCAGGCTGCTGCGTTACCAGTCCGACATGCAGACCTACTCGGCAGCGATCACGGATGTACGCACCTGGTAACTGTTGGCACGCCGATTTATTCAATTTGCGTCGCGGTGATGCCGCGGCAATACGTGACTCGTCGATTCGACGGGGTCTGATCCAGCGCTGATCGAAAGATTGGCGCTGGCGGCGTTTGGCCGATCCGCACAACGGCCTTGTACAAACTCGTCCGTTCGACGGGTATTTGAAATTACCTGTTTCTCCCCGGCTCTGATTTCAGCTGCAGCACATCCTGCTCAAGTTCGATGCAGGTGCACGAACAGGTATTCGCCGCTTGGGCAATGCCGTGGTAGTGAACGGCGTACTCCATGCCAGCCAACGCCCCGCCAGATATCGAACACGATAGACGCTCCTGCAGGCGTTCCTCTTTTCAATGCAGGACAAACAGCTTGTCGAAGCCCGCCACACGCAAGGTGCCGCGCAGAGCCGACCCGGCATTGACGATACGAATCTCGGCGCGATCGCCACCGGCATGTTCGCGCAGCAGCAGCAGCATGCCGAGAGCCGAACTGTCCATGCTGCCGACCTCCCCCAGATCCATGATGTAACTGCGCGCGGGCTTGCGATCGCCCAGGCAGGCATCGTGAAACGCACGATGCACGGTGAAGTCGAAATGCTCGCCAAACTGCAGGGTCAGGCAATCCTGTTCGGTGTCGTGATGTATGTTGAGGTGCATGGCGTTGCCTTCCTTTAGAACAGTTCGATTTCGCCGGCATCCATCGTGCTCTGCAGGGCAGGACCACGTGAACGCAAGCGCGCTTTTTCGCGCTGCAGGGCCAGTCGGGTACGCACCCTTTGCGCCCGCTCTTCCAGTGCACCGGCGTCGATCGGACCGCATGCAATCTCTTCGATGTCGCGGGTGGTTTCAGCGGCGACCCCCTGCAGTTCGACCAGGCGCGTGCGGGTCTGGTTGAGCAGCTGGCTGAGAATATCCTCGAACTGCAGCGAGCGGATCGTGGTGGATACGTCGTTGCTCAGGCCGCGATTGATCTCCACCACCTGGTCGGCCACGGCATTGGTGCGCGCATCGCTCTCGGTGACATGCGCCATCATGGCGTCGATGCCACCCTTGGCCGACAACGCAACATTGAGATCCTGCGAAGCGAGCGCGCCAATCAAGCCGCGCACCTGATCCATCGCCGTCCGGGCACGCTCGACATGGCTGCCAATCTGTTCGTTGAATTGATTGGAGTTGCTGGCCAGGTTGCGGATTTCACCCGCGACCACCGCGAAGCCACGACCAGCCTCGCCGGCACGCGCCGCCTCGATGGCAGCATTCAGGGCCAGCAGGTTGGTTTCCTCAGCGATGGTGTTGACGTTCTTAAGCAGCGCGAACACCGCGTCCATTTCCTTCGACATGCCGTCGATGCGATAGACGATGCGCAGGCTTTCGCGCGACAGCTGCACGATCAGCCCGACGAAATGTTCCAGCAGATCACTGGTACGCGCGGCGAAATCCTGCACCGAAACGCCGCCATTCTGGACATCGATGATCTGTTTGAGCAGCGACTGCTGCAGGCCGGTCTTGTGCGACAGGCCGTCGAATCCGCCACCAAGCTCGGACACCGCATCGCGCAGCAGATCGAGTGCCTGATGCAGTTCGCGCGAAGCATGGCCCAACTCGTCGACCAAGGCACCCCGCACATCTTCGAGCGCCTCTCGTACCGGCGTACTGTCGACCGCAGGCGCGGCTTCTGGCATGGCGGTCACGCTGGCAAGTTGCCGGTATTCGTTGAACCACAGCACGCCGATAGCGATTGTCAGCGACGGCGCCAGCCATAGCGGATGCCAGAACAGGCACAGAAGGAACGCCACCGCGCTGGCAGCAATGCCGACGACAGGACGTGGAACGGACTTTGCGCTAGGCACTGACATGAGGAATTCCGATGCTTCAGGAGACGACGCGCAGCGCGCCGGCGATGGGTTGTTGAGCCAGCGCGAGCAATCGCGCAGCAATACGTTCCAGAGGCAGCATTTCGTCGGCCGCCCCCATCTTCCAGGCCGCGCCAGGCATGCCCCACACCACCGACGTGGCCTCGTCCTGCACCAGCGTGGGTGCACCGCCATCGCGCAACTCGAGCAATCCGCGGGCACCGTCATCGCCCATGCCTGTCAGCAACACGGCAACCGTCGACGCACCGACATTCGCCGCCATGGAGCGGAACAACACGTCGACGCTGGGCTTGTGGCGATTGACTTGTGGACCGTCATGCAACCGGCAAACGTGTTTGGCACCGTCCCACATCACCAACAGATGCTGGCTACCCGGCGCGATATACGCATGACCTGGCTGGATCGGCTGACCATCGCGCGCTTCGCATACGCGCATCGCGGAACAGTGATCCACGCGCGCGGCGAACGGACCGCTGAAGGCTGCCGGAATATGCTGCGTGATGACGATCGGCGGCGCATCGGGCGGCATCGCCGCGAGCAGCACACGGATCGCTTCGGTGCCACCCGTGGATGCGCCGATGGCGATGATCCTGCCACTGCCACGGGTTCCCGGCGACGGCATGCGCGGCAACACGGCATCGGCCGAAAGCCGGGGCGGCACGTCCAGTTTCTGCACCGCGGTATATGCGCGCGGCTTCGAGAGAGCGGCCAACTTCACCTTGGCGCAGATGTCCTGGGCGCTTTCGGCAAAACTGTTGGCCAGGTCGCTCGAAGGCTTGGTGAAAAAGTCCACTGCGCCCAGTTCCAGCGCGCGCAACGTGACCTCGGCACCACGTTCGGTCAGCGAAGAAACCATCACGACCGGCATCGGCCGCAAGCGCATGAGGTTTTCCAGAAAGGTCAGCCCGTCCATGCGCGGCATTTCCACGTCGAGCGTGAGCACATCGGGATTGAGCAGCTTGATCTTGTCACGCGCAATCAGCGGATCAGCAGCCACGCCAACCACCTCGATGCCGGGATCGGAATCGAGCATGGCCGACAGCAACTTCCTCACCAGAGCGGAGTCGTCGATTACCAGGACGCGCACTTTTTCCATTGCTACTGTTCTCGTCTTGTATGGATGGAAACTGCGCCAGAGGAACACGCAAACATCGTTGATTCGCCATCGGCACCTGCCGCTTGCCCGCCGAATTCCAGCTAAAACAATTCCACCTCACCCTTTATCGGATCATTTGCCAAACGCTTGAGGTAATGTTGTTCGCGATCGGTCACCGCCACGTCGCGCACCGCACGCAGCTGTCGTACACGCACTCGTCCGCTGGCCGGAAAAAACTGCACCTGGCGCGGATAGATATCGCCGACATCGGCAGCCAGCAACTCCAGACCTTCTGCAGCAAGGTAGCGCTTGATGAAAGCGATATTGCGTTGTCCCACATCGGTCATCTGCGCCAACACACGACCGCCGCCGAAGACCTTCACCCCCAGATCCTCCCGGCGTCCGCCAGCCTTGAGGATGGCGTTGATCAATTGCTCCATGGCGTCATTGCCGTAGCGCGCTGCGCGCCCAACCGCCGATGACCAGCTGTCGCGATCACCCAACGGCTCCGGCAGCATGAAATGATTCATCCCGCCGATCTGCCGCTGCCGGTCGCGGACGCAGGCCGAAATACACGATCCGAGTACGGTGGAAATCATTTCTTCCTGCGCACTCACGTAGAACTCGCCGGGCAAGACCTTGACCGTCATGCAGCCGTGGCCGGGATCCCAGAACCGGCGCATGTGTTCAAAGCCGGGGATCACCGCCGGTACGGCTGCCAGTGCTGCCAGCCCAGACGCAAAGGCATTCATGCCGCATGCTTCCGGTAGACGGTCCGACCGACCAGATCGAACGCGTCGCTGAGCCCATACATCGACTCGGAATGACCGAGGAAAAGATAGCCGCCCTGATCGAGCAGATCGGCGTAACGCTCGAATAATTTGTGCTTGGTCGGCTTGTCGAAATAGATCACCACATTGCGGCAGAAAATCGCATCAAACGGACCGCGCATCGGCCATCCATGCAGCAGGTTGAGCGGCTGGATGCTGACCAGTTCGCGTAAACGCGGATGGATGCGGGCAAGGCCTTCGTAAGCACCTTCGCCGCGAAGAAACCAGCGACTGCGACGCGCTTCACTGACGCCACCCAGACGGTCCAGCGGATATTCGCCACGACGCGCGAAATCGAGTGCCTGCGGCGAAAGATCGGTGGCCAGAATGCGCGCATCGACACGGCTGCCGCTGCGCTCCAGAGCTTCCGCCAGCACCATCGCCAGCGCATAGGGCTCTTCCCCGGTGGAGCAGCCAGCCGACCAGATGCGCAACCTGCCGCCGTTGCGCTTGGCCTCCAGCCAGCGCGGCAACAACTCGTCGATCAGCAGATCGTAATGATGCATCTCGCGAAAGAACGAGGTGACGTTCGTACTGATCGCGCTGGCCAACTCGCCCAGTTCGCTCTGCGGATCGCTGCGCAGCAACTCGACATACGCATCGAAGCCAGACAGCTTGAGCGCGCGAAGCCGCCGAGCCAGCCGTCCCTGTACCAGCTGACGCTTGTGCTCCCCCAACACGATGCCGCAGTGCTTGTAGACGAAACTGCACAGAAACGCGAAGTCGCTGTCGCCAAGCGTGAAACCATTGACTGCGGTCGACGTCACGCTGGCATCGTCGAGCATCGTAGGTGCAGACATGGCGTCAGAATTCCTTCCACGCTCCGCTGTCAGCGGTTTCCATTGCACGGTGACTCACGACTCTGGGCGCAGTCTTGCGTACGGCGGCAAACACCGCCTGGGCTTCGATCTCCGCCACGCTGTTCTTCGCACGCGGGGTAACGACGGCCACGGCGGTGTCACCAGCCACCCGGAAGAACCCGACCTGACGCGTCAGCTCACTTGCCTGCTCATGCATGGCACGCGCAGCGGCCGAGGCCTCCTCCACCAGTGCAGCGTTCTGCTGGGTCATTTCGTCCATCTGCGACACGGCGTTGTTGACCTGGTCGATACCAGCCGACTGTTCCTGACTGGCCGCGGCGATCTCGGCGACGATGTCAGTCACTTTCTTCACACTGTCGACGATTTCGGAGAGTGCCTTGCCAGACTGATCGACCAGCTCCGAGCCCGCCTTGACCTTGTCGGCGCTATCGTTGATCAGCAACTTGATCTCCTTGGCCGCACCAGCGCTGCGCTGGGCCAGATGGCGCACCTCGGTGGCAACCACGGCGAAGCCACGGCCCTGTTCGCCGGCGCGTGCTGCTTCCACCGCTGCATTGAGCGCGAGCAGGTTGGTCTGGAACGCGATCTCATCGATCAGGCTCACGATGTCGGAAATCTTGCGGCTGGAACTGTTGATCTCGCGCATCGCGGTGACCGCCTGCGACACCACTTCACCGCCACGCTCGGCCTGTTCGCGGGCACCGCGGGCCAACTGGTTGGCGTGACTGGCATTTTCCGCATTCTGCTTCACGGTCGAGGTCATTTCCTCCATCGACGAAGCGGTTTCCTCAAGGCTCGAAGCCTGTTCCTGTGTGCGCTGGCTCAGATCGTCGTTGCCGCGGGCGATCTGTTGCGCAGCCGTGCTGACTTCGTCAGAGCCGTGACGGACGTCGCTGACGATATCCACCAGTCGCTTGTCCATGGCTCGCAGGGCGGCCAGCAGGCGCGAGAGCTCGTCGGTGCCGCGTACCTGAATGTCATGCCCGAGCTTGCCTTCCGCTATTTCGTCGGCAAGTTTGATCGCGTAGTTCAACGCATTGACGATAGAGCGAACCAGCACGGCGGAGCGCAACAAGGCGAACAGCAGGCCGATCACCAGAGCGAATATCGTGACCATCCGAATACGCTCGTAGCTGGTCACCTGCGCATGGAAAATGTCTGCAGCTTCGATACGCTGTGCGTCGCCCAGTTTGCCCAGCGCCTCCTGCCGCTGCATCAGTAGCGGGCGCACCTCCATCTGTAGCAGGTCGGCCACCGAGGTGTCGTTCTGCTTCAGCGCATCGAGCACATCGTCCTTGGCCTGCTCGTAGTCTTTATCGGTCGAAGCGTAGTCTTTAAACGCCGCCGCGACCGCCGGACTCATCGGCAGCGCCGAGAACTGCTTTTTCAGATCGAGCAGTTCGTTCTGATAACGCGTGTATTCCGTGAGCTTCTGCTTGACCTGATCCGCTTTGCCGACCATGGTCGCGGCCTCGCCGAGCACGATGAATGCCTTCAGCGAGTCGGTGCGGATATTGCCGACCATCTGCGCCGGCGCCATCTCACCTTCGTAGATCTGGCGCGTACCTTCGTTCTGGCGGGCCATCGATACCAGGCCGATCGCTGCGCCTGCCAGCAACATCACGCCGAGCATGCCGACTAGCCCAAACAGGCGAGCGCGGAGGCCGAGCGAAGAAAACTTCAATTTGAACGAGGGCATTTTCATCTTCATTCCTGTCAGGCCACTGCCTTTACATCACCAACCGCGTTCAGCGCGGTATCCAGTATCTGCGCATCTTGCGGCTGCAATAATTTGTCCGCGTCGAGAAGCAAGACCATCCGCTCGCCGATCGAGGTCAGTCCCTTCAAGTATTCGGTGTCCACCGCGGTACCCATGTCAGGTACTGGACGCAGATGACTGTTTTCGACGTCGAGGACATCGGATACCGCATCCACGACGATGCCGAACAATCGGCCGGCGACCGTGACGACTACCGTCACTGTGGTGGCGTTGTAGTCCTCGCGGCTCAGGCCGAAGCGCAGCCGCAGGTCCAACACCGGCACGATCGCGCCGCGCAGATTCAGTACGCCGAGCACGTAATGCGGTGCTTGCGGGATACGTGTCACCGGCGTCCAGCCACGGATTTCGCGTACGGCCAGGATGTCGATACCGTATTCCTCCTGGGCGAGGTTGACGGTGAGGTACTGCGTTGTGGCATTGACGTCGGAAAATGACTGACTCATGGGCATTCCAGATAACGAAGGTCAGGCGCTAGGTAACGTATCGGCCAGCACGGGGCAGGCTTGAGCGGCGAGCTGTACGCCAGCGCGTATTACGCCGCTCTACGGCGGGATTGCATGCGTACCAGTCCTGCGACATCGATGATCAACGCCACGGAACCATCCGCCAGGACCGTCGCGCCCGAAATACCTTCGACGCGGCGATAGTTCGCCTCCAATGACTTGACCACGGCCTGCTGCTGACCAATGAGTTCGTCGATGAACAGGCCCACCCGACCGGTGTCGGCTTCGACCACAATCACCAGACCGTCCTCGATGTGCTGTCTTGCGCCGACACAACCGAACTGCTCATGCAGGCGCACGATCGGCAGATAGGCGTCGCGAAAGCGGAACAATTCGCCGCCACCAATCACGCTGCGCACCGCATCGGCACGCAGTTGAACCGACTCGACGATCGACACCAACGGCACGATGTAGCACTCGTTGCCGACCGCCGCACTCAAACCGTCAATGATTGCAAGCGTCAGCGGCAACGTGATGGTGAAGGTCGTGCCACGACCGGGATGACTCGTGATGGCGACGTTGCCGCCCAGATCCACGACGTTACGGCGTACCACGTCCATGCCCACGCCGCGTCCCGACAGGTCAGTCGTGGTCGCTGCCGTGGAAAAGCCCGGCTGGAAAATCAGCTCGTTGACGGCATCGTCGGAAAGATTCTCACCGGTCGGAATCAGGCCCTTCTGCACAGCCTTGGCCACGATGGCCTCACGGTTGAGGCCGGCACCGTCATCGACGATTTCCACCACGATCGAACCACCACGATGGAACGCCTCCAGTCGTAACGTACCGCTTTCCTGCTTGCCCGCCGCGCGACGCTTTTCCGGGGTTTCCAGACCATGATCGATGGCGTTGCGCACCAGATGCACCAGCGGGTCGCCGATTTTTTCGAGCACGGTCTTGTCCAGCTCGGTGTTCTCGCCGACCATCTCCAGCTTCACTTGCTTGCCCAGTTTCTGGCTCAGATCGCGCACCAGTCGCGGGAAGCGGTTGAAGACCGAGCCGATCGGCAACATGCGAATGCCCATCACGCTTTCCTGTAGCGTGCGCGTGTGCCGGGCCAGTTGCGCCAGGCCTTGCTGAAGCAGTGCCAGTCGTGTCGGATCGAAGTCCTCCCGAAACTGATCGAGCATCGCCTGGGTGATCACCAGCTCTCCGACAAGATCGATCAGGCTGTCGATCTTGTCGATGCCGACACGAACCGAACCGGCATCATTGCTGCCAGCCGCGGCATTTTTCGGCGCGATGTTCTGCATGATCGGCGCGGGCGCAGCGTCTATGCCCTTGTCCAGCGTACCGACTGCCGAACCCTGCTCGATCGGACTCGCCACGACGCTCACGGGTTCGATGCTGAGGTCACATTCGCCCTCGACCCATTCGAAGACCGCCGTGATGGCATCCCGGGTAACCGTACCGGCCAACTCAATGCGCCAACCCAGATGACATTCGGCAGGATCGAGTACGGCCAGTGTGGGCAGGCGATCGAGCTGTGCCTCGACGGACAGCGTGCCCAGTTCGGCCAGTTCGCGCAGCAGACGCAATGGGTCATTGCCACCGGCCAGCATGCCAAGGTGCGGTCGAAATTGGATGATCCATCCGTTCGTGGCCAGCACTTCGACCGTGCCTTTTCCCACCATCGCAACTACCGTGCGGCCAACTGCCGCCGCCAGTTGCTGGCGAAGATTTTCACTTTCCGCGTCGGCCAGCGGCTGTCCGGCCTGGGCGCGATCGAACATGCCGCGCAGACAATCCACCGTGCGCAACAGCAGCTCGATGATTGTCCCGTCGGTCGCACGGCGCCCGTCGCGCAATTCGTCGAGCAGCGATTCGGCCTCGTGGGTGAACGCCGCCATCTCCGGAAAGCCGAAGGTTGCCGCACCACCCTTGATCGAATGGGCGGCGCGAAAAATCCGATGTATCAATTCCGCGTCGCCATCGCCCTGGTCCAGCGCGAGCAGCGCGGCTTCCATGGCATCCAGGCCTTCCAGGCTTTCTTCGAAAAAGACTTGGTGGAACTGAGCCAGGCTGACCGTACTCATGGATGTTCCTGCTTAACCGAGAACGCGGCGAACTGTCGCCAGCAATTGCTCTGGATCGAAGGGCTTGACCAGCCAACCGGTGGCGCCCGCGGCCTTGCCTTCCATCTTCTTTTCGGTATTTGATTCGGTCGTCAGCATCAGGATCGGCACACCCTTGTACTCGGGCAGCACGCGCAATTCCCGGACCATGCTGAGGCCATCCATCACCGGCATGTTGACGTCGGCCAGCACCAGATCGAAGCGCGCGCCGCGCGCCGTATCCAACGCGAGCTGCCCGTTCTCCGCTTCGCTCACCTCATGCCCGGCACCGCGCAAGGTAAATGCCACCATGCCGCGCATCGAAGCCGAATCGTCTACTGCAAGAATCTTTGCCATCGTCCATCCTCAAGTTCAGGCCGGCATCGCTGCCGGCAATGCCAACGCCTGTATCAGACCAAGCCGTTCCGCCGCCTCACGCAGCGGTGTGCTCACACCAGTCCAGGTAATCTTTCCGCCACGCGTCAGGGCGTCACGATGAAATGCCACCAGCAATTGCAGCGCAGCCGTATCGACGCGCTCTACGGCAGTCGCATCCAGCGTGCTCGATGGCGTCGCCAAACACTGCTCCCGCAGTGCCGGCAGTTCGGTCATGCGGCAATCGGCAGGCAATCTGATCGTCGTCGCGCCCTTGCCTGCTGCCCCATTTTTGCTGCCGCTACCCATACGTCCAACCTCGCCGAATCTGTCTCTCATGGGACTTATCGGCCAGCACGGCGACAGCTTTAGGCCGGTCTGTACGCTTCGCTTGCGTGAGGCCTCAAGTTCTTGCTCAATCGGTCGATATTTCTTGACGATCGCGGGGAGATAGAGACTTGACGCGATCACTGGCGGAGGAGCAGCGCGTGATCATCCAACCAACTAGCGTTGCCGCACTGACCTGGCTTGGTGCCGCTGCCGGTGCCAGCGCCGAAGGTTGGCGGATCGGCAGCGTGCTGTCCGCGCGGCCGCTTGGTTTGACCGACCAAGGCCTGCTCGTCATACAGATCGGTGCGCTGACGGTGGAAGCCGAAGCGCCCGGCACCCAGCTACCGTCGCAATTCCAGGTACGCGTGCTCAGCCTCGGTCCGCAGCCACTACTGGAGATCATCGGCGCACAGGCCACCACCGATACCAGTGTCAATCAGGCCATGCGCGAACGACTGCCGCAACAAAACGGCTACGCCCCGTTGCTGGCCACGGTCACGGCGCTGGCGCAGTGGCCGGTATTGCGCCAGCTCCCCGCTTATGTCCGTAACGCGCTGGCCTTGCTCGAACACAGCATGAGCAATCCGGAAGAATTGGCAACCGGTGACGGACTGCGCCAGGCCATTGAGCGCAGCGGTCTGTTTCTGGAATCGCAGCTTGCCCAGCCGGGTAGCGATGATGCGAGCATCGGCCAGGACGATTGGAAAGGTGCGCTGCTGCGTCTGCTCACCGCGTTGGACGGCCAGCCATCATTGCGCGATGGCAACGACATCAACATCGCACCACCACTGCAGTCGCGTGGAATGACTCCGCAAGGACGGCTGGCCTTGCCGCTTGAGCTGGCCGAGAGCAGCGAGGCAGCCAGCTTCCTGCCGCGTTTGCGCTCCGATGTACAAGCCGCACTGGCCCGGCTGGAAGTGGCACAGCTGGAGGCCAGCAAGGTTCCCGCCTGGATGATCGAGATTCCGGTGCGGGGGCAGCAAGGTGCCGATGTACTTCAGGTACGGCTCGAACAGCATAACAAGGATGACGAGCAGGACCAGCACTGGATACTCGGCTTCGCACTCGATCTGCCATCGCTGGGACCGGTCCAGGGCGAACTCGTGTTGCGCGGCCTGCACCTGTCCGTTCGGCTATGGGCCCAGCAACGCGAGAGCTCCGCACGACTGGAGCAGCAGTTCGACGACCTGCGTTCGCGGCTTGCCGCCAGCGGCCTGAGTCTGGACCAGTTGAGCTGCCAGACCGGTCTGCCGCAGGCAGGCGCCAGTCGCAGTGCCGTGTTTCTCAAGGCCACCGCATGAGCCAGCCGCTGCTGCCGCCACCGCAACGCAAAGTGGTGCTCCGCTTGTCCGGCGGCACCGATGCCCAACCGACGCCACCAAGCCTCAATCCGGACGAACTCGAAGCGCTGCTCGGGCGCGCCCGTGCGCTGGGTTTGTCGCTGCATCACGATGCACAGATTGCCGCCCTGCTGAGCTCGCTGCGCATGAGCAAGGACGTGCCGCCGCTACTCTACAATGCGGCCGCCGCGGTACTCGCCAGTGTCTATGCGGCCTCGACCGAAAGCTGAGCTGCTGCACTTGGCGTGATATGCATGGCGACTCAGCTGACGTTACCGTCAACCGTCAGCTGCGGCCCGCATGAAGCCGTTGGACCAGTTCCGCTTCGTTGCGCGACAGGCCGCAGCGTTCCATCAAAACCTGCAGCTCACACCCTTCACGGGCCAACTGCTGGGCCAGTTCGTAGTTGTGCATTGCTGGAGAGTGAGCATGTACACCGGATGCCGGTGCGGCAGGAAGTGGTAACGGGCCGGCGGTACGGCGGCTCTGCTCATCCAGCCCTCGCAGGCGTTCGTCCAAAGCATCCAACCGCTGCTCGATCTTGTTGAGCGTGCTCGTCATCAATAAAGCGGGTACGCCACCGCCGGTATTGGCCTGAGTGATGAGGTCGCGCCGCAAGCGTTGCCCCTGACACCAGAGCAACGCAAAAGCACCGGCTTGCAACAGCAACAGCACAATCGACAACCCTACTTCAAGCCACACGTTGCGACTCCGGGGCAAGCCGACACAGTCGCACCACATCGAGCAGCGCGACGAAGCCACCTTGCCAGGCGAGTACGGCCTGCACCGGATCGTCGATATGCCCCGACCGCGTGGGCGGCGGCGCCTCGATCGCACCAGCCTCCGGTCGCAGGATGTCGCCGACCGCATCCACTCTGAAACCGACCCGATGACCTTCATGCGCAAACACCACGATGCGCACGGCCTCGGTATCGTCCAAGGGTATCGTACGCAGGCCGAGGCGACGCCGGCCGTCAATCACGGGCACGATATTGCCGCGCAGCTGGCAGATGCCCAACAGATCGTCCGCCGCACCGGGGACAGGCGTTGGCGCATGATCGTGAATGACTTCACTGACGTGGCTCAACGGCGCAGCGTAGTGCTGCCCATCCAGATGGAAGCCCAGCCAAGGCTGCCGCGCGATCACGTCGGCGTGGGAAAGATGATTCATGCGCTTGCGTTACCCCGGTGATCTCGATCCAGCATATCCAGAAGTGCAACGACATCAAGCACCACGCAGCGGCCACTCTTGTACATACCTCCGAGCCACGGCCGGCTGGCACGCTCAGAGCGTGCTACGCGCCAGTCGATATCAGCACTGGCGATGCGCGAGGTCTCTTCCTCGGTACTGCGACAAGCCACGGCCCAGCGCCAGCCACTGAACACGACCAGCATGTTGGCAGCCGGCTCGTGCAGATCGTCCGCGAGAATACGACTGAGGTCGACTACGCGCACACGTCGGCCCGTGCTGCCATCGTCTGCATGCAACTCATCGCCGTGATCTGGCGGCGCCAGCAGGATGTCCGCGACCTGACTCATCGGTATGGCCACGAGTACGTTGGCAGCCGTGCACATGAGATAACCGCTCGATCGCGGCGGCCATGACTCATCTTCTTCCGTCGTGGCGACGGGCGAAGGCATCGATACATCACTCAGCAGGTCGTCCAGATAATCGTCGACGGCCTGGAAGGCGGGTAACGTATCGCCATTCATGCCGACACCTCGTTGACCTGACGTCCAGCAGCGAGCAGTTCGCGCAGCAGGGCGCGATAGCTGTCGGTGCTTTGCTGGGCAGCCGGCCAGCACGTCAGCGGCTGGCCATGCTCGGCCGCTTCGCAGATCTGCGGGTCCGCAGCAATTACTTGCCGGGTCACCGCATGTCCGTAGCGTTCCCGCAGGGTCATCAGGGAAATCCGGTTGTTCAGCGTGCCGGCGTCGTACATGGTAGGCACGATCCAGTGCGGCAGTACGCGTCCCATCGAACGCTCGATCATCTGCATGCTGCGCTGCATGCGCTCGAGTCCATCCAGGGCGAGTGTCTCGGTTTGCGTAGGCATCAACAGCCGCTGCGCCGCCGCCAGCGCGTTGATCATCAAGAGGCCGAGCGTGGGCGGACAATCGAGCAGAACGTAATCGTATACGTTGTCCAGCATGGTCAAGGCATTGGCGAGAATGCGCCCGGTGCCCTTTCGCGTGGCCAGCTGGCGATCCAGCGTCGCCATCGGTGCCGCCGCCGGCAACAGCCACAAGCCCCGATGCCCGGTGTTACGGGCAAGACTGGCGATCGTGGGCGGATTATGTTCGCGGAACAGCTCATACACACTACCCATGCCGCTGAGGTCTTCCAGTGAGAAATAGCCGCTTAACGATGCATGCGGATCCAGATCCACCAGCAGCACGCGCATGCCCTCCTCGGCGAGCAAGGCGCCCAGCGCAGCGGTCGTGGTGGTCTTGCCCACCCCGCCCTTCTGATTGGCGATGGCCCAGATCTCCACGCGTCAGTCCTTTGCGTCCGGCATGATCAGATGCGGCGCCGTTGCCATGGTCGGTCCGCTCGCGTCGATCGTCGCCTGCGGCAGCGCCGTGATCGGGCCGGCCACGACGACCGGCTCAACCGGCCGGGCCGCGGCTTTCGCCACGACGGCAGTGGGCAACGGCGAGGTCGACGGTGGTGAGGTTGCCTCGGGAATCGATGATCGGCCATCCGGAACATTCGGATCGGCGTCAGCCGTGTGATTGATCTGATCGCTGTTGTTGTAGAAGCGCGTCGGTGCGGCACGATTGCTCAATACGACCACCAGGACGCGGCGATTGCGGTTGCGTCCGTCCTGACTGACGTTGTCGGCCGATGGGTGGTACTGACCCCAGCCGACGATGCCGAGTCGATCCGGATCAACGCCATGATCGGCAAACAGCCGCGCCACGCTCGCCGCACGCGCAGCGGACAATTCCCAGTTGGACGGATACAGCGCCGTATTGATCGGCACGTCGTCGGTATAACCTTCGACCCGCAACGGATTGGCGAAAGGCGCAAGGATCTCGCCCAGATTGGTCAGCACCTGGTTGGCCGACGGCGATAGCGCGGCAACTCCGCTGGGAAACAGGATGTCGGTGCGAATTTCGATTTCAAGCCAGTTGGTGGTGCGCCTGACGACCACCATGTTCTTGTCGATCAGCGGCTGCAACGCGCGCTCGACTTGATTGCGGATGCGTTCCAGATCCTGCTGTTCGCTGCTGGATTTGTCTTGCCCCGCCGGCGCCCGCTCCTTGATCGGAATCATCATCGGATGCGCCGGTATCGGCAGCAGCATGCGCGCCAGCGGTGCACTGGGCGTGGGCGACGGTACCGATGCGGGCATCGACACACTCGACAGCGGATTGTTCGGCTGTATGGGCCGGATCACCTGCCGCGAGCCATTGAATGCTTCGGAAATCGACTGTGCCAGCGCCCGGTATTTGGTCGTGTTGACGCTCGACATGGCGTACAGCACCACGAACAACGCAAGCAGCAGGGTGAGCAGATCCGCATACGGAATCACCCAGGCTTCGGTGTTGACGTGTTCTTCGTGTTTTTTGCGTCTCATACGAGGTAGCCCTGCAGCTTGCTTTCTATCTGGCGTGGGTTATCGCCCTGCGCGATCGACACCAGTCCCTCGATGACAATCTCGCGTACCTGAGTCTGTTTGTTGATCAAGGCCTTCAGGCGCGAGCCGATCGGCAGCAGCAGCAGGTTGGCCAGACTGATGCCGTAAATCGTGGCGACGAACGCCGCGGCAATGCCATGACCGAGCTTGGTTGGATCAGTGAGGTCGCGCATCACGGCCATCAGGCCAAGCACGGCACCAATGATGCCCATCGTGGGCGAATAGACTCCCGCGTTTTCATAGACTCTCGCCGCATTCAGGTCGGCGTGTTCGCGCGTTTCCAGCTCGACTTCCAGCACGCTGCGAATGGCTTCCGGCTCGCTGCCATCCACCAGCATCTGCAAACCTTTTCTGATGAACGGATCGGGTTCGGCGTCGATCTGCGGCTCGAGGCCGAGCAGACCTTGCCGGCGGGAAATTTCGCTCCAACCGACTACCCGGCTGATCAGGTTTGCCGGCTGCAGCGACGGCGGCTTGTAGACCATGCCCAGCATGCCCATGGCCCGTTTGAGTACGCGACCCTGGGTGTGCAGCATGATCGCGGCGATCGTGCCGCCGAAAACGATAGTGAAGGCCGCCGGATTCCACAGCGCCGACACGTCGGTACCCTTGAGGATAGCGCCGACGATGAGTACGGCGAACGCCAGGATGGTGCCGATGATGCTGATCAAGTCCATATCAGGCGGAAACCTTCAAAGAGGGAAGCAATCGATCGCCGTCCCCGGCCAATGCCGCCAGATCCAGCACCAATGCGAGCCGACCATCGCCAGTGACGGTGGCGCCGGCCACACCGGGCACGCCCTCGAACAACGGCCCCAGCGGCTTGACCATGACGTCTTCGCGACCGATCACCTCATGCACAAGACAGCCCAGATGCAGATGACCCACATGCAGTACCACCACATGCCCGCCTGCCGCATCGTCGATCCCGGCCCAGCCAGCAAGATCACCCAGCATCAGCGCACGGCCACGGTGAGCCGCGACGCGACGACCATCGAGTGCCTGGTTTTGCGCGGGCCCCAGCTCGAATACTTCGCTGACGTTGCCCAGCGGCAGCGCGAACAATCGGTCGCCCACGCGCACCATCAGCACGCGCAGGATCGCCAGCGTCAGCGGCACCGTCAGTTCCAGCGTGCTGCCATGACCTAGACGCGAACGCACCTGCAACGTGCCGCCCAGTTCGGCCACGCGCGTCTTCACCACGTCCATGCCGACACCGCGGCCGGAAATATCCGAAATCGTGGCGGCCGTGCTGAAACCGGGGCGAAAAATCAGTTCATAACACTCGACTTCGGACAGACGCGCCGCCTGTGCCGCGTCGATCACGCCCTTCTCCAGCGCTTTGCGCCGCAGCACTTCCGGATCCATGCCGCGACCATCATCGCTCACCGAAATCACGATGCGCTCGCCGCGCTGGCTGGCGGCAAGCCGCACGGTGCCTTTGCGCGATTTACCCGCCTGCTCGCGCTCCACTGGCGTTTCCAGACCGTGATCGACCGCGTTGCGCAGGAGGTGAACCAGCGGATCGGCCAACGCCTCGACCAGACTGCGATCGAGATCGGTGTCCTCGCCTTCCTGTATCAGTTCGATATCCTTGCCGAGCTGACGCGCAAGGTCGCGCACTATCCGCGGGAACCGCTGAAACAACCGGCCCACCGGCTGCATGCGCATACCCAACACGGCAGTCTGCAGTTCGTCGGAAATCCGGTCCAGTTCACCGGCAGCCAGGGTCAGCGGCTCGCTGTCGCTGCGCGACGCCAGACTGAGCAGGCGATTGCGCAGCAGCACCAGCTCGCCGGCACGATTGACCAGGGCATCCAGCTTCGCCGTGTCGACGCGCACCGTGGTTTCCGAAGCGGCTGCCGGTTTGGCCGCTGTCGCCGCTGACGTGGCGACAGTCGTAGTCGATTGAATCGCCGCGGCACCAACGATCACCGGCGCCAAAGGTGCCAGCGTCGTGCTTGTGGCATCCGTTGCCGGGGCGCCTGGCGCCAGGCCTTTGCCGTGCAGACTGTCCAGCAGCGCTTCGAACTCATCCACGTCGATCGGGTCATCGCGACGGGACGGTACTACGCTCTCTGCACCAGCAGTCATCGGGGCGGTATCCGCATCGACGCCCGGCGCAACACCTGTGCCATACAGGCTATCCAACAGCGCTTCGAATTCGTTGTCGTTGATATGCCCTCCGGACGCGTTCGCCACGGCCGGTTGACGTTCGCGCATTTCGTCCAGCATGACTTCGAAAGCCTGCTCGACTGCATCGGCATCCGCGCTGTTCTTCACGACTTTGGCGTTGACCGTTTCTGGCTTGGCCGCGGCCGGCCGCAAACGATCCAGTAGCGACGGCGGCGGCGGTGTCAGTGGCGTCGCGGCGATCAGCGCGTCCATCATGCCGTTGAGCAGGTCCAATGCTTCAAGTAGCGCATCCATCTGCGCCGGACCGAGTACCAACGTGGCGTTGCGCGCCTCGTTGAGCAGTTCTTCCGCGCAGTGACACAGTTGCACCATCGGTTCGATGGCAAGAAACCCGGCGCCACCCTTGACCGTGTGGAAAACACGAAACACCGCGTTGAGCAGCTCGCGATCCAGCGGCGAAGTTTCCAGCTGGATCAGCTGCTCGCCCAGCCGTAATACCAATTCACCGGCCTCGACCAGGAAATCGTCGCGCAGTTCGCTGTCGAGGGAAGGATCCATCAGCATGTATCCATCTGCACCGTCAGAATCCGAACTCGCTGAGCAGACGATCGGCGTCGTCCTGGCTCGACACCTTGACCGCCATCACAGGCGCCTCGCGATTGGCCAACGAACCCGTCAGGCGGACCAGCTCGAGCAGCGACGTTTCGACCGACTCGATGAAAACGACCACTTTCTTGATGCGCTGACCGGACAGGTCCTGCCAGGACTGCGCCATCACCATGTCATCCAGACCTTCACAACACCGCTCGGCAAAGGCCAGTGCCTGACGTGCCAGCACCGCGGCTGGATCAGTCTTGCTGGTCGTGAAGTCGAGTACTTCGGCGGCGTTGCCGGACAATGCGTCCGCTTCCGGACGCATGCGCTCGGCGAAGTCGAGACTGCGATGGGCCGCCTTGGCGCTCATGTCGAGCACCTCGACCAGATGTTTGCGCGCATCGGCCATGCTGTCTGGCACGCCTTCGAACGTCAGCTCGCCACCGAGGCGGCGCACGGCGCCATGAAGGTCACGAGCGAGCAGACCCAGCGCGCGGAACAAATGCTGTTCGCGCTGCCGCACCATGCTGTCCAGCGCCTGCTCGAAAGCCGCGCCGTCTTCGCTGTTGAGCAATGCGATGACTTCGGCCGGCAGACTCTCGGTCACATCGGGCAGGGTCGCGCTCATGCGGATGCTCCGCTGGCGGCCAGCCGCTCGAAGATCTTTTCCAGTTTTTCGCGCAAGGTGATCGCCGTGAAAGGTTTGACGATGTAGCCGTTCACGCCAGCCTGAGCGGCGGCGATGATCTGTTCGCGATTGTTTTCCGCCGTCACCATAAGCACCGGAAGCCCTTTCCACTTTGGTTCGGCGCGAATCGCGCGCAACAGCTCGATGCCAGTCATGTTGGGCATGTTCCAGTCGGTAACGACCATGTCGAACGCGCTGGCCCGCAGAAGCGCCAACGCGTTGTCGCCATCATCGGCTTCCTGGATCAGCGGATTGCTGAAACCGAGTTCGACGAGCAGGTTGCGAACAATCCTGCGCATGGTGGAGAAATCATCGACCACCAGAATTTTCATGTTCTTGTCCAACTATTTTCTCCGCTAGTTCTGCCCTGGACGATTGAGGCAGCACATAAAATCAAAGGCGAGCGGCCTGGAATCAGCACCGATGGCATCGCTAACCCGATGGCGATGCAAATCCCGGCATGCAATGACGTGCACCCGTACCGCTCGTCACCCGTAACCGTTCCTTCCTGTCTCCTTCGCGTTTGTCTGCGCTGACACGCGGCCGGCAGCGCTTCACGAGTCTTCGTCGTCGCACCATGAACTCATCCGCGAACGCAGCCTGATCAATGCCTGTCCGTGGATCTGACACACGCGCGACTCGGTCACGCCCAGTACTAATCCGATTTCCTTCAGGTTCAACTCCTGTTCGTAGTACAACGACATCACCAACTGTTCGCGGTCGGGCAAGGTAGTGATCGCCTCGGCCAATGCAGTCCGCATACCGTTACGCTCGATCCGCTCCTGCGGACTCAAGCCACTCTGGTCGATGACGTCCATCGCTCCGCCGCCTTCGCCGCCGTCACCGTCATCGGGCGCCGTGAGACTCAGCAATCGGGCGCTGGCCGCATCGGCAAGCACCTGGTGATACTCCTCGACACTCATGCCCAATCGCCGCATCACCTCGGCACCTTCGGCATCCGCGCCTGTCTCGTTTTCAATCTTCCGCACGACTTCCGCGACTTCACGGGCCTTGCGATGTACCGATCGCGGGGTCCAATCCGTGCGCCTCAATTCGTCGAGCATCGCGCCACGAATTCGTATACCCGCATAGGTCTCGAAGCTCGCGGAGCGATCGGTGGCGAAATTGCGCGCGGCTTCCAGCAAACCGATCATGCCGGCCTGTACCAGATCGCCCACATCCACGCTTGGCGGCAATCGCCCCATCAAGTGATAGGCAATACGACGCACGAGCGGCGCATGCTGCCTTACCAGTTGATCGGCCTCTGCACGTTGTAGCTGTAGGTATTCCGAAGCGACGCTCATTCTCACCACCCCGTAGCCGGCACACTCTGACCGCTGAAAAACGCGATCCGACCAAGATCCGGATACATGGGCTCTTCCCATGTATCGACAGCACATGCCAATTGCTTAAATCCCATCGCCGAGCGACTGGATGGCCACAGATCGACCACCGCGCCCTGGCGCTTGATCGCCTGTCGCAGTCGCTCGTCGTGCGGCACCATGCCCATGAAGCTGAGTGCGACATCGAGGAAGCGTTCGCTGACGCGTGCCAGCTTCTCGTAGAGACGTCGCGCCTCGCCGGCGTGACGAACCATGTTGGCGACGATCTGGAATCGCCGCACCCCAAAATCCCTACTGAGCAACTTGATCAACGCGTAGGCATCGGTCAGCGATGCAGGCTCGTCACAGACCACGACGATGACGTCGTCGGCAGCGGCGGCGAACATCATCACGTCGTCCGATACGCCGGCCGCGGTATCCACCACCAGGTACTCCGGCGGAAGGATCAGATCATCGAAGGCGCGGATGACCGCCGCATGCTCGCCATTGCACATCTGCGCCAGCCGGCGTGCACCCGATCCGCCAGGAATCACTTTCAGCCCATGCGGACCGGGGATGATCAGATCCTGCAGCGTGCAGTTGCCTTCGAGCATGTGCCCGACGTGCCGCAGCGGCGTCAGACCCAATTGCACATCGACGTTGGCGACACTCATGTCGGCATCGAACAGCATCACGTCGTGACCGGCCATCGACATCGCCATGGCCAGGTTGACAGCCACTGTCGTCTTGCCCACGCCACCCTTCCCCGCTGCGACGGTCAGTGTGCGCGTCGTGCGTCGTGCCGGCGTCATGGCACGGAGGCTGGATGCCTGATGTAACACTTCGGTATCGCGCTGACGCACCGGCGATGGCGCCGTAAACAGATTCTGCAAACCCCAAGCTTGATCCACCGGAATTGCCCCATTCATAGACTTGCCACCGCAAGACCGAATCGCTCGGCCATCTCCACATCGTCGGCTGCCGGGGTCAGGCGCCGTTGAACCTGTGCCGCACGACACACGAGCACGCGTGCGTCGGCAGCACAGATGTCTTCGGGCACGCGCTGCCCGTCCGTCGTGCAGTCCAGCGGCAAACGGTGACGGATCAGCACCGACAACACACCGCCGAGGCTCGGCGCTTCGTCCAGCTTGGTGACGATGCACGCCTGCAGCTGCAACGGCAGGTAGGCACGCACCGAGTCGTCCAGCGACGACGCTTGCGCGTTCGCGGCCAGCACCAGACAGGTACGCAGTCGTCCGGCATCGTTGACCTGCCGCAATACCTCCATCTGCTGTTCGAGGCGCGGGTCGTTGCCGG
>Ga0302314_10005112_pt1 | contig 23978 bp, 18 predicted proteins | sample III_Palsa_N2_3_FD_200533 | JGI IMG/M metagenome (GOLD analysis project Ga0302314, IMG submission 200533) | Peat permafrost microbial communities from Stordalen Mire near Abisko, Sweden - III_Palsa_N2_3 | ecosystem: Environmental > Terrestrial > Soil > Palsa > Peat permafrost | place: Sweden... | reverse complement strand
GCGCAGGCGTGACGCAACGCATGCCCTCCGCGATGCGCTGCTTCGATGCCGAGCGCGACGAAGCGCCGATTGGCGACGTCAAAGATGCTGCCCGCCTTCACCGGCCGAAGAGGAGCGTGCATGCACAGGAACACTTCCTGGCAGGATGATCGCGGTCGGACGGTGTCGATGTACCGGGCCAGAGCCTCGGCGACGGTGGGTAGCAGAGGATAGATCTGAGGTTGCCGCCGCTTCAGCCGAAGGAGGCTGAGAGTTCGCCCTGCCCAATCGATCTGGTCGAGCCGCAAAGCAGCAACTTCGCCGCTCCGCATGCCATAGAGTGCGAGCAGCAGAAGGATCGCGCGATCGCGGATATCCCGTGGCCTGTCCGTATCGACATCGGCCAGCATTTTCTGGACGGCAGACCAATCCGGGGCATATGGGAGCGATTCCTGCTGATAGAGGCGCGGCCGAGAAATCGACTCTGCCAATCGGTTCGAGCACCACCCCTCTTTGGCGGCATATCGCAAGAACGCGCGCAATGCCGAGACCGTGTTGGCTGTCGAGATGCGCTTCCAGCGGCCCTTTCCTTGGCTGGCGATATAGTTATCGATATCGCCAGCCGTCAGATCCTGGAGCGGGCGGCCTGCCTCCGCGCACCACCACAAGAATCTCCTGGTCGAGCGGCCCCATTGCTCCACCGACGACGGCGTGAGGCCGCGCTCGTCGCGCATCCAGGTGACATATCCGTCGAGTTGGCCCCGGTACAAAAACGGGACCACGGGTTCCCGCCACCAGCCGAGAAACCGCAGCCACGGTCGCCCGATATCGATGACCCGCCGTGCAGCGGTGGCCGCCCCGCGGAGGTTCTGTCGCTCCAGCGCGATCGCCATCAACTCCGTCATGCCGACACCGCGGTCGGCGTCCGGGCTGAGACGTCGCGCGATCCATAGAAGTTCGTTGCGCTTGATCTTCAGAGGCGCGGGCCGCGCACCATGTGCCGCGCAATGGCTGAGATAGCGGTCACGCTCGTCGGCGAATGGCGGGGCTTGAAACCGGTGATCGGCGCAGACGCCGAAATGAAATAGCTGATCCATGGCAAACCTCAAACTGAGAGAGATCTGCCAACCGAAGCCCCGAGTTATGTTGCGTCAAGCGCGCTCCTGCCTCCCGGAAAGCAAGAAGAAAACGCCGCAAGATCACATAACCGCGGACACAACATAACGGCTGATATGTTATCGACCACATATCAGCCGGTTCTGCGATCTGTTCCGCGAGTTCGAGCGGCGTCTGTCACCGGTCATGCGGCAGGACCATCCGGCGGGCGACAAGGTGTTCGTCGATTATTCCGGTAAGAGGATCGGCATCGTCGATCGCGAGACCGGCGTCGTGCGCGAGGCCGAAATCTTCGTCGCCGTGCTCGGCGCGTCGAGCTTCACCTATGCCGAGGCGACCTGGACCCAGACGCTGCCGGATTGGATTGGCGCCCACGTCCGTATGTTCCGCTTCTTCGGCGGCGTGCCGCGCCTGATCGTGCCCGACAATCTGAAATCCGGCGTGCACAAGGCCTCGTTCTACGACCCGGAGATCAACCGCAGCTACGGTCGGATGGCGTCGCATTACGGTGTCGGCATTCTCCCGGCGCGACCGCGCAAACCCAAGGATAAAGCCAAAGTGGAAGCCGGAGTGCGCTTCGCTCAGAGCTATATTCTCGGCCGGCTCCGGCGGCAGACGTTCTTCTCGCTGGCCGAGGCCAACGAGGCGATCGCCGGCATGCTCATCCGGATGAACGACCATGTCATGCGCCGGCTTGGGCTGAGCCGCCGGCAGCTGTTCGAGACCGTCGAACGGCCAGCGCTGGCGCCGCTGCCAGACACCGACCATGAGTTCGCCGAATGGGGCTTCGCCCGTGTGTCGCTGGATTATCATGTCGAGATCGCGGGCTTCTTCTACTCCGTCCCGCATCAGCTGATCCGTCAGCAGGTCGATACCCGGCTGACCGCGCGCATGGTCGAGATCTTCCATCGCGGCAAGCGCGTCGCCGTCCATCAGCGCCGCCATGGCGGCCGTCGGCATGGCACCGATCCCGACCATATGCCGAGTTCCCATCGCCGCTACGCCGAGTGGACGCCGGAGCGGTTCCGGCGCTGGGGTGCCGCCATCGGTCCGCAGACCGAGGGGCTGGTCATCGCCATTCTCGCCAACCGGCCCCATCCGGAACAAGGCTTCCGGACCTGCCTCGGCGTGCTCCGGCTGTTCAAGGACTTGGCCCCCGCGCGCGCCGAGGCCGTGTCGGCCCGCGCCGTCGCGGTCGGTGCGCTCACCTACAAAAGCATCGCCTCGATCATCGCCGCCAAGCTCGATCGTGCACCCCAGGCCGAGGCGGCGGCGGTCATTACCCACGCCAATCTGCGCGGCTCCGACTACTTCCATTGAAGGACGTTCACATGCTCACCCATCCAACCCTCGATCTGCTGCACGCGCTCGGCCTGCACGGCATGGCCAAAGGCTTCGCCGACCTCGGCGCCCAACCCGAGGCCGCCAGCCTCGACCATGCCGAATGGCTGGCGCTCCTGCTCGAACAGGAAGCCACATTGCGCCAACAGAAGAAGTTCGAAAGCCGCGCCCGTGCCGCCAAGCTGCGCCAGACCGCCAGTGTCGAGGACGTCGATTACCGCGCCATGCGCGGCCTCGACCGCGCGCTTTTCCTCAAGCTCGCCGCCTGCGACTGGATCCGCGCCCGGCATAATCTGCTGATCACCGGCCCCTGCGGCGTCGGCAAGAGCTGGCTCGCCTGTGCGCTCGGGCAGAAGGCCTGCAGGGAGGATCTCTCCGTCGCCTATCATCGCGTGCCCCGCCTGTTCCAGGCCCTGGCGCTGGCACGTGCCGACGGGCGCTACGCCAGAACCCTGCGCCAGATCGCTCGGGTCGATCTGCTTATCCTCGACGATTGGGGGCCGGAGGCGCTCACCGCCGAGCAGCGGCGCGATCTGCTGGAGATCGTCGAGGACCGCTACGACGCCCGTTCGATCATCGTCACAAGCCAGGTGCCGATCGACCGCTGGTACGAAATCATCGGCGACCCGACCATCGCCGACGCCATTCTCGACCGGCTCGTTCACAATGCCTATCGCATCGAACTCAGCGGCGAGAGCCTGCGAAAGAACAAGCTCCCCGAAGCCGTCAAACCTGCCGCTTGACCGACGAAGGGAACGACATCAATCATCCACCCTGACCCAACGGGACGACGCCCAAGGTGGCCGGCTTCAGATCGGAACCCCGGCCGGCTTCGCGTCGGAATAGGTGGCCGGCTTCAGATTGGAATGCATGGCCGGCTTCGTCGGAATCCGCACCGAGGGTAGGACCAGATGACCACGGCAAGTCCGTTGCGCTTGGCCTCTTCCGCATAGGCGCGCAGCTGCCCGTACATCTCCATCTGGTGCGCGGAGCCAGGATAGATCGTGAAGCCGATGGCGACACAGCCGAGGCGAAGCGCATCCGCGACGCTGGCGGTCAGGGCCTGGTTCGGATCGCTTTCGTCGCGCAGCACATCGCTATCGTTCGCCTTTAGGATCAGGGGAATCTCGCCTGCGAACTCGCGGGCACCGGCTTCGAGGAAACCGAGCGGTGCGGCGTAGCCGTTGCAGCCCGCCTCGATCGCAAGCTCGAAGTGATAGAGCGGATTATAGGCCGGCGGGTTCGGCGCGAAGGATCGGGCGGGCCCATGCTCGAAACCCTGATCGACCGGCAGGATGATCAGTTTGCCCGTGCCGGCCAGCCGGCCATGGTTTAGCAACCGGGCGAGATTGGTCAGGGTTCCGACATTGTCGGCGCCGTACCAGCTCAAGATCTCCTTCACGCGCGGCGTCATCGCAGCACTCCTGTCAAAGGTGTGGATGGCTCGGGGCGGCGGCTCATAGGCTGTGGGACCGTAGGATGAAGTCTCTCACTGCCTTGGCGAATCCTTCGGCCTCGTTGCTGTCCGTCACCACGCTGGCCTCGGCCTTCACTGCATCGCTGGCGTTGCCCATGGCGATGGAGAACCCGCTTTCGCGAAACATCAGGACATCGTTCGGCATGTCGCTGATCGCGGCGATCTGTGCGAGCGGGATCTTCAGCAATCTGGACAGAGTCCGGACCACTGCGCCCTTGTTGGCCTGCGGGTGCGTCACGTCGAGATAGTAGGGTTGGGACCGCGCGGCGCTCGCCGTCTCGCCGAGTTCGGCCTGGGCGAGCTTTTCGCAATCGGCGACCAGGCCCAGGTTGTCGGAAATGCCGACGATCTTCACGGCACGGGCCAAATGTTCCTCGGTAAAGCCCGACACGACCCGCGGATCGAACTTCACCGTCCAGGTCTCGCGTGCCACATGGGTCGCTGCCGGATCGCGGATCAGCCACTCGCTTTCCGTGTAGACCCAGGCATCCAGTCCCTGGTCCAGAATCAGAGCGAGTGTTTGCCCTGCGACCACCGGATCGAGCGTGTGACTCTCGATGACCGAGAGGTCTGGATCGACGAATACACCGCCGTTGAAGCCGGCAATCGGTGCCTTCAACGCGAGCGGCCCGATCAGCATGCTCATGCCGCGCGGCGGCCGGCCACTGGTGATCGCAAACTGGATGTCGGCGTAACCGAGGTCGCGAACCATGGCCTTCGACGCTTCGGTCAGCACTTTATCCTGGGTGACCAACGTGCCGTCGACATCTGCGAGCAGCAGCCGGATCGGTCCGGCACTGGGGCTATTCGGCCGCATGTTTGGCCCTGGTCGCCCCGTCCGGGACGCGCGATGTAGGTTCAGGATCAATGGGTTCCTTCCCCTCGACATGACCACCGAAACCGAAGCGCATGGCCGACAGCATCTTGTCGCCGAAACTCTTCTGCTCGCGCGATCGGAAGCGGGCATAGAGTGCCGCCGTCAGCACGTCAGCCGGGATCGCCTCTTCGATCGCGGCCTCGACGGTCCAGCGCCCTTCGCCTGAGTCCTGGACGAACCCGGAGAAACTCGCCAGTTGTGGGTCCTTCACCAGGGCGGTGGCGCCCAGATCCAGCAGCCAGGATGATATGACGCTGCCGCGGCGCCAGACCTCGGCAATATCCGGCATGTTCAGCGAAAAACGCTCGTCTTCGGGCAGGTCGGCAGAATCCTTGTGGCGCAGGATGTCGAAGCCCTCGGCGTAGGCCTGCATTAGCCCATATTCGATGCCGTTATGGACCATCTTGACGAAATGCCCGGCGCCCGGGGGGCCTGCGTGGATATAGCCGCGCTCGGCTTTGGTCTCGCCACCCTCCCGTCCCGGTGTCCGCGAGATCTCGCCCAAACCCGGCGCCAAGGCAGAGAAGATCGGGTCTAGCCGGTCCACGGCGTCCTTCGGGCCACCGATCATCATGCAATAGCCGCGGTTGATGCCCCAGACGCCGCCCGAGGTCCCGCAATCGACATATCGAACGAGATTCTCGGCCAGATGCTTGGCACGGCGAATATCGTCCTTATAGAAGGAATTGCCGCCGTCGACGATCACGTCGTCCGGCTCCAGCAGACCGCCCAGGGTATCGACAGCTTCCTCGGTGACCTTGCCGGCCGGGAGCATCAGCCAAACCGCACGTGGCTTGTCGCCAAGGGCTGAGACCATCTCCGCCAAGGATCCGACGGCCTGGGCGCCGTCCCTTCTGACCGCCTCCAGCGCGATGGCGTCGGCGTCGAACACCACGCATTGATGTCCCGCCCGCATCAGGCGACGCGCGATATTGCCGCCCATCCGGCCGAGGCCGACGACTCCGATTTTCATGCTGTTAGCCCTTTATAAGTGCCAGCGTCCAACGCTGGCGGAGCGATACCGGCGACTTTGATAGGCCGTAACCGCGCGCCGCGACATCGTCGGCAAATACTCAGAGCCGGGTGACCGGAGATCAGATGGCCGAACACGGAGTCAATTGTTCGTGGACCTCCGTAACGGCCCCGCCTGCTCAAGAAGCGGGGGCTGACCAGAGGTTACGTCGGGAGAGAAACTCGTTGAGGTCGGCGACTTAGGATCCGTGCGAATCCCGCCGCTCTGCCGAACGGTCTGTTCAATTTAAGTGTCAGGTGAACTGCGCGCTCTGGAAGAATATCCGATACATCCGATCGTGCTCGGTCACCAACCATAGGCCGGCCAGTCGTAGTAACTGTGGAGCCGCCGCTGATAGGCCCGTTCGATAACGGTCACCGGATCCCAGGGTGGACTGCCTTTGACTTGGTCACGAGATACATTGAGCCGGATTTTACCGTCGAGGTAGTTGATGTCCTTCACAGCATGGGGCGAGAGCAGGACATGTTTGCCAAGCCACCAGTTGCTGGTGTCGACGATCAGGTAATCGATGGTCCAAGTCGCGTCATCGACCATGAAATTCTCAAGATGGCCGATGTTGCCGTCGGTAGCGTGGATATGGCAGCCTGTGACCGCGGAAGTGCTGCGGAGATGCGGATCGCCCTCGTCAGTTCCTGCGCCGACACCGGCGGCTTCGCCCGGCACGAACCCCTCAAAGCGTGGCGGCGACATCAAGGGCAGTGCCAACGCACCTGCACTGAAATATCCGTTGTTGGGCCATATCGGATCCAAACCATAGTAGCTTTGCAAGTCGTATTCGGCCTGCCGCGAGACTGGTTCGTCCTCTCGGGCGTCTGGACTGCCTTTGATCCGTTCCTTGGTCAGCGACAAACCGAGCTGCCGCAATTCATGGTCCACACCGTCGATCGCGGAGGGGTGAATCAGGGCCTTGTGCCCCGTCCACCAGGTCCCAACATCAGCGACGAGCCAACGCATCTTCCAGGTTCGGTCGTCGAACAGGAAATCGCTGACAGTGCCTATCCGGCCATCGCTCGCGTCGATGGCATAGCCCTTGAGTACCGAGACCACCAGCAACATTGGAATGCCCTCCGCACGTTACGCATCTTCGAGAAACGACTATGGTACTGGACGCCCCGTCGGGCGCGGCAGGCTCGGAAACTACCCAATCCACGCCAACATGGCGGTAGTCGGCGCGCCGCCCCAACGGCATCCACCTTTGGTCTCGTCGGCCTTCACAGCCGGATCCGGGGCTGCGATTATCCGCCAGTACCCTCGTCATTTTTTCTGTGTGGTGGCGGTGTAAATCGTGAACGAGACGCACGGCGGGCAATGATAGGGGGTACCTATTGTCCTCTAGGTAGATTCCCGGAATCATCGCTGCAGCGCCCCTAAGATAGGGTTGGGACCTCAGCAGATGAAATACGGGTACCGATCATGGCGACGGGCAATTTCTCGATCAGGACTAGGGATGCGCAATCGTTGTCCGCCAGCCCACAGAGGCGCGTGGCCGTCCGGCACGTCCCTGCCACGGAGAATTTCTCGGCCCTGGACCGGGTAGCGGGCACGGTGCTTGCAACGCGCGGTCAAACTCTGTTTATTGAAGGCGAGCCCGCGCGAAGCTGCTTTCGGGTTGTGACCGGTGCCGTCCGAAGCTCGTGCTTGCTCGCCGATGGCCGCCGCCACATCGGCGATTTTTTCCTGCCAGACGATTTCTTTGGTTTTGGCCAAACCGGCACTCATCATAGCTCCGCCGAGGCGATCACCGATACGGCGCTCATCGTCTATTCACGCGAGCTGCTCGACGCTGTGGTGAAGGAGCAGCCTGGCCTAGAGCATTTTCAGAATGACTCTCCGTAGCCCGCCGCTCTGAAATAGTTGGCGCATTCGTTCGGCTGGAATTCGTCCAGCAGCGTGCCGATGAGCTGCCAGAGCGTCTCGACCGTTCGAGCCTGGTGTTTACGGAGCAGGGTTTTCAGCTTGGCGAACGCCATTTCTATCGGGTTCATATCTGGAGAATAGGGTGGCAGCAGGAAGAGCTGAGCGCCGACGGTTTCGATCGCTTCGCGCACCGCCGTGATCTTGTGAGCTGGCAGGTTGTCCAACACGACGATGTCGCCACGCCGCAGGGTCGGAACCAGGAACTGTTCAACATAGGCGAGGAAGGCAGGCCCGGTCATCGGGCCGTCGAGAACCAAGGGGGCCGTCAGCCCCGTGCGTCGCAGGGCCGCAACGAAGGTGGTCGTCTTCCAATGCCCGAAAGGTGCTGAGGACAACAGGCGCTGGCCGCGCGGCGCGCGACCATAGAGCCGCGTCATCTTCGTGCTGGCGCCAGTCTCGTCGATGAAGACGAGCTTGTCGGGATCAATGAAGGGCTGTGCCGCCCGCCAGATCCGACGCCTGGCGGCGACGTCCGGTCGCTCTTGCTCGCTGGCGCGCAGCGTTTTTTTTATAAGTCAGCCCCAGCCGGTCGACCGCGTCCCAGATGGCACCGTTGCTAAGCCGGACGCCATGCTCGCTGGCAAGCCACGATTGCGCCGCCGCCAGCGTGATGTCGCCATGCGCCCTCATATAGGCAGATAGAGCGATCTCCTGTTCCGGCGTCAGCTTGCGCGGCCGATGGCCCCGCCGCGAACTCGCCACAACCGCTCCCGTCTGCCGACGCCGGATCAGGGCCTTGTAGATGTACGAGACGCTGACCTGAAACACGGATGCGGCCGCTCGGGCCGCCATGCCACCGTCAACGGCAGCAAGAACGCGGGACCGGAGATCGGCCGAATAGCTTTGACCCTGACGCCAAGTCATCACCACCCTCCACAACATCTTGTTGGTCAGGGTAGTGAATCATACTTCCGGCTGCCCGGGAATCCCGCGCAGCGATTCCGGCCATTCTGGGAATGCTCTAGGTCGAGCGCTCTTTGCGATGGTGGCCGGCCGCCTCGCCGACGCGCATTTTCAAATGCTCCAGCTGGGGCGCATGAATGCCGACCAGCGCATTGCAACGTTCCTGCTTTCCTTGTCGGAGCGCACCGACACCGGCGATATGATCCGGCTGCCGATGACGCGGCTCGATATTGCCGACCATCTCGGCCTCACTATCGAGACCGTGAGCCGAACGATCGGCAAGCTGACGTCGATCGGACTGATCGTTCTGCGGAATTTGAACAACATCCGCATTCTCGATCGAGACGCGCTCGAAGATCTCGCCGAAGGGAGTTGAGGAGCGGCCTTCGTCAGCCGAACGACCCGGATCGCCGAACCGACGGCAGAATACCGCTTCGCGTCCACCCACCACCGCTCGGCGAGCTCGCCTGAAACCTCTCAGACATTCGGGAAGCGACGACGCTTGACGACAGATCCAGGATCTCGGCTTACCGCGCAGTCTGCGCGTCGTCGGAAAGACGGTCCCGGCGCCGAATCAGCTCTTCGTTGGACAGTTAGTCGAACCTGAGTAGTTTCCGAGTCTGACCCTTTCTGCACCCTCCAGGTATTTTGCCTTTCTCTTTTTTTGGAGAGTGGCAATGAACAAGATCCAAGGCTCCACAGACATCGAACCGTCGGCTACTGTGGATGGCGTCGTAGCACAAGAAGAGTCCAAAGAAGCCGGTTTGTTTGAAGCCGATGATACCCGGACCGGTGCGTCCTTCGACGCTTCTGCCCGGTCAAGCGAGCAGTCGCTGTTGTCCCGATCTCGCTCGCCAGAGCACAACGTGCGCAGAAGCCTTTTCCGGCAATGACGTCCCCACGATGCACGCGCCGTCCTGTTCGGCCCTGCCGGGAAAATCGTTATCGGCGCGACGACGGCCGACAACGGTCTGGTCCGAGGGACACCGAGGTAACTGAAAGCCGATGATTATCGGCCGCCTATTCAAAAACCGTTCGCGGTCGACGCTCTGGGATGATCGGGCACCGGTTCGCGCAGAACTCTTTAGCATCGAGCGTCTGGAGCAACATGGCAGAAGCCTCGCTGCTGCTCAGTCTCTATCAATTGAAAAGACCAGCGGGCACGCATTGGCTGACCGACTGGCAGACAACGCCGCCTTCTTGCTGAATGCCAATCGGGTCATTGCTGACGCAGCCGAGGCACGGGGAGAGATTACCCCAGCGGCAGAATGGCTCATCGACAATTATCATTTGGTCGATATGCAGATTCGTGAAATCGGCATCGATCTCCCGCCCGGCTATTATTCCGAGCTGCCCAAACTCGCAGCGGGCCCTTTTGCCGGTCTTCCCCGCATCTTCGGCGCCGCTTGGTCTCTGGTGGCGCATACCGATAGCCATTTCGACATCGAGACGCTTCGTCGCTACCTGCTCGCCTACCAGGACGTTCAGCCGCTCACGATCGGCGAGCTATGGGCCGTGCCGATCACGCTGCGGATCGTGCTGATCGAGAATCTCAGGCGGGTGGCTGAGGTGATTGCCGACAGCGGCGCTGCCCGAAATGCCGCCGACGAACTGGCGGATTGTTTCGCGACCGCCGATGGGCATGCGGCCGGCGAGGCGATAGCCTCCTTGGGCAGCGCCTTGTTGAGCGACGCGTTCGCTGTCGAACTCGCCCATCGATTGCGCGGCCACGATCCCAGAGAAGACCCTGGGCTCGCATGGCTCGACCAGCGTCTGGCGGCACAGGGCACCACGATCAACACCGTGGTGCGCAACGAGCTACAGTTGCAAGGTACATTCAACGCCACCATCCGCAACATCATCAACAGCTTGAGGCTGTTCGCGGGTATCGACTGGGCTGAGGCTTTCGAGCATGTGTCGGCCGTCGACGCGGCGCTGGCCGGCCATGGCTGCTATCTGGCGATGGATTTCTCGACCCGCAATCTCTATCGGACGGCAATCGAAGATCTGGCGCGCGGTTCGCGCCATACCGAGCTCGAAATCGCATGCATGGCCGTCGCGTTGGCCGAGCGGGAGACTCCGGGCGCCCGCGGGAGCGAGCCAGGCTACCATCTTCTATCTGCTGGTCGCCGCGCCCTGGAAATGGCAATTGGCTTCCGCCCTCAAGCGCGCACCCGGGTAAAGAGAGCAATTCAGGCGTGCGGTATTGGCGGCTTCGGCATTGCCGTCGTGGTTGTGGCCGGCGTCCTTCTTGCGATGCCGGTATGGCTGGGCGAGGGGGCGGGCATCGGCGGCTTGGGGCTCGCTCTCCTGTGTCTCACCGGCTTTGTCGGCGCCTCCGATGCGGCCGTGGCATGCATCAACCGATCGGCGATGTGGGCGTTCGGTGCCATGTCTCTTCCAGGCCTCGAGCTCGATGCCGGTATTCCCGCAAACCTGCGCACGATCGTCGTGGTACCGACACTGCTAACGACGCCGGAAGCGATTGCCGAGCAGGTCAATCGGCTAGAAATCCACTATCTCGCCAATCAGGAAGGCGAAGTGCATTTCGCCCTGCTGTCCGACTGGACCGACAGCGCGATCGAACATTCCGCCGATGAAGATACCCTGCTGGCCATGGCCTCCGATGGTGTCGCCCGGCTCAACCGGCTCTATGGCCCGGCATCGGGTGGCGACCGCTTTATTCTCGCGCATCGCCGCCGGATCTGGAATGCGGGCGAGGGGAGCTGGATCGGCTGGGAGCGAAAGCGCGGTAAGCTGCACGAGTTCAACCGGCTGATCAGGGGTGCTACCGATACGAATTTTCTGGACCGAGCAGGCTGCAGCCCATTGCCCGCGGGTGTTCGGTACGTCGTTACGCTGGATGCCGATACAAGGCTGCCGCACGACGTTGTGCGCCGCCTGGTCGGCAAGATGGCCCATCCGCTCAATGCGCCCCGCTACGACGCGGTCGCCGGCCGGGTCGTCGAAGGGTACTCGGTGCTGCAGCCACGAGTCACCCCCTCGCTGCCGGTCGGTCGGCATAGCTCGCTGTTCCAGCGGATATACTCGAGCATGGACGGCATCGATCCCTATGCGGCGGCGGTATCCGACGTCTACCAGGATCTGTTCGGCGAGGGCTCTTACGCCGGAAAGGGTATCTACGATCTGGACGCGTTCGAAGCGGCGCTTGCCGGCCGTGTGCCGGATTCCACGCTGCTGAGCCACGATCTTTTCGAGGGCTTGTTCGCGCGCGCAGGTCTCGCCTCCGATATCGAGGTGGTCGAGGAATTTCCGGCGCAATACGCGGTGGCTGCCTTGCGGCAGCACCGTTGGGCTCGGGGCGACTGGCAGTTGCTGCCGTGGATCGTCGGCTTGGTCGCCGACTCGGATAGTGCAATGCGCCACCGCGCAATTCCGGCGATCGGACGCTGGAAGATGTTGGATAATCTTAGGCGAACCCTGTCTGCTCCCGCAGCCCTTCTCATGCTGATGGTCGCATGGACTCTGTCCTTTCCCGCAGCTCTCGTCTGGACGGGCTTCGCTCTCGCCACAATCGCTTTGCCGACCTTGATTCCCGTCATCGGCGATCTCGTACCGCGCCGCCAATGGATCAGCCTCGGCAGCTATCTTGGCGTGCTCGGCCGGGGGCTGCGTGAGGCGGCGACGTTTGCCGGCCTTATCGTCGTTTTTGTCGCCCACCAGGCCTGGCTGATGAGCGACGCGATCGCGAGGACCCTGATCCGCGTGTTTCTGACGCGCCGTCATTTGCTCCAATGGGTAACCGCCGCACAGACCAGCGATGGTCCAGGTCTGAGCATGGCCGGCTACTATCGCAGAATGGCAGGTGGTCCGGCGATCGGCGCCTTGGCGATGATCCTGGCATTCGCGGCGGCACACCAGGTCTGGCTACTGATGCTGCCGTTCGCCATCTTCTGGATTTTGTCGCCTGCGGTGGCCTTCTGGGCAAGCGAGCGCTTTGCCGCTCCTCGCCGATTCACTCCGTCGCTGGCCGACATCCGGGTCTTGCGGACGACAGCCCGGCGCACGTGGCGTTTTTTTGAGACGTTCGTGACGACGGCGGACCACATGTTGCCGCCGGACAACTTCCAGGAAGACCCAGCGCCGGTACTCGCCCGTAGGACGTCACCGACCAATCTCGGTCTCTATCTGCTCTCGGTGGCAAGTGCCCATGATTTCGGATGGGCGGGGCTGGCGGATACGGTAGACCGGCTTGAGGCGACGCTTGCCACAATGGCGCGCCTGGCCCGGTTCCGGGGCCATTTCTACAATTGGTACGACACATCGGATCTGCGCCCGCTCGAGCCGGCTTATGTCTCCACGGTGGACAGCGGCAATCTCGCTGGGCACCTCATCGCGCTCGCCAGTGCCTGCCGGGGCTGGCATGACCGGACCGAGGATGCCGGAACCTGGCGCCTTGGAGTAGGTGATGCGCTGGACCTTGCCCGTGAAGAGGCCGCTCTAAACGGACAAGAGAGCCGGGCCTCCGCACCTCAAGCGCCGGATCTGGTCGGCATGCTCGATGCGCTCGCAATCGCCGTGAGAGATGCTTCTGGTGGCGAAATAAACCTCGCAGATACGCTCCTAGGCTTTAGCTCTCAGGCCGGCGTCGCGGCGGATTTAGCCCGCGCGGGAGCGGCAGCGCGGGGCGGAGACCTCGGTACCGATCTGGTATTCTGGACCGAGGCCACCCGGCGCAGCATCGAGAGCCGCAGTCGCGATTACGATCCGGTCGTCGCAGCTGCTCTGCCGGCGCGTCTGATTAATCTGGAAGAGACCGCGCGCAGTATGGCGCTGGCAATGGAGTTCGGCTTCCTGCGGAACGACGCCAGGAAACTCCTGTCGATCGGGTTCCTGGTGACCGAAGATGCCCTGGACGCCAACTGTTACGACCTCCTCGCGTCCGAGGCGCGACTGGCGGTATTCGTGGCGATCGCGAAAGGTGACGTGCAGGCACGGGAGTGGTTCCGTCTCGGCCGCGCAGTGACCCCGCTCGGTACCGGTGCCGCTCTGGTGTCGTGGTCCGGATCGATGTTCGAATATCTGATGCCATCGCTGGTGATGCGGGCGCCATCCGGCAGCCTGCTTGAGGAAACGAGCCGCCGGATCGTACAGCGCCAGATCGACTTCGGCATGTCTCGCAGGATCCCCTGGGGCGTATCCGAATCCGCCTACAACGTGCGTGACCTCGAATATACCTACCAATATTCCAACTTCGGTGTTCCAGGCCTCGGGCTGAAGCGAGGCCTGGGCGAGGATATCGTCGTCGCACCTTACGCGACGCTGCTGGCCGCGATGGTCGACCCGCAGGCCGCCGTACGCAATCTGGTGGGGCTCACTGACGCAGGTGCCCGAGGCCGCTATGGTTTCTACGAGGCGATCGACTATACGCCCGGCCGCGTTCCGAGAGGCCACTCATATGCGGTAGTCCGCGCGTTCATGGCGCATCATCAGGGCATGTCCATACTGGCAATCGCCGATGCCGTGCTGAGCGGGATCATGCGCTCGCGCTTCCACGCCGAGCCCTTGATCGAAGCGACCGAGTTGCTCTTGCAGGAGCGCGCACCCCGTGAAGGTGCCGTCGCACGACGGTTGCCGGAAGAGGAGAAGCGATCCGGCAAAGTCCGTGCCGTCATGCAGCTGGGCGGACGACGATTTTCGACTGCACAAGATCCTGCACCCGCTACCCATCTGCTCTCGAACGGCCGCTACTCGGTGATGCTTACGGCCGCCGGATCGGGCTATAGCCGTTGGCAGAACCTGGCCGTGACGCGCTGGCGCGAAGACTCGACGCTCGATGATTGGGGCTCCTATATCTATCTTCGGGATGTGCGCAGCGAGCGCGTCTGGTCGACTTGTTTGCAGCCTCTCGGTGTCGAGCCCGACGAGTATGAGGTTGCCTTCAGTGAGGACCGCGCCGAGTTCGCTCGACGGGATGGCACCCTGACGACGACGCTCGAAGTCCTCGTCTCGGCTGAGGACGATGCCGAGATGCGCCGTGTCTCGATCTTCAATGCCGGGTCCGAATCTCGCGAGATCGACCTCACATCCTACGCCGAACTGGCCTTGGCGCCTCAGGCGACTGATATCGCCCACCCGGCCTTTGCCAAGCTGTTCGTGGAAACCGAATACCTTGCCGAGGCGAGTGCCATTCTGGCCACCCGCCGGCGGCGCACACCGACCGAGCCGGAGATCTGGGCTGCTCACCTCGTCGTGACTGAAAGTGCCATCGAGGTCGAAACCGACCGCGCCCGCTTCCTCGGTCGAGGCCATAGCGTCCGGCGTCCGGCAGCAATGGGCGGCGCGGCCCTTTCGGGCACTGTCGGAACGGTGCTGGACGCGGTGCTTTCGATCCGGTGCCGGGTCAGCATCCCAGCAGGGGGCACGGTGAGCGTCGCGTTCTGGACCATAGTGGCTTCCTCTCGGGCAGAGCTCATCGACTGCATTGACAAGCACCGGGACGCCGCCGCGTTCGATCGGGCATCAACGCTGGCCTGGACGCAGGCTCAGGTCCAGTTGCGCCATCTCGGCATCAGCCCGAGCGAGGCCGATCTCTTCCAGCGCCTGGCAGGACATCTGCTCTATGCCGGTCGAAGTCTGCGACAGTCCTCCGACGAAATCCGGAAAGGCGGGGGGCCACAATCCGGGCTATGGGGGTTGGGCATTTCCGGCGACCTTCCGGTCATACTGCTGCGCATCAACGATGGAGCCGACATAGCCATTGGACGGCAGTTGATGCTCGCTCACGAATATTTTCGACTGAAACAACTCGCGGTGGACTTAGTGATCGTGAACGATCACGCGGCGTCCTATGTGCAGGATCTGCAAGGTTCGCTCGAAGCCCTGATCCGGGCTGGATCGCGATCCGGCGCCGGTCCTGGCGCCATATACCTGCTGCGCTCGGATCTGGTGCCAGCCTCAACATGTGCCCAGCTTGCCTCCATCGCTCGTGTCGTGCTGGCTGGCGATCGTGGGAGCCTCGCGGATCAACTCGATCATGCCGACGTGTCGGCGGCCCCACGTGCGATATCCGCCCGTTTGCGTCCGGCTCCTATGAGGTCGGCACCGGATGTAGCACCGGCCATTCCGGCGCTCGAATTCTTCAACGGCCTTGGTGGCTTCGCAGAGGACGGGGGGCAATACGTCATCGTGCTTGCGCCCGGCCAGACGACGCCGGCGCCTTGGATCAATGTGATCGCGAACCCCGGCTTCGGCTTCCAGGTCGCGGCCGAGGGAAGTGGCTATACGTGGGCGGGAAACAGCCGCGAAAACCAGCTGACGCCCTGGTCGAACGATCCTGTCGCCGATCCGCCCGGCGAGGCCTTCTTCCTGCAGGATGACGCCACGCACGATCTTTGGTGCCCCACGGCTGCACCGAGGCGCGATGCGGGGGCGACCTATATCGCCCGGCATGGACGCGGCTACAGCCGGTTCGAGCGCTTGGCCTACGGCATCGACAGCTGTCTCCTGCAATACGTGCCTATCGACGATCCGATCAAGATCTCCCGATTGCAGCTTCATAATCGTTCCGACCGCACCAGGTCCATTTCGGTAACCGCCTATGCGGCCTGGGTTCTTGGCCCGTCGCGAAGTGCTACGGCGCCGTTCGTCACCACGGAGGTGGATGCCGCGACGGGCGCGATGGTTGCCTGCAATCCTTGGAACGCCTCCGATGGGGCGAGGGTCGCCTTTGCGGACCTCGGCGGGCGCCAGACCTCATGGACCGGCGACAGGCGCGAGTTCATCGGTCGCAACGGCACGCTTGGGCACCCCGCGGCGTTGGGCCAGACGGTCCGATTGACCGGCACGGTCGGTGCCGGCTTGGACCCTTGCGCAGTATTGAGAACCACCATCGAGCTGCCCCCCGACGGACGTGCCGAAGTCCTATTCTTCCTGGGTGAGGGCGAAACTGCCGAGCATGCACGCCGCCTGATCCTGGAGTATCGCGCGGCAAACCTGGACGCGGTTCTGTCGGCAGTGAGTCGACATTGGGATGATGTGTTGGGGGCGGTGCAGGTGAAGACGCCTGACCGGAGCATGGACATCATGTTGAACGGGTGGCTGCTCTATCAAACGCTGGCCTGTCGCGTCTGGGCTCGTGCCGGGTTCTACCAGGCCAGCGGCGCATTCGGTTTCCGCGATCAGCTTCAGGACGGCATGGCGCTGACCGCGTCCTGTCCGGCGATCGTTCGCGAGCATCTGCTGCGGGCCGCGGCGCGGCAATTCACTGAGGGCGACGTGCAGCATTGGTGGTTGCCGCAGACCGGCATGGGGGTGCGGTCGCGCATCTCGGATGATTGCGCCTGGCTGGCTTATACCGTCGCCCAGTATGTCGCGGCCAGCGGAGACACGGCTGTGCTCGACGAAATGGTGGGATTTCTCGCGGCACCGGTTTTGGCCGCGGACGAGGATGACCGGTTCTTCCTGCCGACGAGCGCCGATGCAGCGGCGTCGTTGTTCGACCATTGTGCACGGGCGCTCGACCATAGCCTCGCACTCGGCCAGCACGGTCTGCCGCTGATCGGCACCGGCGACTGGAACGACGGCATGAACCGGATCGGCGAGGCGGGGCGTGGAGAGAGCGTGTGGCTTGGGTGGTTCCTGCATTCGACGCTGACGGCATTCGCGCCGTTGGCGGATGCGCGCGGAGATAGCGCTCATGCCGCGGCTTGGCGCGCCCACGCATCGGCTCTGGTCCCCGCGCTTGAGCGTGCCTGGGACGGCGATTGGTACCTGCGCGCCTATTTCGACGACGGCACGCCTCTCGGGTCTCACGCCAACCAGGAATGCCAAATCGATTCCATCGCGCAGGCCTGGTCCGTCATCTCCGGTGCCGCCCCGCCAGATCGGGCGGCGAAGGCCATGCAATCGGTCGAGCAGGAGCTCGTGCAACCGGAAGATGGCCTGGTACTGATCCTTGCCCCGCCATTTGACAAGGTTGGACCCGACCCGGGCTATATCAGAGGTTATCCGCCGGGCATCCGGGAGAACGGCGGCCAATACACCCATGCTGCACTATGGGTTGTCAGGGCAACGGCAGAACTGGGTGATGGCGACCAGGCGGCGCGGCTGTTCGCCCGGCTCAACCCGATCAACCATGCCCTTACACCCGGCGACGTCGCGCGATACAAGGCGGAGCCCTACGTCGTTGCTGCCGACATTTATTCCCAACCGCCCCATGTCGGTCGGGGCGGCTGGTCGTGGTATACGGGCTCAGCCGGCTGGATGCAGCGCGTGGGGATCGAGAGTATTCTTGGCGTGTCTATCCGCGAAGGCCTTCTGTCGCTGAGCCCATGCGTTCCGGCCAGTTGGCCGGGCTTCGTGGTAACGATCAAGTGGCGCAGCGCCCGTTACGTGATTACCGTTCGGAATCCTTCCCGCGTCGGCCGGGGGGTGGCATCGGTCGAACTGGACGGCGTGCTGCTAGCGGCACAGCCCGCGCTCGTCATGGCGGATGACGGCACTGCCCATGAGGTCCTCGTGACGCTTGGGGTAACCGATAAGGGATCATCGAAATGCCTGTGATCAGCCCACTCGCCGGCAAGCCGATCGACCCGTCCCAGCTGATCGACGTAGCCCATCTGATCGCCGCCTATTTCGACCGTCAGCCGGACCCGGCCATTCCGTCTCAACGGGTCAGCTTCGGCACGTCGGGCCATCGCGGGTCTTCCCTCAAGAACAGTTTCAACGAGGCGCATATCCTGGCGATCAGCCAGGCGATCGTTCAGCACAGGCACACGGCTGGCATCGATGGGCCAATGTTCATCGGAATCGACACCCATGCCCTCTCCCAGCCCGCCCTGGCGAGCGCATTGGAGGTGTTCGTCGCGAACGACGTGGAGGTTTTCATCGACGCGGCGGACGGCTACACGCCGACGCCCGTCATATCGCATGCCATCCTCGCCCATAACCGCGGCCGCACGGATAAGCTGGCGGATGGGATAGTCATCACCCCGTCGCATAACCCGCCGGCCGACGGCGGCTTCAAATACAACCCGCCTCATGGCGGTCCCGCCGACACCGCTATCACACGCGGCATCGAGCATGCGGCGAACGCCTTGCTATCCGAGTCGCTCCTCGGCGTCCGCCGTATTCCCTACGATCGCGCCCGCAAGTCGTCGCGCGTGCACCGCCACGATTACATAAGCCCTTATGTCAATGATTTGCCGGCTGTCGTCGACCTGGAAGTGATCCGTGTGTCCGGCGTGACGATCGGCATCGACCCGCTGGGCGGCGCGGCCGTCGCCTTCTGGCCTGCCATCATCGAACGGTACGGCATCGCGGCCACGGTGGTCAGCGACGTGGTCGATCCGACGTTCCGGTTCATGACCGCCGATTGGGATGGGCAGATCCGCATGGATTGCTCGTCGCCCTACGCCATGTCCCGGCTCATCGGGATGGGCAGCCGCTTCGACGTCGCCTTCGCGAATGATACGGACGCCGACCGACACGGCATCATTGCCGGGTCGGATGGATTGATGAAGCCGAACAACTATCTGGCGGTCGCAATCGCCTACCTTTTTAGCAATCGGCGGGACTGGGGTCGCCGGCTAGCAGTCGGCAAGACCGTCGTCAGCAGTGGTCTGATCGACCGCGTCGCCGTACGGCTCGGTCGCGATCTCGTCGAAGTGCCCGTCGGGTTCAAATGGTTCGTCGAGGGCCTGCTCTCAGGAGCGCTGGGCTTCGCCGGCGAGGAGAGCGCTGGGGCGTCGTTTCTAAGACGTGACGGATCGGTCTGGACGACCGACAAAGATGGACTGATCCTCGGCCTGCTCGCCGCCGAGATGACGGCCCGGGAAGGGCGGGATCCGAGCGCGACCTTTCACCAGATAGCGCAGGAACTGGGTACGCCCTACTACGAGCGGACCGACGCCCCCGCGACGCCAGCGGAAAAGGCCAGGCTGTTGGCGCTCTCACCGGATCAGATAGGCATGACTGAACTCGCAGGCGAGCCGGTCGTCGCTAAGATCACGGCGGCACCGGCCAATGGTGCCCCAATCGGTGGACTTAAAGTGGTGGCCGAGAATGGTTGGTTCGCCGCACGTCCTTCGGGCACGGAAGACGTCTACAAGATCTATGCGGAGAGCTTTCGGAGCGCAGCCCATCTTCAGAAAATTCAGCTGCAGGCGGAAACGGCGATCGCCGATGTCCTCAGAGGCGCGAACTCAGAGCGGCATGATTGACCCAAAATATTCACGAGCAATTTTGAGGCAGCCTCGGTTCTATCGACGAAGTTTGCCAATCCGAGCCATTCGGATCGGAGGAGACGCGCTGAAAAACGAATTCGCCAGGATCCGGACTGCATGAACTACCGGCCGCCCACAAACTGAAGTAGGTCGATGTTTGCTAAGGACGAACGCTCATCCCTCCCGGCGCCTCACTGAACAATGGGCATCTGGCTCCGCGCTCAGCTCCTCAAGGTTTCCGCGCCAACCGATGGGATAGGTTGGGCCCGCCCCGACCTTCGGAAGCTGAGCCATGATGGCGCATTTGAGGAGAGTATGATGAGGTCAAGATCTTAATTGACGCAGATGACCTGAAGGCGCCGACCTCATCGAGGAATTGTCGATCATTCATAGGTACGAAGTCTGTCAGATCGCCCGCGCCGTTGAAATTCATAACCCTTACTGGTGTCGATCGACATACATCTTACCGATAGTGGTGAAATCACGCAGAACACGGCGTGTCTGACACCGAATCGGATGGGGGTGCTTTACGCGTCGGGCACGATGGGGCGGCTATACTAACACGACCAACCGAACCGGTGTGGCGACCGCTGATCTGTACCCAAGGATTGCGTTGAGCGCGTTCTTCGGCGACGAATCGCCTGCTAATGTCGATTTTACTCGCGAAATGACCTGAAGTGAGGCATCCACCTCGATATCGAGACGATCGCTATCTCATAATCAGATCGGCCAACACTTCGCAAGGATCGGCTTCGAGAGCGTGTGCGACCTCGATGAACTCGACCACGTCGAGCCGTCGTTCGCCGCCTTCGTATTTCGCGACGAAGGATTGCGGGCGACCAAGCCGCTGAGCGATTTCCGCCTGGGTAAAATTCTTCGACTTGCGCAAATTTATGAGCAAGTCTTGAAGCTGTTGCTGTCTGGGCGTCCTGAGCGATTTCGGCATGAAGACCGGCGGTGTGGGGGGCCGGTCTTCCCGTTAATCCTGATTTCGGATTATCCCAGATCGGGATATATTCTGCGTCGGACTCCTCGTGCGACTCGGTGGGGGAGAATGAGAGATGGACCAGACGCCGCGCGCCCCGAAGCTTGATCCCGTCGTCGCCGACGATGTGCCATCGTCGGACGACATCACGTCCTACGATGACGAGCATCTCGTCACCTATATGCGCCTGCTCGATGCCGATGCCGAAGGGGCTGACTGGCGGGAAGTGGCCCGCATTGTTCTTTATCGGGACCCGGACACCGAGGCTGAGCGTACACGCCGCTGTTGGGAGGTCCATCTTGCCCGGGCGCGCTGGATGACGAGCAAGGGCTACCGCAAGCTGCTCGAACAAGCCGCGATTGAGACGCGTTTGTCCGACGAGCAGCCCCGATCCTGACCTGTCATCACTCTCGCAAAAGCAACGGGCTCGAAATTTTTTCCAGAAATTGTCACAACTCGAAGTTCGAAGTCATATTACCTTGGGTTGTCTGGTTTCTAGTTCGCATTGTGGCGCGCGGTGCCGCGGCCAGCCTGATTGAACGAGCCGCCTCAGCGGCTCGATCGCCCCGTCGGCGAAATCCTTTGGCACCCTTCTGTAGCGAAATCCGACGCCAGAGTCCGCCATCGTAGCGGTGGTCGGGGAAGGAGGTGAGCCATGGTGGATGATGGTGGCAAGGAGGGTCGCCTCAATTGGCGAGACCCCAAGGGCTACGCATCAATGCTCAAACTGGATCGCCGCGCCTGGGCGGCCCAATGTGTTTCTCGTGACCCCGACTTTGCGGTGGCTGCTGCCTCAGTGGTGCCCTCATCATTGAGAATCTTGAGACGCGATCCGTCGATCGCCGTCGGCATCCTGCCGCGTGATCAGCGTCTTGCCGCCTGGGGGCTCCATTTCCGTTCCGTGCTCGGACCGTCTTTCGGAGACGAGCCTTGTCGTTTGGAGGGCTGACCACGATCCCGGCGTGGTTGAGATCGAGGCGCGTCCGGCGGCGTCAGACGATCAGGCCGCCTTCGAGATCACACGCCTGGCTTGTCCAATTTTGGTGTTGCGGGATCCCTCCGGTGTTGAGCATTTGCTGATCGGCGACAGCGCCTGTCACGTTCGGCTCGACGTGACAGACGGTACGGTGCTCGACGGGCCGGTCCGGCTCCGCTTGGAATTTGTCGGCCATTCGGGGATGGAACCGAAGCTGCTGACGCTGCGGCGGCTGGTCGCCCTGGTGCGGTTGGGACGGTTCCCCCGTGGCTTGTTTCCGCTGCCACCGGCCGGGCGGGCCCGCCGCTGGATGATGGCGCTCCGCGCCCTGGACGCTCGAAGGGCGGGGGCAACCCATCGCGAAATCGCCACCACCCTCTTCGGTGCGGCCAGGATTGAGGCGGACTGGGACGGATCGTCGGCCTATCTCCGCTGCCGGGTGCAGCGACTGATCCGTTTAGGCGAGACATTGGTGCAGGGCGGCTACCGCGACCTGCTGCGCGGACCCTTGAGAGACTGAATCGGGATCATCATGACCAACCTCTGGCGATCGACGATGTCGATCTTGATGGCGGCTCCACTGCTCGTTGCCTGCGACGACAAGCGAACGGCGAATGCCGGCAATTTCGAGCAGGCGCTGCAGCGCCATTATGACGGCCATCCGGAATGCGTCGCGCTGCCGATCGACTTTATCCTCGGCGCGCCGTTGGATGCCGACGGCTCTAGGCGCGAGGAGGCTGACGCGCTGGTTCGGGCCGGGCTGCTGTCGGTGGTGTCGCCGAAGGGTGTATCGCCGTCGTCCGTCGAGGCTCGGTCCTCCGTTCAATATGCCCTGACCGCGGCCGGCGCGCAGGCAATCCGCAAGGGTGCCGATAGCTTCCTGGGCGGGATGGCGCTCTGCTTCGCGCAACGCCGGATCATGAAGGTCGTGTCCTTCACCCCGCCGGCCGAGGTGTTGGGGACGACGGCGTCGCGAGTCTCCTATTCGTATGAGCTGCGGGACGTTGCGGTTTGGGCGAAGGACGGCGCGCTGCAAGACGCCTTTCCGCCGATCAAAGCTGCGCTCGCCGCATCGAGCCGGAGCGACACCGACGGCATGATCCTGACCGACAAAGGGTGGCAGGACGAGCACGCGCTCCGATAGTTCCGACGCTCTGCCAAGCCTCCGGCTTGGCGTGCGGCCATCGCGCTTTCGCGCGATGAACCTGTTCGTTGGCCCTTCCCGGTGGCGCGGGATGGGCGGCGCGCCCTTCTAGGCCCGCCGCGGCTGGCCGCAACCCGCGGCTCGCGGGTCCTCCACTTCGTTCCGGTGCTGCGCATGCGGCCTGCCTCCGACGGCGGGCCTGCCGGTCGCTCTTCGCCGCCCAACCCCGCTTTCCGGGAAAGGGCGGTGGATTTGAGCGGAGCGGAGGGCCAGCGCATGGGTACGACCGGCAAGCATCCCGCCAGCGGGGTGGGCAAGCTCAGCCTCTATCAGGAGGTCACGGACAAGATCGTCGCCGAGTTGGAGCAGGGCCGGGTGCCCTGGGTGCAGCCCTGGGGCCGGGCCAAGGCCGGCCTGGGATTGCCCCGGAACGCCGCCACCGGGCGGCGCTATTCCGGGGTCAATATCCTGATCCTGTGGGGCGCGGTCATCGAGCGGGGCTTCGCCTCACAGCAGTGGCTGACCTTCCGGCAGGCGCTGGACTTGGGCGGTTCTGTCCGCAAGGGCGAGCGCGGCACCACCGTCTGCTACGCCGACCGCTTCATCCCGAAGGACGAACAGGAGCGCGCCCGGCGCGAGGGCGACGAGGCGGCAGCGGTGCCATTTCTCAAGCGCTTCACCGTGTTCAACGTCGCGCAATGCGACCGGCTGCCGTCGCCGGTCGAGGGCGCATCAGAGCCCTTGCCGGAACGCGAACTGATCCCGCACGCCGAGGCCCTGATCATGGCGACCGGGGCGGATTTCCGTATCGGCGGTGAGCGCGCGTTCTATGTGCCGAGCGGCGATTTCATCCTGGTGCCGCCGCAGCCGGCCTTCCACGAGCAGATCAATTATTACCGGACCTGCTTTCACGAACTCGGCCATAATGCCGTGATCCGGATTATGCCGCATGGCCTTTGCTGGAGGCTGGTTTTCCTGGCATCCGCCATGCGGCTGTTCGGCATAATCAGAGCCCATCCAAGAATGCGAGGAGTTGGTCGTCGG
>Ga0302314_10005110_pt1 | contig 23979 bp, 23 predicted proteins | sample III_Palsa_N2_3_FD_200533 | JGI IMG/M metagenome (GOLD analysis project Ga0302314, IMG submission 200533) | Peat permafrost microbial communities from Stordalen Mire near Abisko, Sweden - III_Palsa_N2_3 | ecosystem: Environmental > Terrestrial > Soil > Palsa > Peat permafrost | place: Sweden... | reverse complement strand
GCGGCTGGGAGGCCTGCCCATCCACCTGCCGCACCACCACAATGAGACTGGCATGAATATCCAGCCCGAGCTTTATTACCCCGGCGCGAGCGCCAGGCACTGTATCCTTGCTTTGATTAGAGGTCATGGCGCGGACAGCTTGGCGCCTCGCGCCTCGCTTGTCCGCCCCATGTCATCTAGGCCCTGGGGGCCACTTTGGGGTTGCGCACGGGCCCCTTCCGGTTACTTCTGACCCCTTAACCGCTTACATCCCATGCAAGAAGTCGTAACACTGGAGTGCACCGAGGCCCGCAAAGAGGGCAAACCCGTTTCCCGCTACCTCACGAGGCGCAACAAGAAGACCGTCACGGAGCGCATCGAGAAGAAGAAGTACAATCCCCACCTGAAGCGCCACACGCTTCACAAGGAGATCAAGTAAAGGGACTTGCCTGAGCGGGCCTCAGGCCTGCTTGGCGCCGGACGTCGAGAAGGGGGACGCGGTCGACCCGGGCGTGGACAGTGTCTGGCGGCGCGCGGCGCGCCAGCCCTCGCGGTGCTTGCGGATCCAGTCCAGGAGCGCGCGCTCAAAGCCGATGTCGTAGCCGAGGCGCTCGGACTCGAGCCATTTGTGCTTCAGGATCTCCTCCCGCTCGGCCAAGAACTCCTGGTAAAGGCTGGACTGCTTGACGAACTCACGCGAGGACGCAGCAGGCTCTTTGGAGGTGGAAGTCATTCAGCGCGGCCGGTAGAAATGAAGGATGTGAGCAACGGCGCGGGTCCTGTCAATGCCGGCAATGTAGCCAATTTGTTACATTGGTCTTGACGGTACCTTGGCCAGCATTTGGAGCAGCGCCTCGGCGATTCCCCTGAAAACGAGGGCGGCCTCGCTCGACGGATCGGCCACCACGATGGGGGTCCCCCGGTCGCCTCCCTCGCGTATCGCCGGGATGAGCGGCACCTGGCCGAGGAGGACCGTGGCGAGCCGCTCGGCGGTGGCGATGCCGCCCCCGAAGCCAAAGAGCTGGTGCCTCACGCCGGCCGGGTCGACGAAGTGGCTCATGTTCTCGGCGACGCCGAGGATGGGCACGTTCACCTTCTGGAACATGAGGCCGCCCTTCAGGGCGACCTGGGTCGCGGCGGGCTGGGGCGTCGTCACGATGACGGCGCCGTCCAGGGGGAGCGTCTGGACGAGGGAAAGCTGCGCGTCGCCGGTGCCCGGGGGCAGGTCGACGAGCAGGATGTCGAGCTCGCCCCACTTCACGTTCTGGACGAACTGCTGCACGGTCTTCATGACCATCGGCCCCCGCCACACGACCGGCGTGTCCTCGTCCACGAGGAAGCCCATGCTCATCACCTTGACGCCATGGCGCTCCATGGGGATGAGGCACGAGTCCTGGCCCTCGCCCTCGACCTCCGGCCGGCCCTTCAGGCCCATCATGAGGGGCACGCTCGGGCCGTAGATGTCGATGTCCATGAGGCCCACGCGGCCCGGGCGGCCCCTGGCCGACAGGACCTGGGCCAGGCCGCAGGCGAGGTTGACGGCGAAGGTGCTCTTCCCGACGCCGCCCTTGCCCGAGGCGATCGCCACGGCCAGTTTGACGCCGCTCGAGGCGCCGGGCTTGGCGCCCGGCTTCCCCGCGGGCGCGGCCGGGGCCCGCGCCGCCTGGACCGCCAGCTCGATGTCGGCCTTGCCGACGCCCGGCAGGGCGAGCAGGACCCGCTCGACCTCGTCCCGCAGCTGCTTGGGCACCCTGGGGTCGCCGGTCGCGATGACCATCGAGACCCGCGCCACGCCCTCGTCGAACGAGGCGTTCTTGACCAGCCCGAAGGACACGATGTCGCGGCTGAACCCGGGGTACTTCACCTTCCGGAGTTGTTCCATGATCTGTTCGGTGGTCACCACGCAAATAAGAGTTGTTATGCGACGCGTGCGCGCAAATAGAAATGGAGCGCAAGCGCCACAACCATGCAGAGACTCCTTTATTCCATCCTCGTCGCCCTCGCCCTCGCGTCGCCCCTCGCCGCCCAGCTCGACATCGGCCGTGTGGAGGTCACCGCCGACAACCGGACGATCCCGGTGCGCGTGTCAGGGACGACGCAGGAGCTGAACTCGCTCGCGCTCCAGGCCTTCGGCTCCCACGGCCGCTACCACGTCAATCCCCCAAGCAGCTTCATCTACGACATCCGGTTCTCGCCCGAGGGCGCGTCCCAGGTGCGCGTCGACATCTCCCGCGGCTACGGCGGCGACGCCGTCGCCTCGGAGTCGGCCTCGGGCTCGACGCTGCGCGAGGCGCTGCTGTCGGCGGCCGACATCGCAGTCGCGAAGACGAACGGCCTGGGCCTTCGCGGCTACTTCTCCTCGCGGCTCGCCTTCATCGGCGAGCGCACGGGCCACACCGAGATCTACACGTCCGACCTCTTCTTCGGCGACGTGCGCCAGATCACGCACGACCACGCGATCGCGATGACGCCGCGCTGGTCGCCCGACGGCGAGAAGCTCATCTACACGAGCTTCTTCAGGTCGGGCTTCCCCGACATCTTCCAGATAGACCTCGGCGGCTACCAGAGGACGACGTTCGTCAGCTTCAAGGGGACGAACAGCGGCGCGCGGTACAGTCCCGACGGGCGCCAGGTCGCGATGGTCCTCTCCGGCGAGGGCGAGCCGGAGATCTACGTGAGCAACGCGGAGGGCCGCGGCGTCTCGCGCCGGACGCATTCCGACACCACGAAGGCATCGCCCTGCTGGTCGCCCGACGGCTCGCGGATCATCTTCGCCATGCAGCCGGGCCCGCAGCTCTACGTCATGTCGTCCTCGGGCGGCACGCCGCGCCGCGTGACCTTCGACTCAAGCCGCTACTGCGCCGAGCCGGACTGGAATCGCGCGGACCCGGACAAGGTCGCCTACACGATGAGGGTGGGTGACAACTACCAGATCGGCGTCCTCGAGCTCAGCAAGGAGCACGGCGAGCAGGTGTCGCACGCGCCGTTCGACGGGATCGAGCCCTCGTGGCTGCCGGACGGACGGCACCTCGTCTACACGGCGCGCACGGGCTCTACGAGCCGGGTGTGCATCCTCGACACCGAGACCGGCAAGAGCTTTCCCGTCAGCCCCTCGAGCTTCGGGCCCGCCCAGCAGGCGAGCGTCTGGTCGCGCTGAGCCCTTAGCTCGCGGCCGCGAAGTTCTTGGCGGCCTGGTCCCAGTTCGCGACGTTCCACCACGCCGCGATGTAGTCCGGGCGGCGGTTCTGGTAGTTCAGGTAGTAGGCGTGCTCCCAGACATCGAGGCCGATGACGGGCGTGCCCGCGATGCCGGCGACGGCCTTGCCCATGAGCGGGCTGTCCTGGTTGGCGGTCGAGCCCACGGCGAGCTTCTTGTCGGCCGTGACGTACAGCCAGGCCCAGCCTGAGCCGAAGCGCGTGGTCGCGGCCTTGCCGAACTCCTCCTTGAACTTGTCGAAGGAGCCGAACGTCGCGGTGATCGCGTCGCCGAGGTCGCCCTTCGGGGCGCCCCCCTTGTCGGGGCCGAGGATCGTCCAGAAGAAGGAGTGGTTGCTGTGGCCGCCCGCGTTGTTGCGCACGCCCGCGCGGATCCCCTCGGGGACCACGGAGAGGTCGGCGATCAGCGCGTTGACGTCGAGCGCGGCGAGGTCGGCGTGGTCCGCCAGGAGCTTGTTCGCGTTCGTGATGTATGCCTGGTGGTGCTTCGTGTAGTGGATCTCCATCGTCTTCGCGTCGATGTGGGGAACCAGTGCGTCGTAGGCGTAGGGGAGTTTCGGAAGTTCGTAGGCCATGATTACATAGGGTTGCACTGCGTGTCGCAGGCGTCAACTGCGTTGGATTTTATGACGCGTATGGCCACCGACATCCTCAGGGCGCGTCCGGTTCCGTGCGCTTCAGCCTGAAAAACGCCTGGAGCAGGTCGCGGCAGGGGTCCTCGAGGACGCCGCCGGCCGCGATCTCGAAGTGGTGGTTCGAGCGGGGCAGGTCGTTGAGGTTGGCGGCGCCCCCGAGGCAGCCCATCTTGGGGTCGGGGACCGCATAGCAGACCCGCTTCACGCGGGACATGACCATGGCCCCCGAGCACATGGGGCACGGCTCCTTCGTCACATAGACGGTCGCGTGCTCGAGTCGCCAGTCGCCCAGCCTCGAGGCGGCCTGGGTGATCGCCAGCATCTCGGCGTGCGCGGTCGGGTCCTGGGCCCCCTCCACGCGGTTGTGGGCGGCGCCGATCACCTCGCCGCCGGACACGATGACGGCACCGATGGGCACCTCGTCCTCGCGCCAGGCGTCGATCGCATGATTGAAGGCGAGGCTCATGAAGAACGCATCGTCCCGCACCAGCTGCGAGGGGAACCGCTTCTCAAAGGGGCAGGGGGGGACCTCCGGCATGGGCCACCCATGAATCGGAAAACGCGGACGGGGGCAAACCCTCGGTGCCGCGCGCCCGGGGAAAATTGGGCATTGAAACCCGGCCCGGGGGGTGCATTCACAGGACTGGCCGGCGGCTGACGCCGCGCATCCCCCCGACCCGCACTCCATGAAATTTACCGACGGAAACTGGCTCCTCCAGCCGGGCGTTGTGGCCCACTATCCCGCGGAGGCCCATGACGCTGCGGTGAGCGGCCGCGGCCTCGTGTTCCACGCCCCGGTGCGCAAGATCAAGCACCGCGGCGACACGCTCCAGGGCCCGCTGCTCACGATCCGCATCGACTCGCCGATGACCGATGTCATCCGGGTGCGGATCGAGCACTACACGGGGGCGCCCGACAGGGGCCCGAGCATCCCGCTGTATCCGGAGAAGAAGCCCAAGGTGTCGATCAAGGTGACGGAGACGGAGGCGGTGCTTCGCTCCGGCGGCCTTTCGGCGCACGTCGCGCGCGGCGCGGACTGGGGCGTCTCGTTCCAGTCGGGAGGGCGCACGCTCACCGGCAGCGTCTCGCGCTCCATGGGCTACATCGAGTGGCCCGGCCACGGGAACTTCGTGCACGAGCAGCTGACGCTCGGCGTCGGCGAGTGCGTCTACGGCCTGGGCGAGCGCTTCACGGCGCTCGTCAAGAACGGCCAGGTCGTCGAGAACTGGAACATGGACGGGGGCACGAGCAGCGACCAGGCCTACAAGTCCGTCCCTTTCTACCTCACGAACCGCGGCTATGGCGTGCTCGTCAACGAGACGGGACCCGTCTCCTTCGAGGTGGCGAGCGAGAAGCTGGCCCGGGTGCAGTTCAGCGTCAAGGGGGAGAGCCTCGAGTACTTCGTGATCAACGGGCCCAACCCGAAGGCCGTCCTGTCGCGCCTGACCGCGCTGACCGGAAGGCCAGCGCTGCCGCCGGCCTGGTCGTTCGGCCTCTGGCTGACGACGTCGTTCACGACGAGCTACGACGAGAAGACGGCGACGAGCTTCATCGAGGGGATGAAGGCGCGCGACCTCCCGCTCAGCGTGTTCCACTTCGACTGCTTCTGGATGCGCGAGTTCGACTGGTGCAACTTCGAGTGGGACGCGCGGGTGTTCCCCGACCCGGTCGGCATGCTGAAACGCCTCCACGCCCGCGGCCTCCACGTCTGCGTCTGGATCAACCCGTACATCGCCCAGCGCTCCGCGCTCTTCGCCGAGGGGGCGCGCAAGGGCTACCTGCTCAAGCGCCCGGACGGCAGCGTCTGGCAGTGGGACATGTGGCAGCCCGGCATGGGCATCGTCGACTTCACGAACCCCGGCGCCAAGGCCTGGTTCCAGGGGCACCTGCGCAAGCTCTCGAAGATGGGCGTCGACGCCTTCAAGTCGGACTTCGGCGAGCGCATACCGACGGACGTCGCCTACTACGACGGCTCCGACCCGGTGAAGATGCACAACCACTACTCGGTCCTCTACAACGAGGCGGTGTTCGAGCTCCTCGAGGAGGAGCGCGGCAAGGGCGAGGCGCTCGTCTTCGCGCGCTCCGCGCACGCCTCCGGCCAGAAGTTCCCGGTGCACTGGGGCGGCGACTGCCACTCGACGTTCGAGTCGATGGCCGAGAGTCTCAGGGGAGGCCTGTCCCTGGGCATGTGCGGCTTCGGGTTCTGGAGCCACGACATCGGCGGGTTCGAGGGGACGCCGCCCGTCGCGGTCTACAAGCGCTGGATCGCGTTCGGCCTGATGTCCTCGCACAGCAGGCTCCACGGCAGCTCGTCCTACCGCGTGCCGTGGAACTACGACGAGGAGGCCTGCGACGTCCTGCGGTTCTTCACGAAGCTGAAGTGCAGCCTGATGCCCTACCTGTTCTCGAAGGCCGTGGAGGCGCACGAGGCCGGCGTGCCGGTCATGCGCGCCATGATCCTCGAGTTCCCCGCGGACCCGGCGAGCGACACGCTCGAGCGCCAGTACATGCTCGGAGACGCGCTCCTCGTGGCCCCGGTGTTCGCCGAGAGCGGCACCGTGGATTATTACCTGCCCGAGGGGAATTGGACCCACATCCTGACGGGCGAGGTCCAGGAGGGCGGGCGCTGGCACCGCGCCGTGCTCGGCTTCCTTGCAATGCCGCTCTTCGCCCGGCCGGGCCGCATCCTTGCATTCGGCTCTGTGGACGACCGCCCGGACTATCCCTATGCCGAGGGCGTGACGTTCCGGGTCTACGGGCTGGCTGACGGCGCCGAGGCCACGGCCGCGGTCCCCGACACCAAGGGCAGGTCGGCGGCGACCCTTACGGTGCGCCGCAAGGGACGCTCGCTCGAGGCCCTACTCGAGGGAACCGCCAAGGGCTGGAGGCTCCAGCTCTGCGGGATCGGCTCCGTGGACGCCGCCGAGGGGGGGTCCGCCGAGAAGGACCCGCTGGGCGTCGTCGTCGCAAGCTCCCCCGGGTCGAAGTCCATCAAGGTCAAGCTCGCCGCGGGCTCCTGAGCCCAACGACCGGATGCCGAAAAAACGCCCCCAGCCCACCTTGCGGCTTGCCGTGCGCCTTCGGGGAGGGGAACTTTTGGGATGCGTCAGTTTCTGAGCCTGTTGATGACACTGAAGGCAACCCTTCGCCCGGTGGTGCTGGGCCTGTCGCTTGTCCTTCTCGCCGAGTCGGGTTGCGTGATGCAGCCGAACATCTCGCTTTCCGTGACAACTGCGGACGGCGAGCACCTTGACGTGCCGCTCAACACGGCGGCGGCGCCCGCGACCGACGGCACGGTCACGGTGAAGGTCTTCCAGTTCTCGCCGTGGGACGTGCCGGGCAAGCCCAGGGAGCTCGCGTTCTCCTTCATTGCCGAGTTCGAGGCCGGCGCCCAGTTGAAGGCCGTCGTGATCGACGACGTCACGGACTCGCCGATCGAGCGGATCTACGACGACCCGTCGGCGAAGCTCACAAAGAACAACGTGTGGGGCGCGGTCAGCAAGCCCTTCGCCCCCCAGGATGAGCACGTGAACTGGATCCTGACCGTGGAGAACTCGATCCGGATCTTCCGGTTCACGTTCACTCTCGCGGACGGCTCGGTCCACAAGATCCTCAAGCCCCTGTTCGTGCCCTCGAACGTGAAGGATTTCATGAGGACGCAGCTGGGGCTGAAGCAGCCATAGCCCAACGGGCATCCCGGCCGCGTGCCGCGATGTAAATCCTTGACTCTAAGGGGCGGATAACGCCTTTAGACGCTCCAACTCCAGACTGCTGACTCCTTGACGACCCACCCGACCCACGCGATGCCCTCCGCAAACCATGCCTGACAACGACGCCATTGAAGTCGAGGGCAAGGTCGTGGCGGTGCTGCCGGGCACGATGTTCAAGGTCGAGCTGCTGAAAAGCCCGGGCCATGTCGTCCTGGCGCATATCTCGGGCAAGCTCAGGAAGAACTTCATCAAGATCGCCGCCGGCGACACGGTGAAGATGGAGATGAGCCCCTACGACCTCGAGAAGGCCCGGATCACGTTCAGGATGAAGGAGCAGGGCGGGTCTCCCGCCCCGCCACCGCGCCGCCGCTACTGAGGCAGGCCGGCAGGCCCCATGCAGGAGAGCGCCTTTGCCTCCGACCTCGACGCCTACCTGGCGTACCTCGACCTGGAACGCGGGCTCGCGCGCAACACGCGGGAAAGCTACCAGCGCGACCTCGAGCAGTGCGCCGCCTTCGTGTCGAGGCGCGGCGCCTCGGACTGGCGGACACTGACTGCCGAGCAGGCCGGCGCGTGGGTGCGCTCCCTCAGCAGGGGCGCCCCGTCCAGCCAGGCGCGGCGCCTCACGGCGCTGCGGATGTTTGCGCGCTTCATGGTCCGGGAGCGCCTCAGGCCGGACGACGTCACGCAGCTGCTCGCCGGGCCCAGGCTCGTGCGCAAGCTGCCCCAGACCCTCTCCGCCCAGGAGATCGGAAAGCTGCTGGCGTCGCCCTCGGGGGGCGATCCCGCCTCGCTGCGCGACCGGGCGCTCCTCGAACTGTTCTATTCCAGCGGGCTGCGGGTGTCCGAGCTCGCCGCGGTCAACCTCCAGCAGGTCGACCTGGAGGGGGGCTATGCGCGGGTGTTCGGCAAGGGCTCCAAGGAGCGGGTGGTGCCGATGGGGGCGCGCGCCCGCGACGCCATCGCCGCCTGGATCGCCTCGGGGCGCCCGCACTACGTCAAGCCCAAGACCCGCAGCGAGCTGTTCCTGAGCAGCCGGGGAACGGCGCTGTCCCGGGTGGCGCTCTGGGGCATTGTCAAGAAGCACGCGCGGCGGGCCGGCATCAAGCAGGTGGTTAAGCCGCATCTGCTCCGGCACTCCTTCGCCACGCACCTGCTGACCGGGGGGGCCGACCTGCGGGCGATCCAGGAAATGCTCGGCCACGCAAGCATCTCTACGACGCAGATCTACACCGCCGTGGAGGGGCGGCGGCTCCTGGACCAGCATGCCCGGTACCACCCGCGCAACCGCCCAAAATGACGCGCAACATGGGCCAAAAACCTTGACCGGCTGGGGATTAACGGCGTGATCGTTTTCCTTTAACGGTCCGTGAAGATCAAAGTATTCGTAACACCCAAGAAGAATGTCCTGGACCCGCAGGGAGTGGCCGTGGGCCACGCCCTCGAAAGCCTGGGGCTGAGGGGCCTGAAGGGCACGCGGGTGGGCAAGGTGGTTGAGCTCGAGCTCTCGGAGCCCGACTCGCCGGAGTTCAGGGCGCAGCTCGACAAGCTGTGCCGCGACCTCCTCAGCAATCCGGTGATCGAGGACTACCACTACGAGATCGCCCAGTGAGGCGCGCCGCATGAACATCGCGGTGCTGCAATTTCCCGGGTCGAATTGCGACCAGGACGCCTTCCAGCTTTTCGCGAGCGGGCTGCGCCTGCCGACCCGCTTCGTGTGGCACAAGGAGACCCGCCTCGGCGACGCCGACCTGGTCGTCGTCCCCGGCGGGTTCTCCTATGGCGACTACCTGCGCTGCGGCGCCATCGCGCGCTTCTCGCCGGTCATGGCCGCCGTCCGCGACTTCGTGGAGAAGGGCGGCCTCGTCCTCGGCATCTGCAACGGCTTCCAGATCCTCTGCGAGGCCGGGCTCCTGCCCGGCGCCCTGATCCGCAACAGCTCGCTCGAGTTCCGGTGCGTGACCTGCGATCTGGCTGTCGCCGACGCCGGCACGGCCTTCAACACGCGCGTTCTCGGGCGGCGCATCCGCCTGCCGATCGCGCACGGCGAGGGCAACTACCGGATCGACGACGCCGGCAAGGCGCGCCTCGAGGAGCACGGCCAGATCCTCCTTCGCTACGTGGACAACCCCAACGGTTCCATGGGAGGCATCGCGGGCATCCGCAACGAGGAGGGGAATGTCTTTGGCATGATGCCCCACCCGGACCGCGCGTTCGAGCGTTTCCATCCGAGCAGCGATGGCCTCGCGGTGGCGCGGGCCGTCCTCTCGGTCCGCTTCCCGGAGATCGCCCGCAAGACCGCATGAAGCGAGAGGCGCTCCCCGCCAACCCTGATCCCGTCCTCAACCAGCCGATCACCCCGGAGCTGGTCAAGAAGCACGGCCTGCTGCCCGACGAGTACGACCAGGTGCAGGAGCACCTTGGCCGGACGCCCACGCTGACGGAGCTCGGCATCTTCTCGGTGATGTGGTCCGAGCACTGCTCGTACAAGAACACGCGGCCGCTCCTTAAGGGCTTCCCCACGGAGAAGAGGGGCGCGACGCCGGAGTTCGGCCGGGTCCTCGTGAAGGCCGGCGAGGAGAACGCGGGCATCATCGACGTCGGCGACGGCTGGGCCATCGCCTTCAAGATCGAGTCGCACAACCACCCGAGCGCGATCGAGCCCTTCGAGGGCGCGGCGACGGGCGTAGGCGGCATCATCCGCGACATCTTCACGATGGGGGCGCGCCCCGTGCTCCTCACCAACTCGCTGAGGTTTGGCGAGCTCGAGTCCCCGGCAACGAAGCGCCTGCTGCGCGGCGTCGTCTCCGGCATTGCCCACTACGGCAACTGCGTCGGCGTCCCGACGGTCGGGGGCGACGTCTACTTTGACCGCTCGTACGAGGGCAACCCCCTCGTGAACGCGCTCTGCCTCGGCACCCTGCGCCACGACCAGATCCGCCGCGGCAAGGCGACGGGCCTGGGAAACCCCGTCTACTATGTCGGGGCGGCCACGGGCCGCGACGGCCTCGGCGGCGCCGCGTTCGCGTCGAAGGAGCTGAGCGCGGAGAGCTCGTCCGACCGGCCCGCCGTGCAGAAGGGCGACCCGTTCATGGAGAAGCTCCTCATCGAGGCCTGCCTCGAGATGATGGAGGTCCCCGGCCTCGTCGTCGGCATCCAGGACATGGGCGCCGCGGGGCTGACCTGCTCGACCTGCGAGACGGCGAGCCGCGGCGGGGCGGGCATCGAAATCGAGCTCGACCGCGTGCCGCAGCGCGAGCCCGGCATGAATTCCTACGAGATCATGCTGTCGGAATCCCAGGAGCGCATGCTGGTCATCGTCCAGAAGGGAAGGGAGAGCGAGATCGAGCAGGTGTTCGCCAAGTGGGACCTGCACGCCGCCCACGTCGGCACGGTGACGGACACCGGCCGCATGGTCGTGACCCAGCACGGCACCGTGGTCGCGGACATCCCCGCCTCCGCCCTGACTGACAACGCCCCCGTCTACCAGCGCGAGTCGAGGGTGCCCGCCTATCTCGCCGAGACGGCCTCATGGACGCCCGAGGCGGCCGGACTCGCCGACCTCGACCTCGCCGGCGCCAAGGCGGCGCTGCCCAGGCTCCTCTCGCATCCGACGATCGCGTCCAAGCGCTGGATCTACCGCCAGTACGACCACATGGTCCAGCACGGCACCGTCGTCCTGCCCGGGAGCGACGCCGCCGTCGTGCGCCTGCGCCTCGGCGCCAGCGAGAAGTTCATCGCCATCAGCAACGACTGCAACGGGCGCTACTGCTACCTGAACCCGAGGCGCGGCGCCCTGATCGCGATGGCGGAGTGCCTGCGCAACCTGGTGTGCGCGGGCGCGACACCGCTTGCGATGACGGACAACCTCAATTTCGGCAACCCCTACAAGCCCGAGAACTTCTACCAGCTCAAGGAGTGCGTGGCGGGCCTCGCCGAGGCGTGCCGCTTCTTCGACGTGCCCGTCGTCGGGGGCAACGTGTCCCTTTACAACGAGTCCCCGGAGGGCGCCATCGACCCGACCCCCACCGTGTCGGTGGTGGGCTTCATCGAGAAGGAGGAGCAGATCACGCGGCAGTTCGCCCAGGAGGCCGGCAGCCAGCTCTTGCTCCTCGGCGGCGCACCGACCGAGCTCGGCGGGAGCCAGTACCTCGGCGTCATCCACGGCAAGAAGACGGGAGATGCGCCGGACGTGGACCTCGCGGCCGAGAAGCGCCTCCAGGACCTGCTCCTGTCCGAGATCCGCGCGCGTCGCGTGAAGTCGGCGCACGACCTGAGTGAGGGGGGCCTCCTCGTCGCGGTGGCCGAGAAGCTCTTCGGTCCCGGTCGCCCGGGCGCGGCGATCGACCTGACGGGTCTGAAGGCAGGCCGCCTCGACGCCCTCCTCTACGGCGAGAGCCAGGGACGGGTCGTCGTCTCGGTGGCCCCCGGGAACCTGGACGCGCTCCTCGCGGCGGCCAACGCGGCGGGCGTACCCGCCGACGCCATCGGGACCGTGAACGACGGGACGAACCTGTCCGTCAAGACCGTCGTCGGCACCCTTGAATGGCCGGTGTCCCAGTTGCGGTTGGGATGGGAGACGAGTATAGAAGGGGCGATGAAGCGTCCCGGAATCGCCTGACCCGCCATGAGTGACTTCGTATCCCACGAGTGCGGCGTGGCCGTGGTCCGCCTGCTCAAGCCCCTGTCCTATTACCAGGAGAAGTACGGCACGCCGCTCTGGGGATTCACGAAGTTGTTCCTGCTGATGGAGAAGCAGCACAACCGCGGCCAGGACGGCGCGGGCGTCGCCTGCGTCAAGCTGGACGTGGCCGCGGGCGAGCCCTTCATGTTCCGCGAGAGGAACGTGAAGTCCAACCCGCTGGACCGCATCTTCAAGAACCTCCTCGGCCAGTATAACGAGAAGGTCGCCTCGGGCGTCATCCATCCGGAATTCCCGGAGACGGTGAAGAAGAACTTCGACTTCGGCGGCGAGCTCTTCCTCGGCCACCTGCGCTACGGCACCAGCGGCGGCTACAACCTGAGCGCCTGCCACCCGTATTTCCGGCGCAGCCCGTGGTCGACGCGCAACCTGGCGCTCTGCGGCAACTTCAACCTCACGAACACGGCCGAGCTGAACCAGTCGCTGATCGGGATCGGCCAGCACCCGGTCTTTGCGACCGACACGCAGGCGATCCTCGAGAAGATCGGCTTCTTCCTCGATGAGGAGCACGAGGACATCTACCGGTTCCTGCGGACGCGCAACCTCGCGGGGGAGGACCTCTCCCGCCGGATCAGCGAGGACCTGGACCTGGCGCGGGTGCTCTCCCGCGCCTCCCAGAACTGGGACGGCGGCTACGTCCTCTGCGGGCTGGTCGGAAACGGCGACTCGTTCGTCGCCCGCGACCCCTCCGGCATCCGCCCCTGCCACTGGTTCCAGAACGACGAGGTCGTCGCCTTCGCCTCCGAGAGGGCGCCGCTCATGACGGTGTTCGACCTGGCGGTCGGCGACGTGCGCGAGGTGCAGCCCGGGCACGCGGTTGTCATCAAGCGGCGGGGTACGGTCACGGAGCAGGCCTTCACGCCGGCCCTGCCGAAGACATCCTGCTCGTTCGAGCGGATCTATTTCTCAAGGGGCAACGACGTCGACATCTACCGCGAGCGCCAGGCGCTCGGCGGCAAGCTCGCGCCCCAGGTCATGAAGGCCATCGACCGCAACTGGGCGGACACGGTCTTCAGCTTCATACCCAACACGGCCGAGGTGGCCTACTACGGCCTGATGTCCGCCCTGAGGACGGAGCGGCGCGCGGAGGTGAAGGACGCGATCCTGACGGCGAGCCGCGCTGGAAAGCTGACCGAGGAGGCGCTCGACGAGCTCATCCTGCGCAACTGGCCGCGCGGGGAGAAGGTCGTCAGCAAGGACATCAAGATCCGCACCTTCATCGGCCAGGAGTCGATGCGCAACCAGCTCGCGAGCCACGTCTACGACATCACGTACGGCTCGGTCCGCGCGGGCCAGGACATCCTCGTCTGCGTCGACGACTCCATCGTGCGCGGCACGACGCTGAGGCGCTCAATCCTGCGGATCCTGGCGCGCCTCAACCCGAAGAAGATCGTCATCGTCTCCACGGCGCCGCAGATCCGCTACCCGGACTGCTACGGGATCGACATGTCCGAAATCGGAAAGTTTGTCGCGTTCGAGGCCGTCGTCGACCTGCTCAAGGAGAGCGGCCGCGGGGAGCTGCTCGGCGAGGTGTACCGCGCCTGCCAGGGGGAGATCGACAGGAAGGGGAGCGTCAACCATGTGCGCCGCCTCTACGAGCCCTTCTCCCCCGAGGAGATCTCGGCGCGGATCTCGAAGCTCGTGAGGCCCTCCAAGATCGAATGGAACGGCGAGATCGAGATCATCTTCCAGACGCTGGAGAACCTGCATGCCGCGGTGCCGAACCACTCGGGCGACTGGTACTTCTCCGGCAAGTACCCGACCGAGGGAGGCTACCGCGTCGTGAACCAGGCCTATGTGAACTACTACGAGAAATACGAGGGAAGGTCCTACTAGAGCCTCGCGATGTCCCTCTCCTACGAGTCAGCCGGCGTCCACTACGGCCCCCTCGACGCCTTCAAGCGCGCCTGCCAGAAGGCGGCGCAGACGACGACTGACCTGCTCGCGCCTCACGGCTACAGGGAGCCGTCGACGGTGCGCGGCGAGAGCGCCTACCTCCTGGAGGCGGACGACCATTTCCTCGCCCACGTCGAGGAGGGCCTCGGGACGAAGAACCTCGTCGCCGACGCCGTGCAGTCCCAGAGCGGCACCTGCCATTACCGTGCCATCGGCATCGACACCGTGGCCACGATCGCGAACGACCTCGTGACATGCGGCGCGCTTCCGGTCGCCGTCGCGATGCACGCGGCCGTCGGCAGCTCGGACTGGTTCGCCGACGAGCACCGTGCCCGGGAGCTGGTGGCGGGCTTCGCGGAGGGCTGCCGCTCCGCCGGGGCCGTGTGGGGCGGGGGAGAGACGCCGGCCCTGCGCGGGCTGATTGAGCCGAACACCATCGTGCTCGCGGGCTCCGCGGTCGGGCGCATCTCGCCCAAGCCCCTGCGGATCGTCGGCGACGTGCGCGACGGCGACGCCATCATTTTCCTGGCCTCCTCAGGGGTCCAGACAAACGGCCTCACGCTGTGCCGCAAGATAGCGGAGAGCCTTCCCGGGCGCTACGCGACCGACATCGGGGGCGGCGTGACGCTCGGCGAGGCGCTCCTTGCGCCCTCGACGATCTACGTCGCCTTTGTCGCCGAGTGCCAGAGGCGCGGCATAAAGCTCAACTACGCCGCGCACGTCACGGGCCACGGGTGGCGCAAGCTGATGCGCCTCGAGGAGCCCTTTGTCTACGAGATCACCGCGCCGCGGCCGGCTCCGCCGATCTTCTCGTTCCTCCTGAAGGCCGGCCCGGTCGCCCAGCGCGAGGCGTTCGCGACCTTCAACATGGGAATCGGGTTCGCGGTGTACGTGGCGCCCGGTTCGGCCGCAGCGGCGCTCGCGGCGGCGAAGGTTTCCGGCTACGACGCCTGGGTTGCCGGTAACGTACGCAGCGACGGCGGCCGGAAGGCCGTGTCCATCCCCTCCATGGGCCTGGAATTCGAGGCAGACACATTGCAGGTCAGGTGATTGCAAAGGGCCCCCGTGTGACGGGGCAATGGCAAATAGGTGGCGGCCTGGGAAATTCCCGGGAGCTTTGCGTTTTGGCGTTGCAAATGCTATGGGTTCAAGGAGTCCGTGGGGCCGTTTGTTCCCAGGGTAATTCCAAGTCGCACAATGAAAAAGATCACCAAGCCAGCCAAGACGCCCGCCCCGGCGACCAAGCCCATCGCGCCCGCCCCCGCGCTCAAATCCACCGTCGCGCCCAAGATAAAGCAGCCGGCCGCCGTTTCGCCGGCCGCTCCCGCGATAGTGACCAAACCCAAGGCCTCGCGCGTGACCATAATCGCCGCGATCGATGTCGGATTCGGCAACTCACTCTTTGTCCGCGGGGACGAGCCGACGCTCAGCTGGACCAAGGGCCTCGCGCTCGGGAACATTTCCGAGTCGAAGTGGGAGATCGTCCTGACCGGCGTCGAGAAGCCCGTCGCCTTCAAGCTCCTCATCAACGACGGGGCCTGGAGCACCGGCGAAAACTTCCTCGCGTCGCCCGGCGACACTGTGACCGTCACCCCTTCCTTCTAGGGGGAGCGGGGATACGGTCGGGATTGAGCGCGACGAGCCGCCTGCCGAGGTCGCGGGCGGACTCCTCGCTGTCCTCAAGCGTCTGGGCGTCCACGACCTCGAAGCGAAGGTGCATGCGCGAGAACGGCCGCGGCAGGTGGAAACCGTCCCAGCTCGCCACGCGCCATGACGACTCGAAGTCGACGCCGGCGAGGACGACGCGCGCCCGCGCGCGCTTGCCGACGACGAGGGCGCCGGGCTTCATGACGTAGACGGGGCCACGCGGACCGTCGGGCGTGATCCCGATGTCGCAGCCTGACTGGAGTGTCTCCACAAGGGCGCCGACGGCCTCCCTCCCCAGGCGGCTCGAGGAGCCGCGGACAACGCCGACGCCGACGGCCGAGAACAGCGCCGCGAGCCACGCGCCGTCGCGGCTCGCGCTGATGAGACCCGAGATCGGGTGGCCGGCGCGGTACCGTCGCACGAGCTCGGGCATCATGAGCAGGCGGTTGTGCCACATGATGAAGACGGTCGTCTGACTCTGATCCGTGACGATGGCCAGGGCCTCGGGCGAGGCCTCGATGCGCACCGTGCGCCACCAGATGCGCAGCAGGAGCGCGACGGGCCACATCGCGGCGCGCCGCCACAGCGCGATGCGCGGGGCCGGGGTTTCAGCGGTCGAATTCAGAGGCGTTCTTGTCTCGCATTAGGGACGGGGCTGTCGAGCCGCATTGACGCTCGCCGGTTTTGCGGGCACCGAACGAGGCATGCTTCCGCCATGCCCGCACCTGCCGCCTCCCCGGCCCGGCCTCGATTGGCGGATACTGAACGCTTTCGGCGCGGGCGACCGCGGTGAGCACTTTTACGGAGCGTGCCTCGAGTATGCGCATTCGCTGTGGCACCAGAAGTACGCGGCCCGGGCGATCCTCTGCCTCGACCGCGCGATGGGCGCCGACCTGAGGGGCGGCGAGCAGGTGCTGTCCGACTGGCCGATGCCCTACTCGGCGATGGTGTGGTTCATGAAGCACACGCCGAGGGACATCTTCATCGGCAATCCCCGGATCCATTTCCAGCACTACGCCGACCGGATGAACGAGCCGCGCAAGGAGCAACGCCGGTGGAGGGCGTGGGGATGCTGGGCGCTGGCCAGGAAGGTGATGCCGGACATGCCGGGCGACCCGCGGCACAAGGTGGACGAGCCCGGGATCCGGGAGATCGACGCGGCGCTCCAGCGTCACGGGCTTCCCGGCGAGGCGAAGCTTTGGCACGCGGAGTTCACCCATCCGACCCGCTGAGAAGGCGCGCGTTGCGAATAGGCGCCGGATCAGCAACGCGGTCAAGTACCCGGGAAAGGCGGCCGGCCCCCGTGTCGAGATAGGCTCGAGGCCGGATGGCGCCGCAGGCGAGACGGTGTTCTTCGTGCGGGACAACGGGGTCTGCTTTGATATGCGCTATGCGGAAAAACTCTTCGGTGTTTTCCAGCGCCTGCATTCCTCCGCGGAATTCGGGGGCACGGGCATTGGCCTGGCCAACGTGCGCCGGGTCATCTTGCGCCACGGGGGCCGCACCTGAGCGGAGGGAAGCGTCGGAAAGGGCGCCACTATCTTCTTTTCCCTGCCAAATGCACGAAATGAGGGAGCACCCACCTAGCGATTCACGGTCCATTTCCAAAGCCGAATATCCTAAGTCCCGTCCCACCTGCCCCCATTGAAATGAATGCCCTGCGATCCGTCCTCCTCGTTGAGGACAACCCCAACGATGTCGAGCTCACGCTGACGGCGCTCCGGGAGGCAATTCTCGCGAACAACGTCGTTGTCGCAAACGACGGCGAGCAGGCGCTGGATTACCTCTTCAGGAGGGGCGCATACGAGGGGAGGACGGGCGTCCTTCCCGCGGTCGTCATCCCGGACTTGAAGATGCCGAAGGTCGACGGACGCGAGGTGCTCAAGAAGATTCGCGACAGCGAGGAGCTGCGGCTCACACCGGTGGTGATGCTCACCTCCTCCTGCGAGGAAAGGGATCTCTACGAGAGCTACAACAACGGGGCGAACGCCTACGTGGTGAAGCCTGTGGACTTCGATGACTTCAATACCGCCATCAGCAAGCCCGGCGTCTTTTGGGGCGCTGCTCAACGAGCCGCCGCCGAGGCGGCGTGCTTCGCCGGCATAGCTGAGGCGAATCCGGATTCCATTCGAAAAAACAAATGACCGTTCCGCCCATGAAGATACTACACGTCGAGGATAACGCACAGGATGCCGAGCTCATCGAGAGGCTTGTCAGTTCGGAATGGCCGGACTGCACGATCGACCTCCTGAACAGCCGCCAGGAGCTTCTGGACCGCATCGCGTCCCGGAAGTATGACATCGTGCTGTCTGACTTCTCCATGGGCTCGTTCACCGGGATGGACGCCCTCAGCATCGTGAAGGAGAGGAGTCCGGACACCCCTTTCATCTTTGTCTCGGGCACGATCGGGGAGGACCGGGCGATAGAGGCCGTGCGGTCCGGGGCGCATGACTATGTGATCAAGGACAGGATGAAGCGGCTGATAACGGCCATCCATCGGGCCATTGAGGACGGTGCCGACCGCAGGCGGAAGGCGGAGACCGATGAGCGGATACGCCAGCAGGCGGAATTCCTCAACAAGGCCCGCGACGCGATCGTGGTGACAAACCTCGACGGCGCCATTGCGTTCTGGAACCAGGGGGCGGAAAGGATCTCGGGTTGGAAGGCCAAGGAAGTCCTCGGCAAGCAGCTGGAGGAGATATTCGGGGTCGGTTTCGGCCCGGAGCTGGAGAAGCCTAGGATGGGGCTTGAGACCGAGGATGAGTGGCGCAAAGAGCTCCGCCTCGTCAACAGGGCCGGCAAGGAGCTCATCGTCGAGCTGAGCGCCACGCTGATAAGGGATGACTCTGGCAATCCCAAGGCGCGCCTGAGCATTGCGACCGACATCACGGAGCAGAAGGCGCTGGAGGAGAAATTCCTGCGCGTGCAGCGCCTGGAAAGCATCGGGATGCTCGCCTCCGGGATCGCCCATGACCTGAACAACGTGCTCGCCCCGATATTCCTGGTGGCGCCCATGCTCCGGGATCAGATCACCAATCCCCTCCATCTGCAGATGATCAACACGCTTGAGAAGAGCGCGGAGCGGGGGGCGGCGCTGGTCCGCCAGATACTGTCGTTCGCCCAGGGAGCCAACGGCGCGAACCAGCTTGTGCAGATCAAGCACCTGATGCGGGACACCGCCTCGGTGATCAATGAGACGTTCCCAAAGAACATCCAGCTGTCGGAGAGCATACCCGACAACCTTTGGCCGATCCTGGCCAACCCCACCCAGGTGCACCAGGTGGTCCTGAACCTGTGCGTGAATGCGCGGGACGCTATGCCGCAGGGCGGCAAGCTTCGGCTTCGCGCCGAAAACTGCACGTTGGATGCGGAAGCTGCCCGGGCCATCGAGGGTGCCAGCCCTGGCCAGTGGGTCGTGGTCCATGTCGAGGACTCAGGAACAGGAATTCCCGATGAGACCCTAGCGCGAATCTGGGAGCCCTTCTTCACCACAAAGGAGGTGGGAAAGGGGACGGGCCTCGGCCTCTCGACGGTCAGGGGCATTGTCGAGAGCCATCGGGGCTTCATCCAGCTGACCACGGCGAATGGGAAGGGCACCACGTTCCGCGTGTATTTCCCGGCGGAGGGGATCCATGGGCTGGAAAGCAAGTCCGACTCGGGACATCCCTTCAACATGCGCGGAAACGGGGAGCTGATCCTCGTTGTGGACGATGAAGTCCAGCTCCGCGACGTGACCGCGGCAACGCTGGTGCATTACGGATACAAGGTCATGACAGCTGCGGACGGCGCGGAGGCCCTCGCCGTGTTCGCCACCCACAGCGCGGATATCAGCCTGGTGATAACCGACCTGAATATGCCGAATCTCGATGGAGCGGCCCTGGCAAACGTCATTCAGCGCCTGAATCCGAAGATGAAGATCCTTGCCATCACAGGGATGGCCGACGGAGACGCCGACTCGCTGATGGACCGGGTTTCGGTTCCCATTCTGCCCAAGCCTTTCACGGCGACCGCGCTCCTGAACATGACAAGCTCGCTGCTTGGGGCCGACAAGGCGTCGTCGGGGTAAGTCCCGGTATGCGGGTGGGCCTTCCGCGCGAACTGCCGCGCTTTCCGACCCTTGGCGCCGGCTTGGCTTTGGCGAAGCCTTTGCCCATCTTCCGATGGGCTTGATCGGGTAATTGGCGCGGTGGGCGAGACTCGAACTCGCGACCGACGATTTAGAAAACCGTTGCTCTATCCAGCTGAGCTACCACCGCTTATTGACTCACATCCAATCAAATACCATGGGATCGCGCCAAACATTTTCGCGGAATGCCGCGGGGCGTCCGCTTCATGGTTGATCCCGCCCCGCTGAAACCATCCCCGCTGTGCGCCCTTTGCTCCTCATTCCGGCTGCGGGACTCTTCTTTGTGCCGGGATGGATCCTCGGGCGCCTGTTCCGGACCCCGTTCGCGGCCGCCACGGCTTTCCTGGGCGCGGCGGCGCTTGTGTTCAACCTGATCCTGCTCCTGGACGCTCTGCACGTGGCCCTGGACCTCGTCACGGTGGGCGGTTCATTCGTCGTGGTCACCCTATTGCTCGCATTTTGGGTGCGGCGGCGCGGCGTCTCTGTCTCGAGACCGGAGGTTTCGCTGGCCCTGCCATCGGGCGGCGAATGGCTCTGGCTGATCCCGCCGACCCTTGCCGTCGCCTCGATCGCGGCCCGCACGCTCGTCGAGCCGCTGATCGGCTACGACAACGCGTTTCGCTGGGACTACCTGGGCCGCCTGATCCTGACCCACCACACGCTGGCAATGTATCCTCCCGTCCGGATGGAGGACTTCGACCTATATCCCTGGTGCGACGGGATCCCGCCGCTGGTCCCGTTTCTGAACTTTCTCATCTACTCCGCCGCGGGCTCCGGCGCCCCGGAGCTGATCTCCCTGCGCGCCGTCGGGGAATTCCTTCTGCTTTCGGCGCTCGTCTTCCGCCTCGCACGCGACCTCTGGGGGTGCGGCGCCGGCTGGGCAGCGGTGGCGGTCCTGGGAAGCTGCACGCTGCTCCTCTGGGGCCTCGCGATCGAGCAGGAGACAGGCCTCACCGCCATCGGGCTCGTGGCCATGGTTTATTTCCTGAGGCGCCGCGAAGCGGGTGCGGAGGACGCCTCGGCCGTAGGCTGGGCGGGCGTCGCCGCGGGAATCGGGGCCATCAGCCGCGAATACGGACTCTACTTCATCATCCTGGGCGGACTCATCCTGGCGTTCGAGGGGCGGCAACGGAGTCTCCCCCGGTTCCTCCTCGCGGCGGCCGTGGTCGCCGCTCCGTGGTACGTGCGCAATTGGATCAAGACCGGCAATCCGGTCTACCCGGCGCTCGGAAGCCTGTTCCCGACAAATGCGGTGCACGTCGAGGTGATGCGCGATATCGCCGGCTACATGGGATACCGGACGTCGCCGATCCCGCTCAGCCAGGTCCTCTGGATCGTGGTGGCGACGTCGGGTGCCGTCTGGGCGCTCGGGCTGGTCGGTGTCGCCCGACTGCGGAGGAGTGCCTGGGCCATCCTAGCCGGGATCCTCCTTGTCGTAGCGCTGTGGTTCTGGTCGATGCCGCAGACGGCAGCCGGGTGGTCCTACGCGACGAGGGTCCTTCTGCCCGCCCTCGCCCTGGGCTCCGCCCTTTCGGGGTGGGTGGGTGTCGTAGGACCGCGGGGCAGGGTCCTGGGCGCGGTCCTCCTCGGCCTCCTCTCCGTGGACGCGGCCCGGCGTTCGTGGCATCTGCCCGATTTTCCCTTCACGAATCCCTGGACCCTGTCCTTCAACGAGTGGCGGTTCGCGCGCGCGCAGGACCAGCTTCTGGCGCGGCGCAACATCTGGCCGGTCCTGGCGCACGTCGCTGGGGACCGTTACATCGTGGTCGACAACCCACAAACCTTCATGGCGACGATCAATGCCGGCGGGCACCCGGTGCCGCTGGAGAGCCCCCGCGCCGCAGCGCTCTTTGACCCTGCGATTTCGCCCGAGGAGGCGATAGGCCGCCTGCGCGTCCTGGGCGTCCGGTTTGTGACGTTCTCCAACGGCAATCCCGTGACCAACAAACTTGTCCGGCGGCACGCCGTCCTTCGCCATCTTGCAGACGACTACGCGCCGGTGAGTGACCTTGGGGGCCTGTTCATCTATGACCTGGAGTACCTTACGCGGAGACCTCCGGCAGGAGGCCAAGCCCGGCAACGGACCACATCGCGTGGCTCGGAATTCCCGCTTGACCGACCCCGCGGTACTTCGGAACATGACCCTTCATTCCCTTTGAGGGGTGGTAGCTCAGCTGGTTAGAGCGTCTGCCTGTCACGCAGAAGGTCGCGGGTTCGAGTCCCGTCCATCCCGCCATTTTCTAGAGCCTCTTGCAGGCTCCGCATCTCAATTTGCCTTTGAAACGGTTGGAAAGAGGGATGGCATAGATGGGCGGGAAGAGCGGTGTAGGTTTCCAAGCCCATTGTGCGGAGGCGAGTCAACGATCTCCGGTTACTTGACAGGCCCTATCAGTCAGACAATCTGATTGGCATGGAAACGACCCTCACAGACTTTCAGCGGAATTTCAGCGTAGCACGGGCGGCCGCCGATCGGGGAGAGACAATTAAGGTGAAATCGGCCGAGGTGGTTTATGTGTTCGCTCGGCAGAACGAGCACCCCGCCCAGCCCTTTGCCGATTTAGAGCATCTCTTCGGCGTCGTACGCCAGCCCCAACGCAGCAAGACCTCGCATGAAGCCATCCGCCATCGCCTTAAAGCGCGTCGTACTGGTTGACACTGGTCCGTTGGTGGCGGCAATCGATGCGGGCGATTCGCACCACGCTTGGGCGAAGGCCACGTTGCCCAAGCTGACCGGTAGATTGCTCACCTGCGAAGCGGTGGCGAGCGAAGCGTCGCATCTGCTCGACAACGATCCCGTGGCTATGGCCTCCCTGCATGTCTTTCTGAGACGCATGGAGATCGTGCCCGTCCTTCGTGACGAACTCGACCAGGTATTTGCTCGGCTCAAGCGCTATGCCCCTCGGATGGATTTGGCCGACGGCTGCCTTGTGGCGTTGTCAGCACGCGATGCCGACGCCGTGGTCCTCACGACTGACACGAGGGATTTCTCAACCTACCGGATTCCCTTCGCCTCGCCTGAGGGACTATTTGCGGAAAAATGAGCCCCTGAAAAGCCACTAGGCCGTTGTCTTAGCGAACGCCCTGAGAATCGGCATTTCGGCGGAGTTTAATACCTCGGGGAAGGCCGACAACTCATGGTCACCGTGTATGTTGACCGAAGTGCAAAATCCGCGATTTCATTGCGGAGCCCACCGCTGAGTTTTCTACCTGAATTTGAGCGGCTGTAGCCACTCGGAATTCGATCCGTGCTGCGTCCCATTCGCGACAAAGCGCCTTATATTCCGCAATGTTTTCAGCGGTCGCGATGTGCGGAAACACCGGCTTCGGAGGCAATGTTGAGGGTGCCTTCACGGGGATTAAATTAGAGTCTCGTTTGGCAATAATCGCGAGAGTGAATATGCCAACCGCCTATTGAGACCGCAAATCGGGGACAGCACATCAATGGCCACTATGTTCGGCCTTGATGCCGACAAATTTGGGCGAAAAAGAGCCACCGAAGAGCCACTAAACAGGTGCATTAGGCACTGCCGCCCAGGGAAAACCACGAAAGGCGCGGGTTCGAGTCCCGTCCATCCCGCCATTTCTATTCAGGCCCAGTCCGCTCAGCACTGGGCCTTTTTCATCGGGCGAGTGCGAACCTGGTTGCTATTTGGTTGCGCAACTGGCGGCAGGCAAACGCATCGGCCGGATTTCACAGATGGGAATGAACCCTTTTTTCTCGAGGATAGGGCGGCTCATTGGTGCGGCATCGACCATCAGATAACGATAGCCGCGTTCCCGGGCCTCCAGCACACGATGCCGCAATAGCGCAGAGTAAATTCCACGTCCCCGATATTCTGGAAGAACCGAACCGCCAAAGATGCCGGCAAACTGGCCATTTTCCGGGTAGTCCGTTCGCGCGCCTCCGACGGCCTTTCCGTCGGCATAGGCTCCATACAGGCTTATGCTCGACGGAGCTTGGGCCAATGTGGCGAGAAGCTGATCGCCCCACCAGGCGAACGAGCGGTCATAAAGCCCTTCCTGGATCGCCACGAGATCGCGCACGCCACGGTCATCCTGAATGCGCCG
>Ga0302314_10005109_pt1 | contig 23980 bp, 19 predicted proteins | sample III_Palsa_N2_3_FD_200533 | JGI IMG/M metagenome (GOLD analysis project Ga0302314, IMG submission 200533) | Peat permafrost microbial communities from Stordalen Mire near Abisko, Sweden - III_Palsa_N2_3 | ecosystem: Environmental > Terrestrial > Soil > Palsa > Peat permafrost | place: Sweden... | reverse complement strand
GAACGCGAGCTTCATCGACGATCTCGGTGCCGACAGCCTCGATACGGTCGAGCTGGTCATGGCGTTCGAAGAAGAATTCGGTTGCGAGATCCCTGACGAGGCAGCCGAGAAGATCGTCACCGTCAAGGACGCCGTGACGTTCATTACCGCGCACAGCTAAGGCTCGGGATCGGGATTGCCCTCGGGCGGGCGATCCCGATCGTGGCTTCGGCGACGGCCGGCTCCCTGAGGTGTCGGTAGAATATTACGAAAACAACGCGTGGATTGAGATGAGACGTGTCGTAGTTACCGGCATCGGGCTGGTTACCCCGCTCGGTATTGGTATCGAGCACAATTGGAAGGCCCTGACCGAGAGCAAATCTGGTCTCGGGCTCATCCAGTCGTTCGACGTGTCGGACCTCCCGGCGAAGATCGCCGCCATGGTGCCGCGCGGCGCCACGGCCGATAACCTGTTCCATGCCGACGACTGGGTCGAGCACAAGGATCAGCGCAAGATGGACGAGTTCATCGTCTTCGCGCTGTCTGCGGCTTCCCAGGCGATCAAGGATTCCGGCTGGCAGCCGACCGACGAGCAGCAGCAGTACCGCACCGGCGTCATGGTCGGCTCCGGCATCGGCGGCCTGGGTGCGATCGCCGATACGGCGGTGACCCTGCACGAGCGTGGCCCCCGCCGCGTCAGCCCGTTCTTCATCCCCTCGGCGCTGATCAATCTCGCGTCCGGCCATATCTCGATCCAGCACGGCTTCAAGGGCCCGAACCACGCGGTGGTGACGGCCTGCTCGACTGGCGCCCATGCGATCGGCGACGCCGCCCGCATCATCCAGTACGACGACGCCGACGTGATGATCGCCGGTGGTGCGGAAGCCGCGATCTGCCGCCTGGGCATCGCCGGTTTCGCCGCCTCGCGCGCGCTCTCGACCAGCTTCAACGACGAGCCGACCAAGGGCTCGCGTCCGTTCGACCGCGACCGTGACGGTTTCGTCATGGGCGAAGGCGCCGGTATCGTCGTCTTGGAGGAATACGAGCATGCCAAGAAGCGCGGCGCGCACATCTATGGCGAGCTGATCGGTTACGGCATGGCGGGCGACGCCTACCACCTGACCTCGCCGGCCGAGGACGGCAGCGGCGCCTTCCGCTCCATGCAGATGGCGATGAAGCGCGCCGGTCTCGCGACCGATCAGATCGACTACATCAACGCCCATGGCACCTCGACGCCGGTCGGCGACGTGATCGAAGTGGCCGCCGTGAAGCGCCTGTTCGGCGCCGATGCCTACAAGCTCAGCATGTCGTCGACCAAGTCCGCGATCGGCCATCTGTTGGGCGCCGCCGGTTCGGTCGAGGCGATCTATTCGCTCTTGGCCATGCGCGACGGCATCCTGCCGCCGACGCTGAACCTCGATAACCCGTCCGAGGGCTGCGACATCGACCTGGTGCCGCGCGTTGCCAAGGAAAAGAAGGTGCGCTACGCGCTGTCGAACTCCTTCGGCTTCGGGGGCACCAACGCTTCGCTGATCTTCGCGCCGGCGCCTTGACGCCGGCCAACGGTACGTGAGGTCCGGTCGCCTTCTGATCGCCGCCGTCGGGCTCTGCCTGGCGGCGGCGATCGGCATTTCGGGCGCGCGCTGGGCACTCGATTGGTACGACGGGCCCGGTCCGTCGACCGAGGCCAAGACCTTGGTGCTGGAGCGCCACGGCAATAGCGAAGCGATCGGCGGCGCGCTCGAAGGCGCCGGCATCCTGACCCACGTCCGCCTGTTCATGTTGGCCGCCCGCCTGACCGGCGGTGACTTGAAGGCCGGCGAGTATCTCTTCCCGGCCGCAATCTCGCCGGCCGGCATCCTCGACCTGCTGCGTTCCGGCAAGACCGTCGTGCATCGGCTGGTCGTGCCCGAAGGTCTGACCAGCGCCGAGATCGTCGGATTGGTGGCTGAGGCCCCGGCGATGAGCGGCGACATCGCCGCCAAGCCGGACGAGGGCACGTTGTTGCCCGAAACCTATTTCTATTCCTGGGGCGACAAGCGCCAGGCGCTGATCGACCGGATGCGGCGCGGCATGACCAAGCTGGTGGCCGACCTGTGGGCCGCGCGCAAGCCGGGCCTGGCGCTCGATACCCCGCAAGAGGCGGTGACGCTCGCGTCGATCGTGGAAAAGGAAACCGGCGTCGAGGCGGAACGGTCGCTGATCGCCGGCGTGTTCTACAACCGGCTGAAGCTGGGCATGAAGCTGCAGTCCGATCCCACGGTCAGCTACGCGATCACCCAGGGCGACCATCCGCTGGGCCGCACGCTGAGCCGCGCCGATCTGGACCTTGCCTCGCCCTATAATACCTATGTCGCCAAGGGCCTGCCGCCGGGCCCGATCGCCAACCCGGGCCGCGCGGCGTTGAAGGCGGTGTTGGATCCGGCGCCGACCGACGCGCTCTATTTCGTCGCCGACGGCTCCGGCGGCCATGCCTTCTCGGCGACGCTCGACGCCCATAACAAGGCGGTCCAGCATTGGCGGCAGCTGCAGGCGGCGCCGAAACCCAACCAGTAGGAGCGGCCTCCGCTTCGGGTTATATTCGGTGACGGCTTCACCGGCGCGGGACTGGCGGGACGATGGCAAGAAACTTCGAGGCGGGTGCATGAGCGGCGCATCGCGCGCCACCCTCGGGATGGCGCATCAACTCGCGATGATCCGGTCGGTCGGCGACGCTCTGCGCACGGAACGACCGGCGCCGCAATCGATCGGCGCCATCATCGCGGCCGCCATCATGGCAGAGGATCTCTACAAGGACCCGACGGCGGGCGACGACGACGATGCGCGCCGCAAGGCTGCCCATCAGGAATTCCGGCGCTACGTGCTGCGGGAATTGATGCCCTGCCTGGAAGAGCATTTCCTGGCGGCGCTTCCCATCCACCAGAGACCCCCGGACGGGTCATCCAGGGCGACGGCCCTGGATCTGGCGCGCTGCCTGATCGCGGTCGATGCGCTGGTCGGGCACGTGCTCGGCACCGGCCGGCTCGGGGCGGAGCTGGTGAGACGGGTCAAGGACCACAGCCAGCACGCCCGCGACGTGCTCGTCTCGCCGGAGCCGGCCGATCTGCCGCTGCTGGCGGCCAACCATCGCGTGATCGATGAGATGATCGAGGCGCTGGAGCTGCTGCGCGACGCGGAGAGCGCTGGCCTCATCCGCCAGCATGCCCGCGTGCTGGCGCGGGCGGCGCTGGCGCGGGTCGCGGCCACGCTCGAGGATTTCCTGCAGCATGCGACGCTCGATACGCGCTTCGACATGGCGACGGTGCTGGCCGCGACCGACGATCTGCTGATCATCGCCCGCAAGGTGATCGAGGGCGTCGGCGAGGAATATGACCCGATCGCCGAACGCTTTGCCGAGAATCGGGGCATGGAAACGCTCCGCCGCTTTGCCGCGGCGATTCTCGCGATCGAACAGCAGACCTTGCGGCAATGCGTGGTCGCGGTCGGACAGGCCCAGGTCTCGGCCGAGGTGCTGGCCTCGTCGCTCCTGATGCTGGTGAAGCTGCATGGGCTCGGCCGGGCGATCCTGGACGGCTGCCGGGCCGGGACGGTCGCGGTCGGCGCCGCGCGCGCCGTGGAGCGGGCGGAGCAGTTGCTGCGGCCGAAGGCGATGGTCCAGGGCGTCGAATATATGGCGCAGCAGATGGACCGGCTGCTGGCCGACCGGGTCCATGACGGGTCGGAGGCCGCCTGCCGGCGCGACGCCTATGCCGTCGCCTTCGAGCATTTCAAGGCACAGACGGGATTGCTGCGCGCGCACTGACGCGTCGATGACACGTGCTGCTCACAACCGGCGCCGCCGGCGCCGGGGCGAACTCTAGCGACAAACCAGGAACGGATCGCCCCGAGCCTCGTTTGCGCCGTTAGAGGAGCGTCCATGAGCCGATCGTCGCCCGCCACCTTGGAATTGGTCGAGCATTTCGCGACGATTCGCGATGCCGGCGAATCGGTGCGCGCGGATGGTGCCACGCCGCTGGCGGTGGGGACCCTGTTCGCTGCCGCCCTGGTCGCGACCGATCTGCAGCATGATCCGGCCTCCTCTAACGACAACGACCTGCGCCGCGACGCCGCCTATCGTGAATTCCGCCGGCATGCCATCGCCCAGCTGCTGCCGTGCCTGGAGGATGAGTTGCTGGCGGCCCTGGCCTTGAGCGAGATCCTCGACGAGACGCCGACGGCCGGTCTGGCGACGCCGATCGACCTCGCCCGCTGCCTGATGGCGCTCGGCCAATTGATCGAGCAGCCGCGCGGCAGTGCCCGGGTCGGGCTTGAGCTGGTGCGCCGGGTCGAGGCCCACAGCCGCCGGATGCGCGACCGGCTCGGCGGGGCCGAATTGGCCGATCTGCCGCTGCTCGCCGCCAACCAACGCCAGATCGGCGCGATGCTGGAGGTGCTGGCGCTGCTCGGCGACGAGATCAGCGGTACCCAGGTGCGGCAGCATTCGCGTATCCTCGCCCGCGCTGCGCTGCGCTGGGTCACCGAGACCATGCAGAGCTGCCTGGTCGACGCTGCCCTGCGTGCCCGCTTCGATCTGCTGGCCAACACCGACGATTTCCTGGTGGTGACCCGCCGGGTGATCGAGGGCGTCGGCGAGGAATATGATCCGGTGTCCGAGCATTATGCCGAGGATCTGGGCATGGACGCGCTTCGCCGCTTCGCCGCGGCGATGCTGGCGATCGAGCACAAGACGCTCAGCGACTGTCTGGTCGCGGTCGAGCGAGGCGACATGCCGGCGGCGGAATTCGGCGCGAGCCTGCGCATGCTGGTGCAGATCCATGGGCTCGGCCGGGCGATTATCGACGGTTGCAAGGCGCCGTCGTTGGCAAGCGGGGCCGCCCGCGCCGCCGAACGGGCCGAGCAACTGCTCCGGCCGCGCGAAATCGTCGATCCGATCGAGGCCATGTCGCACAAGATGGCGTGGCTCTTGTCCCAGCGTTCGCCGTCGTCGCGCCTGGACGCCTATGCCAGCCTGTTCGACGGGTTCAAGGCGCAGACCGGTCTGTCGACGATCTAATCGGCAGCCGGCGGCGCCTTGCGCGGCAGGCGACCGACGAACCGGTCGACGAGCGGGCCGGGCAGGGCCGCGATCAGCCGGACCAGCGCATACATCGGCCAGGGAAAGGCGATACGGCCTTTGCCCTGGGCGAGGCCGCGGACCATGATCTCGGCCGCGCGCTCCGCATCCATCAGGAACGGCATGCGGAAGCGGTTGCGCGCCGTCATCGGCGTTACGACGAAGCCCGGGCAGATCACGCTGACCGTGACGCCGCTGGGCCCGTAATCGCCGCGCAGCGCCTCGCCCAGCACGCGCACCGCCGCCTTGCTGGCGCCATAGGCCGGCGCCCCCGGCAGGCCGCGGAAGCTCGCGAGCGAACTCATCAGTGCCACCGACCCCGAACCCCGCCGCCGCATGCGCGGCAGGATCGGGTCGATCGTGTTCAAGACGCCATCGACATTGATGGCGAAGATCAGGCGCGACTGATCGTTGCTCTCGCCCAGGCCCGAGGTGCCGCCGGAAATGCCGGCATTGGCGATGACCAGGTCGAACGGCACCGCCTCATCGGCGGCGACGATCCAGGCGGCCAGGCCCGCGCGGTCGGTGACGTCGATCGAGGCGCGTTCGACCGTGGCGCCGCGCGCGACGCAATCGGCCTCGACCTCGGCCAGGCGAGCCTCGTTGCGGCCGATCAGGGCCAGGCGGACGCCCGGGGCGGCATAGCGCCGGGCGAGGGCGGCACCGAGGCCGCTGCCGGCGCCGGTGAGGAGGATGTTTCGAAAATTTTTCACCATGGATCGACTATATCGCATGGCGGACCGGATTTGCCCGTGCCGCGATTGTTGCGGGTGGGGTGTCGGCGCTATAAGCCGGTAGGAAGATTGAATTCCGATCGAAGGGACTTTGGCGTGGCAGTATCGAGCATGACCGGCTTCGCGCGGGTCGAGGGCCAGATCGACGGCTTCGCCTGGGTGTGGGAGTTGAAGAGCGTCAACGGCAAGGCGCTCGACCTCAGGTTCCGCTTTCCCGCCGGCTATGACGCACTCGAAGCGCCGTGCAAGGCGCTGCTGGGCGACCGGATCAAGCGCGGTTCGGTCAATATTTCGCTTGCCATCACCGAAGCGACGCGCGCCGCCCAGCTCAAGATCAACGAGACGGTGCTGGGCCAGGTGATCGGGCTGCTGAATTCGCTCGAAGGCCAGATCGATGCGGCCCCGCCGCGGCTAGACGGGCTGCTCAGTATCCGTGGCGTCATGGAACTGGTCGATGATCAGCCGGGGCCGGAGGTGCGCGAGGCACGGCTCACGGCCTTGACCAGCAGCTTCGGGGCCGCCGCCGATGCGCTGGTGGCGGCCCGGGACGGCGAGGGCGAGCGGATCGGCCGCGTGCTTGCTCAACGGCTCGACGAGATTTCGGCATTCGTTTCGGAGGCGGAACAAGCTGCCGCGACTCAGCCGGACGCGATCCGCACGCGCTTCAAGCAGCAGATCGCCGACCTGCTGGACGGTGCATCGCCGGTCGGCGAAGACCGGCTGGCGCAGGAATTGGCGCTGATCCTGGCGCGCGCCGACGTGCGCGAGGAGCTGGACCGGCTGACCGCCCATATCCAGGGCGCGCGCGAACTGCTGGCCGAAGGGCTGAGCGTCGGCCGGCGTTTCGACTTCCTGTGCCAGGAATTCAACCGCGAGGCCAACACGGTCTGCTCGAAATCCGCCGACCTGGGCCTGACCCGGACCGGCCTCGGCCTCAAGGCCGCGATCGAGCAGCTGCGCGAGCAAGTTCAGAACATCGAGTAGAGACGAATATGGTCGAGATCAGCCGCCGCGGCTTCATCATCGTGCTGTCCTCGCCGTCGGGCGCGGGCAAGACCACGCTCACCCGCAAACTCCTCGATTCGGACCCGAGCCTGGCGCTCTCCGTCTCGGTCACGACGCGCGCGCGCCGGCCGAACGAGGTCGACGGGGTGCATTACTATTTCATCACCCAGGCCCGATTCGATGAGATGGTCGCGGCCGGCGATCTGTTGGAATATGCCACCGTATTCGGCAATTCCTACGGCACGCCGCGCGAGCCGGTCGAGCGCGAGCTGGCGGCCGGCCGGGTCATGATCAGCGATCTCGATTGGCAGGGCACCCAGCAGCTGGGCCAATCGACCCTGGCCGCCGACGTGGTCAGCATCTTCATCCTGCCGCCCTCGGTCGGCGAGCTGGAACGGCGCCTGACCGCCCGCAACCAGGACAGCCCAGAGGTCGTGCGCCACCGCATGGACAAGGCGCTCGACGAGATGAGCCATTGGCCCGAGTACGAATACGTGCTGGTCAACAACGACCTGCCGGACAGCTTGAGTTCGCTGCAGGCGATCGTCATGGCGGAGCGGGCCAAGCGCAAGCGCCAGACTGGGCTTGTGGACTTCGTACGGCGGATCAGCCAGCGGTAGGGCCAAGGCTTATGCGGTCATTCGGGCGATAGTCGGTTTCGACCTGGCGACGGGGCGGGGTGACCGCGACGATCCAAGAAGCTGACATCGGCGCCGACGCTGTTTCCGGCGGCCTCATACCCATGCCGGCCAGTTACCCACAATGGTCCAGTTCCCGAAAGTGGACATAAATCTCGTCGGGCTTGTCCGGGCCCGGCCTTGCTCGGTCATGGCGGGAACGTGCTCGTTCAAGCCATCGCGAGCGATTTTGGTGCCGCGCCAAACGACTTCCGCTGTCGCATGATGCACGTAAAATTAAGTAGCGCCCGTCTAGTTTAACTATCGTTCACCATACCAAAGCCGGGATCCAGGACATGATGGAGGGCCGTGTCGCCTTTGCCGCCCTCGTCATCGAGGATGACGCATTTACGCGCCAGACCATGGTCCTGGCCTTGAAAAAAATCGGCGCCGCCGTGGTCCATGAGGCGGGCGACGGCGCTGAGGCGCTGGCCGTGCTTGGCCGGAGTGGCGCGATCGACGTCATCTTGTGCGATCTTCACATGCCCGAGGTCGATGGGGTCGAAACCTTGCGGCTGCTGGCCGAGCACTATCGTCACGCGCAGGTCATTCTGGCCAGCGGCGCGGATGCGCGCGTGCTTCGCGCGGCGCGCGAGACCGCATTGGGCTATGGCTTGCCGACCGTGCAGATCATCGCGAAGCCGGTGACCGTCGCTAAGCTGCTGGAGGTGATCCAGTCCCCTGCGACCCAGTTAAGGCGCCAGACAGGCGGACCGGGCGCCTCGATCACGATCGACGAGTTCGAGCGCGGCATCGGCGGTCCGGAGCTGATCGCATACTATCAACCGAAGGTCTCGTTCGCGGACCGCCGCCTGGTCGGCACCGAAGCGCTGGTGCGCTGGAAACATCCGGTCTACGGCCTGTTGTCTCCGAACGCCTTCCTGCCGCTCGCCCAAACCTCCGGCAAGCTCGAAGAGCTGACCGATCTCGTGCTGGGTAAAGCGATCGCGCAATGTGCCGATTGGTGCCGAGACGGCATCGATACCGGCGTCAGCGTCAACTTGCCAATGGTGAGCCTGCTCTCGCGCGAGCTGCCGACACGCATTGGTCAGATCCTGGCCGCCCATGGCGTGGCGCCGGATCGGCTGACGCTGGAAGTGACCGAGGACGGCTGGCTGCAGCAGCAGGCGGTCGCGCGCGAAACCGTCACGCGGCTCCGCGTTCACGGCTACGGGCTGTCGATCGACGATTTCGGCACCGGCTATTCGACCCATCAGCAGCTGCTGAACGCGCCCTTCAACGAATTGAAACTCGACCAGTCGTTCGTCAGCAAGGCGCTCCAGGACGATGAGAGTCGGATCGTACTGGAATCGACAATCGGGATGGCCCATCAACTCGACCTTGAAGTCGTCGCGGAGGGGGTGGAAACCCGCGCGCAATGGGATTTGCTCGCCGGCCTGGGTTGCGATACCGCGCAAGGCTACCTGATTGCCCGTCCGTTGCCCGGCTCCGAGCTGCCGGTCTGGAAAGCAGCGTGGGAGGCCGCTCCCCTGCTGGCACAGGGAGCTTAGCGCTGCCTTGCTCAGGCCACCCGCACCCGCCGTGTTTCGATGAAGCGTTCGAGTTCGGCGCGGGTTGCCTGAAAGGCGGCCAGAAGCTCCGCCGAGCGCTGCTGCAACTCGAGCGGTTTTGCCGACGGCGCTGCCCTCTCGAATGCGGCGGCGAGGCCGCCGACCCGCATCGCGCCCGCGGTGAGTGACGCGCCCGCCAACGTGTGCACCACAATTCGCAGGGCATCGCGGTCATCGGTCTCGATCGCCGCACGGACCCGGTCGAGCGCCGCGACCGTGGTCGCGATATAGCCTTCGATCCAGGTGATGCCGACATCGCCGTCTTCGCCGAACAGATCGAGATAGGTGCTGTCGTCGAACAGGCGATCCTCGGTGACGAGCGCCGTCGTGGCCAAGATCGGCGGAGCTTCGCCGGCTAACGGAACGATCCGTGCCAGGACCGCAGCCAGCCGAGAGAGGTTGATCGGCTTGGAGGTGACATCGTCCATGCCGGCGGCCAGGCACCGGTCCCGCATCTCGGCCGTGACATCGGCAGTCAGGCCCAGGATCGGCAGCCGTGGGGCTCCGGATGCGCGCTCGGCGGCCCGGATCCGCATGGTCAGTTCGACCCCGTCCATGCCCGGCATATGGCAGTCGGTCACCAGCAACCCGAAACGGCCCTCGGCCAGGGCGGCGAGCGCTTGATGCCCATCTTCGGCTACTTCGGCCATGATGCCGATGCGCGTGAATTGGCGCTGGATGACCCATCGATTGGTCTCCAGATCCTCGGCGACCAATACCCGGACCTGGCGCAACGCCTCGGCCACGATTGGGGCAGGCGTGCCGTCAGTGCGGTCCAGGGTGGGATTGCTCGCGACGAGCGGCAAGGTCAGCGTGAAGACGCTACCCTTGGCCAGTTCGCTGGTCACCGCGAGGTCGCCGCCGAGCAGCCGCGCGAGGCGGCGCGAGATCGATAGGCCGAGGCCGGTGCCGCCGAATTTCTTCGTCGTCGAAGCGTCGGCTTGCGAGAAAGGCTGGAACAGCCGATCGAGCACCTCGGCCGTCATGCCGATGCCGGTGTCGCGTACCGCGAACGCCAGGCGATCGCCACCGGCCCGGGACGCCGTCAGCTCGACCAGGCCCCCGGCGGGCGTGAATTTGACCGCATTGCTTAAGAGATTGCCCAAGATCTGGCGTAGCCGCAGCGGATCGACTGCAATCCATCCCGGAACGTCGTCGCTCAGCTCATAGCGCAACGACAGGTCCTTCCGGGCGCCGGCCAGGGCAAACGGCTTGATCAGCTCCCGCAGCAGCTCATGGATCGCCGTCGGTTCGCTCGCCGGAGCCACCGCGCCGGCATCGATCTTCGAGAGATCGAGCACGTCGTTGACGATGCCGAGGAGGGCACTCGCGGACTCCTGAGCAAGCTCGACCATATAGGCCTGGTCGGCTTCCAGCCGGGTGTTGTGCAGCAGCTCGATGATGCCGAGCAGTCCGTTCATGGGCGAGCGGATCTCATGGCTCATCATGGCCAGGAAATCGGCCTTTTCCTGCGCCGCCCGGTCCGCTTCGTCGCGCGCCGCGCGGAGCCCGCGCTCGGTCTCCTTGCGCTGGGTAATGTCCGTGTAGGTTCTGACCACGCCGCCGTTGGCGAGCGGCATGCTGCGGAATTCCAGCACCTGGCCGTTCGGGCGCGTGCGCTCGTAGCGTTGCGGTTCGTTCGAGATGCCACCGGCGAGCACGAACTCCCGGAGCGAGGCTTCGAGCTTGTCACCATCCCTGCCGAACTCGCCCTGCTGCCACTGCCAGTGCAAGACCTCGTCGAACAGCGGTTGGCGGGCCATCAGATCCGGCGGCAGGCCGAGCTTTTCAATGGCGCGCTGGTTGCAAACCTGAACCCGCCGATCGGCATCGACCATCATGATGCCTTGGCTCATGTTTTCCAGCGTCGCTTCCAGCGAGGTGGATTTCTGGGCATAGCCCATCTCGCTGATACGCAATTTCTCGCGCGTCTCCCGCAGGCCTGCATCGCGGCGCAGAATCATCAGCGTCGCGCCCAGCAGGAGCGCCGTCAGGACAGCTCCCAGCAGAAGATAGAGGTCGCGATTGCGTTCGGTCACCGCCAGCACGTCGCGGCGGGAAATGCCGACGCTAACCAGCAGCGGATATTCATGGACGCTGCGATAGGCATAGACGCGGGCGACGTGGTCGATCGTACTGACCGACTCGAAATTTCCGGACGGGATCCGGGCGGATTCGATCAGGAGCCGGGTGCCCAGCAGCGATTGGCCGATCTGGGTGTCGCCGGCGGCGGCCCGCGCACGGACGACCCCGTCCGTGCCGGTCAGCGTTACCACGCCCTCGGTACCGAGTTCGACCGAATCATAGAATTTCGAGAGATATTGCGGATCGAGGGAGACCACCACTACGCCATCGAACGAGCCATCGGCGGCAATCATCTTGCGCGTCATTTGGATTGACCACTTCTGGCTGACCCGCCCCAAGACCGGTTTGCTGATGAATAGTTCGTCGCGTGGGTTGTCGCGTTGGACGCGAAAATGTTCGCGATCACTTAGATTGACACGCTCGCCGTTCGACAGATTCGACCCGAAGAAAATGCCGTTCTTGTCGATCAGCGAGATCTGGAACGTGAGATCGGGCAGGAACTGAACGTTCCGTGCCCAAGCCTGGATATCGAACCCGGACGGATCCTTCTCATAGCTGTCCCGGACATAGAGCAAAGTCTGATCGACCGCTTTGATCGAGCGGACGATCTGTTCCTCAAACGCCCGGGCGAGATTGGCGGTGTTTTGTGCGGCACCCTGCAACGCCTGGTCCCGCTCGACCGACAGCGAATGCAAGATGCCGCCCCACAAGACGGCGATCGCACACAAGCCGAGGATTGCGCCACCCGCTTGGCCGAGCGCGCGCAGCTGCCGCAGTGCGGCGTGCTGCAGACCCTGCCAGCGGACGAGGAAATGGTTGAGAACCAAGGGACAATCCCGATGTGACTGCGCGTCTTCCTGTCCTATGCCCGTTCCGTTAGGATCGCCTTAAGCATTGAGCGCCGCATCGCATGCGGTGTGATCTCGCGGGAGGGGGCCAAGAGAGTCTATGCCGACGCAGATTGCGCCACTCCGCATGACAGGCCTCGATTGACGCGCCGTCTCGGTCGGCCGCCGGTTCCTCTATCCGTAGAATCCCGGATAGACAGATCTTTGTAGATTGACCCTTCTATATGGACGCTCCTTGGGACCGCGCATCATATGTCCAAGTCAAATCAGACCGGCCTTGAGAAACTGAAGGTGCTGGTGGTCGATGATCATCGCAACATGCGCGATCTGATGAAATTCCTCCTGACCGGCTTGGGGGTCGGATACGTGTCGACCGCACCTGACTCTGCCGCCGCATTCGGCGAAATGCGGGCCTTCCTGCCGGACATCGTCTTCGCCGACTGGGCGATGGAACCGCTCGACGGGCTCGATTTCGTCCGGCTGGTTCGCAAGGCAAGTGACAGCCCGGACCCTTTCGTGCCGATCGTGATGATGTCGGGCCACACTGAATACAGCCGTATCATCGAGGCGCGCGACGCGGGAATAACCGAGTTTCTGGCCAAGCCGCTGTCGGCGATTAAGGTGGCTCAGCGCATCGAGAATATCATTCACCGACCGCGGCCGTTCGTCCGTACCGCCAGCTATTTCGGACCGGACAGGCGACGTCAGACCAAGAACTTCCGTGGGACCGAGAGGCGCGCGCCGCCGGATTCACTTCTGACCGAGTCCGAGATCAACGCCCTATTGTCAGGGGACGAAGATGATGAGTGACGAGGAAATGAAGGTTCGCAAGATGGTGGGGCCGGATGGCCACCCCTATGAACTGATCGAGCGTCCCAACAAATTGCTGGCCAAGGCCGGGGGGTTTCGCGCCGACCCCGAGCGGGCCGCACGCATCCAGGCGAAGCTCTCCGTGCTCCGTGATCGCTATCCGGATCTCGCCGCAGAAGAGGTCGTGAAACTCCGTGCGGCCTGGCGGCCGTTTCGCGAAACGCCGTCCGACGCGCCCACGACCGAGCGGTTCGCAACGATAGCCCATGATTTCAAAGGCCAGGGTGGTTCGTTCGGCTACCCGCTCGTCACGCAGGTCGCGACCTCGCTATGCATTCTATTGAGCTACGGCGATTTCGCCGCCCCTAAGACCTTGATGACCATAGACCTTCATGTCGCGGCGATCGAGGCGATCATCGCCGAACGGCTCGCCGGCGACGGTGGCAACAAGGGGCGCGAACTGCAGGACCAGTTGCGAGTTCTGCTCGAAGCCTGCTGTCCGCGCCAGGCCACACCGGAAATCTGGCGCAGCGTCTGATCCAGCCACAGTTGCCCCCCTCGGATGATCGCGGCGCTTGCCGTCGACATCGCCACTCCTAAACCGCGGCGGCCCCGCGCTCGCTGAATGTCGCGAGCGCGCGGGCGAGCGCGCAGAATTCTTCGACCTCCAGCTCCTCGGCGCGCGCGGTCGGCGTGACGCCGGCCAGGCTCATCAGCCGGTCGGTATCGACGCCCAGCGTCTTCAGGCTGACGCGCAGCATCTTGCGGCGCTGGCCGAAGGCAGCGGCGGTGACCCGTTCCAGATCCTCGATGCGCGCCTCGGCCAGCGGCTGCGGCCTGGGCGTCAGATGCACGACCGTCGAGGTGATCTTGGGCGGCGGGTAGAAGGCGCCGGGCGGGATGTCGAATGCCATGTCCGGCACGGCCAGCCATTGGGTCAGCACCGACAGGCGGCCATAGGCCTTGGTGCGCGGCGCCGCGGTCAGGCGCTGCGCCACTTCCTTCTGGAACATCAATCCCAGCGCGTCATAGGCCTGGATGTTGCGCAACCAGCCGATCAGCAGCGGCGTCGCGATATTGTAGGGCAGGTTGGCGATGATTCGGCGCGGGGCCGGCACCAGCGTGGTCGGATCGACCTCCAGCGCGTCGTCGGCCTGGATGGTCAGGCGATCGGGGTAGACGGCGGCCAGATCCTGCAGTGCCGCGACACAGCGGGCATCGCGCTCGATCGCGACGACGCTGGCGGCACCGGCGGCGAGGAGTGCGCGGGTCAGGCCGCCGGGGCCGGGACCGACCTCGACCACATGCATGCCGTCCAGGGGGCCGGTCGCGCGCGCGATCCGGTCGATCAGCCGCGGGTCGAGCAGGAAATTCTGGCCCAGGTTCTTCTTGGGCTCCAGGCCGTGCTTCCGGATGACATCCATCAGCGACGGCAGGCTGGGCGTATCGCTCACCGGCTGGCCGTGGCGCGGGTACGGGCCATCTGGTCGGCGGTAACGAGTGCGGCGATCAGGCTTTCGGGGCTGGCCTTGCCGGTGCCGGCGATGTTGAGCGCCGTGCCATGGTCGGGCGACGAGCGCACGAACGGCAGGCCCAGCGTCACGTTGACGCCACGCTCGAAATCGATGGTCTTGATCGGGATCAGCGCCTGGTCGTGATACATGCACAGCGCCGCGTCATAGCGCTGGCGGGCGCGGACATGGAACATGGTGTCGGCCGGCAGCGGGCCGTCGATGGCGAGGCCTTCGGCGCGCAGCTGCTCGATCGCCGGGCCGATGATCTCGATCTCCTCGCGCCCGAACGCGCCGCCTTCGCCGGCATGCGGGTTGAGGCCGGAGATTGCGAGCGTCGGCCGCTTGATGCCGAAATCGCGCACCAGCGCTGCCGCGGTAATGCGCGCCGCCGTCACGATCTTATCGATACTCAGATCGGCGATAGCGGACTGCAGCGATTGATGAATCGTGATAGGGACCACCCTGAGACCGGGGCAAGTCAGCATCATGACCGGCACCGTGCCGGGACCGGCCAGTTCGGCCAGGAATTCGGTATGTCCGGGGTGCTTGAAGCCAGCCTCGATCAGCACCTGCTTCTGGATCGGGTTGGTCACCACGGCCGACGCCGCACCGGACCGGACCAGTTCGACCGCCCGCTCGATCGATTGGATGACCGCGGCCGCGTTGATCGCGTCCGGGCGGCCGGCCACGACCGGTCCCGCGAGCGGGATCGGCAGCACCGGCAGAGCCCTGTCCCAGACCTCGATGGCCTCGGCCATCGTGGCGATCGGCTGCACCGGAATATCCTGGCCCAGATGGCGCGCGAGCGCCTTCAGCCGGGCCGGGTCATCGAGCAGGGCAAAGCAGGGCACGCCGGCTGCCCGTCGGGACCAGGCGGCGAACGCGAGCTCGCCGCCGATCCCCGCCGGCTCGCCCATGGTCAGGACGAGAGGCGGCATGGTCGCAGCCTCAGACGCGCAGGTCGATGAACGCGACCTGGCGCAGATCGCGCAGATAGCCGCGGGCCAGGTTTTCGAGGCGCGCGCGGGTGATGTTGTCGGCGACCTGGTCGCGCATCTCCTCGACATCGCCGCCCTGGCGCGAGCAGATCATGAACACGCCGATGCCGTTGCGCACCGGGATCGGGTCGGTCGGTGTCGCAATCTTGGCGGCGAGAATGGTCGGGCGAACCTCGGCCGGCAGATCGCTCACCTTGACGTCGCCGATCGGGCCGGACAGTTCGGGCGAGATGTCGCGACCGATCTTGGACAGCTCGCCGCAGCTGCGGGCGTCCTGGGTGGCGGCCTTGGCCTTGGCGATGACCGCATTGCGGTCGCTGCCTTCGGGGATCGGGAACACGACCTGGGTCAGGTTGACCTGGATCGCCGCGTTCGGATCCTGGGCGCCGCGCCGGTCGATCAGCAGATAGATGTAATAGCCGCCGGTCAGCCGGACCGGGCCGATCATCTGGCCGGGCTGCAGCTTGTCGATCAGGCGATCGGCCTCGGGATCGAGCTGGCCCGGCTGAACGTAGCCGATGTCGCCGCCGACATTGGCGGTCGAGGATTGCGAGAATTGGCGGGCAACCGCCGGGAACGGCGCGCCCTTGCGGATCTCGTCGACCAGATGCTGAGCCGTCTCGCGGATCTCGCTGTCCTGGCTCGGATTGTCGACCGACAGGTAGATTTCGGCGACGCGGCTGCGCGGCTTGCCGGCATTCTCCTGCTGTTCCTTCAGCGCTTCATTGATCTCTTCGTCGCTGACGATGACCGAATGGGCGAAGCGGCGGCGGACGGTCTTGGCCCAGGCGATCTGCGCGGTGATCTGATCGACCATGGTCTGACGATTGATGCCATGCTGCTTCATGAACGTATCGATGCCGCCCTTGGGCATCTTGTTCTGCGTCTCGATGTTGGCTAACGCCTCCGAGATGTCGGCGAGGCCGACCGCCACGGTCTCCTTCTTCGCCTCCTGCAGCTCGAGCTTTTCGTCGATCAAGGAGCGCAGGACCTGGGCGCGGACCTGCTGGATCGCGCGCGGGTCGTTCTGCAGGTTGGTCGACGCCAGGACCAACTTCATCCGCTCGTCGACGTCGGACATGGAAATCACGTCGTCGTTGACGACGGCGGCGATCCGGAACTCCTGAGTATGGGCGGGCTGAAGCCAGCCGGCGGTCAGAAGCGTGAAGGCCAGAAGAGCGGCGAAGCGGCTGCGAGCACTGCGGAGAAGCTGCAAGGTCAAGTCCCGAATGATCAGTCGGCCACGATCAGGCGACCGGGCGGAGTTGTAACGCGGACGCGGCCCCGCGTCACGGCAATGATTCATTGCCCGCTTGAAGCGGCGGCAACGTGATTTCGCCCAGGTTCTTGAATACGAACTGGAACAACAAGGTAGTACCCGGCTTGATATCGCGGTCGCGGATGCCGCTTTGGGTCAGCGAGGTGACGAAAGTCAGGCATTCGTCCTGATATTGCACGGCAAAGCCGGATGATACCTGGTTCACATTGTCGCCCGACAGCTCGCGCGTCGCCCGGGTCGAGAAGGTCCAATACTGATTATAGATCCAGGCGAGGCTGAGCGACAGCTCCTGGCGATGCGTCTCGCCGTCGCGCGGATCGTCGCCCAGCTGCAGGTAGGCGAGGCCGACGCGCAGGTCCTGTGGGCCGGCGGCGATGCCCAGTTCCTGATGCTCGGGCCGGAGGTCCTCGCGGTCGAAGCGGAAGCGGTAGCTGGTTTCCAGATAGTCCGACGGATTGTAGCTCAGCCGGCCGACATAGTCGGAATTCTGCCGATTGATACCCGTGCCGGAATTGATCGCGACCGTCTGCTGATAATAGCCGTTGACCGCCGGGTCGAGACCCAGGCCGTAGTCGAGCGGGGTCTGGCGTTGGAAGCGATAGCTGGCGCCGATCAGCGCCCGGGCCTTTTGGCCGTCGTCGCTGGTCCAATCGGCCTGAACGCCGTAGTCGACGCGCTGGCCGCCATCGACCTGATCGTAGCCGACCAGGCGGTTGCGCACGAACAGGTCGTTTTCATTATAGTCGAACGACACGCTGTCATCGTCGGGGATCTGCGGCGGGTTGCCGCCGACCGGGGCGGCATAGATCGCCATCCTGGGGGTGATGACCAGGCTCGAGCTCGAGAACTGCCGGATCAGCGGATCTTTCCATTCGAGGCCGATCTGCGGGAAGATCCGGCCGGTCGAGCCGTTGAAGATCCGGCTGTTGGTGACGAACGGCGTGCCGGCGATGTTTGTGACGGTACCGGTGCCGAGAATCTGTTGATTGTTCACGTTGTAGCCGTCGCCGCGAACGCCGGCGACGAAGTTGAACTGGCTGCCGTCGGCTGTCGACCAGGGCAGATCGAACTCGCCGCCGGCCGAGATGCGCCGGCTGCTCGGGCCGCTTTCGTTGAACCGGCCGGGCAGAACCACCGTCGAGCCGTCGAACACGATGGTGTTCGTGCTGGAATTGCTCTCGCGCAGAATGTCGGCGGCGTTGACGTTGGCACTGAAATGGCCGCCCCACAGCTGCGGCTTCCAGTCCCAGGTATAGTCGGCGAGCGGCAGGACATAGGCCTGGCTGCGATCGCTGACGCCCAGGCGCAGCGACTGGAAGCTGTAGGCATAGACCGAGCCGTAATTGCGATCGTCGAAATTCTCGATATAGGCGTCCGAGGTCAGGAAATTCTCGGAGCCGCCGAAATGATACAGCCGCTCATAGGTCTGGTCGGTCGTGCGCCGCACCGCCCAGCCCGTGACCCAATTGTCATCGAGATCGAACTGGCCGAAGGACGCGATATGGCCGCGGAACTGATCATGCGCCGTCGTCGGGTCGTCGGTCGTGCCGCTGACCGTGTCGGCGTCGGTGAAGCTCGCGCGCGTGTCGATGAAGCCGTTGCTGAAGCGCTGGCGATATTCGCCCGACAGATCGACACCCTGGTTCGTCGTGATCAGGGGCGAGATCGTCAGGTCCTTGTCCGGCGCCAGCACCCAGTAATACGGGATATAGATGTTGGAGCCGAGCGTGTTGGACGAGCCCAGCGTCGGCGGCAGGAAGCCGCTCGCCCGCTTCACCGACGGGTCGGGATGCGAAAAATAGGGCGACCAGAGCACCGGCGTGCCGCCCAGATCCAGCGTCACATCCTCGTACTCGACCTTCTGCTCTTCCTTGTCATGGATGACTGTGGCAGCGCTCAGCTGCCAGATCGGCGGCTGGGTCGGGTCGTCCTTGCACAGGTCGCAGGGGCTGTAGACGCCGCGGCGGATTTCCGTGCGGTTGCCGTCGGTGCGCCGTCCGGTATTGCCGGCCAGGCGCGAGCGGTCGGCCAGCAGGATGCGGATATCCTTGATGAAGCCCTCGCGCATGGAATCGGTCAGCTCGACATAATTGCCGAACACGACGTCGCCGGTGTCCTGCAGCATGCTGACATGGCCGGACGCCGTGACCGTATCCGTGCGCTCGTTATAGCTGACCGTGTCGGCCAGCAGCGTGCGGCTGCCCTGCGACAGCTCGACATTGCCGCGCGCGATCACCAACCCGTACTGGTCGTCGTAATTGACCTCATCGGCGCTGAACAGCACCGGTTGGCCGCTGCCGGATGCGGGCTTGCCGCTTTCGCGGGCGAACACCGGACTGTCGAGCGCCATGCCCAGGGCCGACAGGCTGACCCCCAACAGGGCCGCGCGCGCGACCCGGCGGCGCGCGATGAGGCCGCCTCTAACGAACGTCTGAACCCGATGGCGCATGAAGAACTCAGCCGTCCTCGAGATGGAGCAGAAGGGTGACACCCAGCAACGTGCTGATCCCGAATGGCGTCCAAGCTGCCAGCGCCACCGGGATCGTCGACGAGAGCCCGAGGGCGAATACCACATCCGTCAGGAAATACAGCAAGAAGCCTGCGGCGACGCCGCCGATAATCATCGTGGTGGTGCCGCCGCGCCGCTGCATGCGCAGCGAGAAGATCGCCGCGATCAGCACCATAGCGCATAGCAGGAACGGGCGCGCCAGCAGAGAATAGAGGTAGAGCTTGTGGCGCTGCGCAGAAAAGCCCGATTTTTCCAACAGATCGATGAAGCCGGGCAGGGCCCAGAACGACATGGTGTCGGGGGTGGCGAAGCTGTCCTCGATCTTGCGCGGGGTGAGGTTGGTCGCGACCGTGACCTCGTCCAGATGCTGCGACTCGGGCTTGCGTTCCGGCCGCCATTCCCAGGCGTCGGTTACGGTCCAATGACCGTCGACCAGCACCGCCGACTTGCCGTCGATCCGGCGCAGCATGTGATCGCCGTCGCGGAAAAAATACAGCGTCACCCCATCGGCGGTCATGTCGTTGGGATTGAGATGCTGGGCATGGATGACCGCCTGGGTGCCGGTCGAATCGCTCTGGCGCAGCCATAGGCCCGAGGGCGACAGCAGCAGCGAGTCCGCCTGACCCTTCAGGAGCCGGTTCTCCATCTGCTTGAAGGTCGCCTGCATCGAGGAGGCGAGCGGGTTGAACAGCATCACGCCCACGGCGCCGATCAGAAACGCGATGGTGATCGAGGGGGTGAGGAACTGCCAGACCGAGACGCCGGCAGCACGGGCGACGATCAGTTCCTGGCTTCGGGTCATGCGCGACAGGGCGAAGATGCTGCCGAACAGCACCGCGAATGGCGTCACCTGCTGGGCGGTATAGGGCAATTGCAGCGCCGCCATCCTGACGAGCGTCGCCATCCCGATCTCGGGGTGCGGTGCCGCGCGGCGCAACAGCTCGATCAGGTTGCCGACGAAGATCAGCAGCACGATCATGATGAAAGTGCCGGTAAACCAGACCAGGAATTGGCGGGCGATGTAGCCGTAGAGCGTGGTCGGAAAGCTCATGCCGCGGCCTCGCTCGCCGGTGCCATCTGCGCCCGGCGCCGCAGGATGCGGTGGCCGTAGAGCACGAGGACGAGCCCGATGAGGCCGGGCAGCAGCACGTTCAGCCACATCAGCGGGATCAGGGCCAGATTGCGGGTCGCGAGATTGGTGAAGCTGATCGAAGTAGCCTCCAGGCCGGCGACGATGGCGAAGGCGACCAGGACCCGCTTGGTCTGGCCGCGCCGATTGAGCTCGCCGGTCAGGATGGCACCGAGCGCCACCAGGACGAAGCTCAGGCAATAGAGCGGGCTGATGAAGCGGTTGTTGCCCTCGACCAGCAGATGGGCGTGCAGCACCGGATCATTGTCGGCGTCGGTCGCGAAGAACAGGTCCGGGATATAGCGTTCTTCCGCCTGCAGGAAGCGGGCGCCGGGCGCGTCACGGAACTGGTTGAGGTCGAGACTGTAGCGATCGAATGTCAGGACGTCCTGGGTCTGCTTGACCGGGTCCCAGACCTGCCGCGTGCCGTTGATCATCAACACCCGCGGCGTATTGTCGACCTGGACGATCAGCCCCTGCTCGGCCGTGAGCGTCACCGGCTTCGCTTTGTCGCGGCTGTCCTGGATCAAGAGGCCCTCGAGCCGGCCGGCGCTGTCGCGGGCGCGGACATAGATGGTGAGCGTGTCTGAGACGACGTTGAACGTGCCTTCCTGCAGCAGCACCGAGGCGATCTGGTTATGGATCTGGAATTCCAGATCCTTGAACGCGTTTTTCGACGCCGGCAGGAAATAGACCGACAGCGCCAGCATCGCGGCCACGCCGGCACCGCCCAGGATCAGCGCCGGCTTCGCCAGCAGGCCTTGGCTGAGGCCGCAGGCGCGCATCACGATCAGTTCGCTGTCGCTGACCATCTTGTTGTACGAGAACAGCACGCCGACGAAGCAGCCGATCGGCAGGGTCAGCGCCAGCATCTGCGGCAGGCTGAGCATCGCCAGTTCGAAGAAGATGCCGATGCCGACGCCGCGGTTGACGACCAGGTCGACCAGCTTCAGCGACTGAATCAGCCACGAGGCCGAGGTCAGGCCGAGCGTCACGAACAGGGTGGCGCCCAGGCATTGTCGAAAGATGTAGCGGGTAAGGCGGTTCATGGCGCGCGGAGTATACAAAGGCGATTCGGGCAAAACCTAGACAGAATTGCACATGGCGCCCTGTTCTCCGCTCCAAAGCTCGTGATCACGCCCCGGTGGCGGTCGCCGTGGCGGGGTGCTAGACAAAACGCCAGAGCGCTTTCCGTTTGGATGGAATCATCCAAACGATTAGAAATCGCTCCAGATTGATAACGTCTGAGCGATCTTCGATCACACGTGATCGAGAATCGCTCTAGGGCCGCCAAGGCCCGAAAAATGACGAGGCCCCGGCATGGGCCCGCTAGGCTCACGGGATCTTCCGCAGATCCCTTTCGAGAATCGAGAAGGAATATCATGAAGATCAGTTTCGCCGAATTGGGCGCGCCGAAGGCCGGCACGGTCGTGGTGGGCGTTGGCGAAGACCGCGCGCTGACCCCGGTCGCCGCAGCCCTCGACAAGGAAACCGGCGGCGCGCTGTCGCTGGCCATGGCGTCGGGCCGCTTCACCGGTAAGAAGGGCCAGCTCTTGTCCGTGTTGGCGCCGGCGAACCTGCGGGCGAGCGGCGTCGTGCTCGCGGGCCTGGGCAAGCTCGCCGACGTCGATGCGCTGACGCTCCAGTCGCTCGGCGGCTCGCTGGTCGCCCATCTGAACGGCGCCGGCGAGAGCGAGGCGACGGTTCAGATGGGCGGTTTCGACGGCAAGCTGTCGCCGGCGGAGGCCGCGGCCAACCTCGCGTTCGGCGCGCGGCTCAGGACCTATCGCTTCGACAAGTATCGGACCCAGCTGAAGGCCGAGCAGAAGCCGACCCTGAAGAAGCTCGCGATCCAGAGCGATGCCGCCGCGGCCGCGAAGAAGGCATTCGCCGATCTCGACAAGCTGGCCGACGGCGTCTTCTTCACCCGCGACCTCGTGTCGGAGCCCGGCAATATCCTCTATCCGGAAAGCCTGGCCGACCAGGCGATGACGCTCACCGAACTGGGCGTCGAGGTCGAGGCGCTCGATGAAAAGAAGCTGAAGAAGCTGGGCATGGGCGCGCTCTTGGGTGTCGGCCAGGGCTCCGTCCGGCCGCCGCGTCTGGTCGTGATGGCGTGGCTGGGCGGCGAGGACAAGAAGGCCGCTCCGATCGCCTTCGTCGGCAAGGGCATCACCTTCGACACCGGCGGCATTTCGCTGAAGCCGGGCGCCGGCATGGAAGAGATGAAGTGGGACATGGGCGGTTCCGGCACCGTCATCGGCCTGATGAAGGCGCTGGCCGGCCGCAAGGCCAAGGTCAATGTCATCGGCGTCGTGGCGCTCGCAGAGAACATGCCCGACGGCAATGCGATCCGCCCGGGCGACATCCTGACGTCGATGTCGGGCCAGACGATCGAGGTCAACAATACCGACGCCGAGGGCCGTCTCGTGCTGGCCGATGCGCTCTGGTACACCCAGGACCGCTTCAAGCCGCGGCTGATGGTCAATCTCGCGACCTTGACCGGTGCCATCCTGGTGGCGCTCGGCAGCGAATATGCCGGACTGTTCTCGAACAATGACGAGCTGGCCGAGCGGCTGACCGCGGCCGGCACTGCCGTCGGCGAGAAGCTGTGGCGCATGCCTCTGGGTGAGGCGTTCGATCGCGCGATCGATAGCGATGTCGCCGACATGAAGAACATCACCGGCGACCGCAATGCCGGCGCTTCGATCGGCGGCGTGTTCCTGCAGCGCTTCGTCAACGGCGTGCCCTGGGCCCATCTCGACATCGCCGGCATGGCCTGGTCGAAGAAGGACGCGGCGACCGTGCCGAAGGGGGCGACCGGCTATGGCGTGCGCCTGCTGGAGCGCTTCGTCGCCGACCATTACGAGGACTGATGACCGAGATCGGTTTCTATCACCTGCAACGAAGCCCGCTCGAGGAGGCGCTGCCGCGCCTCCTCGAAAAGGCGCTGGGCGCCGGCATGCGGGCCGTCGTCCGCGCGCCGAACGAGGCGGAGGTCGAGCGGCTGGTCCAGCAGCTCTGGCTCTATGACCCCGGCGCGTTTTTGCCGCACGGCAGTGCCCGGGACGGCCATGCTGCCCTGCAGCCGATCTATCTGACCGCCGCTGACGAGAACCCGAACGGCGCCGATCTCTTGGCCCAGGTTGGCGGGGCCGAAGTCGCCGAGATCGGCGGATTCAAGCGTTGCCTCGATCTGTTCGACGGCAATGACGAGGATCAATTGACCGCGGCCCGCGCCCGCTGGAAGCGCTACCAGGCGGCCGGGCACCAGCTGGCCTATTGGCAGCAGAAGCCTAACGGCGGCTGGGAACGTAAGGTCTGAACGCAAGGCTTGCCTGCGGGCTAAGCCGTTGCCCCATCCCGTGCTTGCAGCTATAAGGCGCCACCTTTTTCGCGACGGTCCTGCCGTCGGATCCTTTTGCACGCTCTGGAGACCCGGCCATGGCCATCGAACGTACCCTCTCGATCCTCAAGCCCGACGCGACGCGCCGCAACCTGACCGGCAAGATCAACGCCCGCTTCGAAGAGGCCGGTCTGAAGATCGTCGCCCAGCGCCGCATCCTGATGAGCGACGCCGTCGCGGGCGAGTTCTACGGCGTGCATCGCGAACGCCCCTTCTTCAAGGACCTGGTCGCGTTCATGACCTCGGGTCCGGTCGTGGTCCAGGTGCTCGAGGGCGAGAACGCCGTCGCCAAGAACCGTGAGATCATGGGCGCCACCAACCCG
>Ga0302314_10005105_pt1 | contig 23995 bp, 18 predicted proteins | sample III_Palsa_N2_3_FD_200533 | JGI IMG/M metagenome (GOLD analysis project Ga0302314, IMG submission 200533) | Peat permafrost microbial communities from Stordalen Mire near Abisko, Sweden - III_Palsa_N2_3 | ecosystem: Environmental > Terrestrial > Soil > Palsa > Peat permafrost | place: Sweden... | reverse complement strand
GGCCGCGGCGAGCCGCGGCTCCGGCCGCCAGGCAGCCGTCAGCGGAAGTCGTGACTGTCATATAGCGGGCAGCGCGGAAAGGAAGAGCAATGCTTATCGCCCAGCGTCCGAGCCTTACCGAGGATCAGGTAGACGAGTTCCGGTCCAGGTTCGTCATCGAGCCGCTTGAGCCGGGCTTCGGCTACACGATCGGGAACTCGATCCGCAGGACCCTGCTGTCGTCGATCCCCGGTGCCGCGGTGACCAGCATCAGGATCGAGGGAGTGCTGCACGAGTTCTCCACCGTTCCCGGGGTCACCGAGGACGTTACCGACATCATCCTGAACCTCAAGGAGCTTGTCGTCTCGTCCGAGCATGACGAGCCCGTTCCGATGTACCTGCGCAAGCAGGGACCTGGACCGGTGACCGCCGCGGACATCGCCCCGCCCGCCGGCGTGGAGGTGCACAATCCCGAGCTGCACATCGCCACCCTGAACAGCAAGGGCAAGCTGGAGATGGAGCTCACGGTCGAGCGCGGCCGCGGCTATGTCTCTGCGTCGCAGAACAAGCAGCCGGGGCAGGAGATCGGCCGGATCCCGATCGACTCGATCTACTCGCCGGTGATGCGGGTCACCTACAAGGTCGAGGCGACCCGAGTCGAGCAGCGGACCGACTTCGACCGGCTCATCCTCGACGTCGAGACCAAGCCCTGCATGCGCCCGCGGGATGCCGTGGCGAGCGCCGGCAAGACGCTGGTCGAGCTCTTCGGCCTGGCCAGGGAGCTGAATGTCGACGCCGAGGGCGTGGACATCGGCCCGTCGCCGACGGACGCGGCGCTCGCCGCGGACCTGGCGCTGCCGATCGAGGAGCTGAACCTGACCGTGCGCTCTTACAACTGCCTGAAGCGGGAGGGCATCCACACCGTGGGCGAGCTCGTCGCCCGCAGCGAGCAGGATCTCCTCGACATCCGCAACTTCGGCGCCAAGTCGATCGAGGAAGTCAAGCAGAAGCTCATCGACATGGGACTCGCGCTGAAGGACTCGCCGCCCGGATTCGATCCAGGCACTGCGGCGGACAGCTACGGCGCAGACGACGACGAGAGCTACGTCGAGACCGAGCAGTACTGACTGACGGGCCGGATGGCCCGCCAGTAGCGAACCGAGGAGAAGTTTTCCATGCCCACGCCCACCAAGGGACGGCGGCTGGGCGGCAGCTCGGCCCACCAGAAGCACATGCTGGCGAACCTTGCCACCGCGCTCTTCGAGCACGGCAAGATCACCACGACCGAGGCGAGGGCGCGCAGGCTCAGGCCGCTGGCCGAGCGCCTGATCACCTACGCGAAGCGGGGGGATCTGCACGCCCGGCGCCAGGTGCTGACGGTGGTCACCGACAAGGGCGTCGTGCATACCCTCTTCACCGAGATCGGCCCGAGTTTCTCCGCCCGCGAAGGCGGCTACACCCGGATCACCAAGGTCGGCTCCCGCAAGGGTGACAACGCCTCGCTCGCGGTGATCGAGCTGATCCGTGAGGAAGCTGACGCGAAGCCGCGCCGCCGCCGGGCCCGCCGTTCCCAGCCCGCCGCAATGCCTGCCGCCGCACCCGCCGCGACAGCGCCGGGCGGCGCCCCGGAGGACGCCGCCGCTGACGCCGATGCCAGCGCCGACATCGAGGCCGACGCAGTGGCCGACGCAGTCGCTGAGGCTGACGCGGAAGCTGCGGTGACCGGAGATGCAGCCGAGGCCGGCACCGAGGCCGAGGCCGGCACCGAGGCCGAGGCCGGCACCGAGGCCGACGCAGGCACCGAGGCCGACGCAGGCGCTGAGGCAAGCGCCGGCGCCGCTGATGGCTCGGATGATTCCGGTGCGGACGGCGAGCCTGGCGGGGACGAGCCAGCGGGCGCCAGCGCATAAGGCCCGCTGGCCGTGACGGCCGTGCCCGATCTGCCCGCCGTCCGGCTCCGGCTTGATCTGTCCTATGACGGCTCGGGCTTTCATGGCTGGGCACGGCAGCCGGGGCTGCGGACGGTCCAGCAGACGGTGCAGGACGCGCTGAGCCGCGCGCTGGCCCTGCCGGACCTGCCGTCGCTGACCGTGGCAGGCCGGACGGACACGGGGGTGCACGCCCGCGGTCAGGTCGCTCATCTCGATGTGCCGGCTGCCTGCTGGGCGCAGGCCTCCGGCCTGGCCGGCCGCCGGCTGGCCCGGTTGCTTCCCGCCGACGTCCGGGTGCGCGCGATCGGCCCCGTGGCCGGTGACTTCGACGCGCGCTTCTCCGCGCTATGGCGGCGCTACTCCTACCGGATATGCGACGACCCCGCGGGTGCCGATCCGCTGCGCAGGCATGACACTCTCTGGTATTCGCGCTCGCTCGATCTAGGCCGGATGAACGACGCAGCCGCCGGCTGCGTCGGAGAGCACGATTTCGCCGCTTTCTGCCGCCCTCGTCCGGGCGCTACGACGGTCCGGGAGCTGCTCAGGCTCAACTGGGCCAGGACCGGCCCCGCCGTGGCGGTCGCGACAGCGGCCGCTGACGCGTTCTGCCACCACATGGTGCGCTCGCTAGTGGGCGCGCTGCTGGCGGTCGGCGACGGGAGCAGGCCGGTCAGCTGGCCGGCCGAGGTGCTGGCCGCGCGGACCCGCGACCCTGGAGTACGCGTCGTGCCCCCGCACGGGCTGTGCCTGGAGGAGATCGGCTACCCGGCCGCTGGCGAGTTCGCCGCCAGGGCAGCGGCGACGCGCCGCCTCCGCCCGCGCACGTAAGCCCGGGCCGCCCCGTCCCTGATACCACGGAGGTTCCGCGATACCACGGAGGTTCCGCGATACCACGGAGGTTCGCGCGCTCGGAGGTGCAAGATCCTCCGTGATCATGAGGCTCAGGCGCTGCTCCTAGCGCGCCGGTCAGGTAGTCAGGCAGCTCACGAGAACCATCAGCGTCGCTGGGACTCCAGCTATCAGCGTCGCTGGGACTCCGCTGCGGTAACAGCGACAGCAAAGTCCCAGCCACGCTGCTGGCCGGGCAGCGGAGCGCGCCACCGGAGCGGGCTGCCATCAGCGATGCCAACGACGTCGCTGCTGGCCCTCCGCCAGCCGGCTGGCGGTCACCGTAGCCGGAGCCGCACCACCCGCTGCGAACAGGAATCAGCACGCCCGATGACGGCCCGCTGGCACCACGCCAGAACCCCGGCCCGCCACTTGACCGGCGCTCTAGCACCACGATGGCGGCTATGGCTCGCCGGTGAGCAGCCGGCGGCTCAGGCTCACATTCGCGGTATTCCGGAGCAGGCGCGTGCAGAACTGCACGAGCTCATTCCGCTTCAGGCTCGTTTTCGGGGCACGCAGGCTGGCGAATTCAGCCCAGATTAGGATCAGGTAGTGGCCTTTAACCTCGGCCTCCTCGATGCCTGTTCCCTTGGTGAGGTTCCGGGTAGGACCCTTCGCGCCGGGCAGCTGGGCGATGAACTGGGACGGTCCTGTCGCGTTGCCCGCCCGGCTCGCAGTGCGGGCGGTCCTGGTGTTCAGCACCCCGATCGTGCCCATCACCTTTCCGTTGCCTGACAGGTAACTCGCCCGCAGGACCTGATCACAGCCGGCCGCGGCGACGGCCGACTGGAGCTGGCTGCCGATTACCGCGGCCGAGCAGTGCTTCCCGGCCCGGGCGGCGGTCTTGGCGTAGGTGGAACCCGCGCTGGTGAAACTGGCTGGAAAGAGCTCGGCGAGCGTCAGCGGCCGCGGGTCAGCGGCTCGCGTCTGGATATGGCCCCAGCGGCCCGTGGGCGAGGGCGCCGGCCTGGACCGGACTGATGGCGCCGTCGTCCTGCCCGCTGCCAGCTGCCCGGCCTGCTGGTGCCGGCTGTGCAGGTAGAAGTACGCCCCCGGGCCCACCGCTACGATCACGGCCAGGCCGATGGCCAGCAGGACGCGGCCCCGTTTCGCTGCCGTCGGCCTGCGCCGCCTGGTGCCACGCGACGACCGGCGACCTGGCCGCCCCGCCGCGGCATCAGCCGTGCCCGCGGCCGGCTGCGGCTGCCGTCGGTCGCGGCTAGGCCCCGGCTCCGCGCGTGGTGATCGCCGGCCGCGCCGCGCGGGCTGACCGGGGAGCTGCGCGGGCTGACCGGGGAGTTGCCCGGGCTGATCGAGGGCAGGCGGCTCGGTCGCTGGCACGCCCTCGGCGGCCGGATGGCCGCGCGTAGCCTGGATCCTCGGCCTCTCCGCCGCGACCGCCGCGACCGCCGTGGTGCCGTACGAGGCGTTCAGATCTCTCCAGCCTCCGGTCGCGCGGTCGTCGACTACGGCCCAGGTCTGGGTAATGGTGGCGTCAGCGGCCGGGTCGGAGACGGCGAGGACCGAGTAGTCGGGCTCGGCGAAGCCATGCTCAGCCGATGCCGCGACCGGCCAGGCGTCCCTTGCCGCGGCGCTACCCGGCTGGCGCTGCCTGATCTCGCCGGCAGCCTGGTTCCACGCGGAGAACTGACCCGGCGGGTAGACCGGGTGCGCCTGCCCGGGCGGCGGAGGGAAACCGCGGACCGGGCCCTTGCCCGCCGTGCCGCCCGCGGTGCCGTAGGACATGGCGACCGGCGGAGCGCCGCCGGGGTGACCAGCGCCAGCACTGCCATCGTCGGCTAGCGGGCGATCGGAGAACGCCGCGTCGCCTGCCCGCGGCCCTCCTGCCGCGGCGCCGGGCGCAAGGGCGGCGTCCGGCTGCTGCCCGTCGGCAGCCGGGCCGGCATCCACATCACCCGGGTAACGCATGCGGCGAGCGTATCGCCACTCGGGCGCGGGGTACCGAGGTCGGCCGTTTTATGCCGCGCTGCCCCGCCCAGCGGGATCGGCGGCACTGGCCAGCCCGGCTGGCGCTGGGCAGTGCCCCAGCGCGGCGCTGGCCGGGCGCCGGAGAGTACCGAAGACTATCCGTTCTGGCCTCGCTTTGACCGCCGCCGGCTACGGCCGGTATCCTTCGGAGGCGTCCATGTGCATCGGCATGCCCGCGCTGCCCGCCCCCGGGCGGCTGAGCAGCTGCTGATGACGCGGATTCCCGCGCCTGGAGGGACAGCCCCGGGCGGGGGCCCAGGATCTCCGGACCCACACGCGAAGGCTTATGACTGTGCGCACATTCAGCCCGAAGGCTGGCGACATCCAGCGTCAATGGCATGTCATCGACGCCAACGACGTAGTACTCGGCCGGCTGGCCAGCCAGGCGGCGATCCTGCTGCGCGGCAAGCACAAGCCGATTTTCGCGCCGCATGTGGACACGGGCGACTTCGTGATCGTCGTCAACGCGGAGAAGATCGCCCTGTCCGGCAACAAGCTGACGGACAAGCTGGCGTACCGGCACTCCGGTTATCCGGGCGGGCTGAGCTCGATCGCCTATGGCGACCTGCTCGCCAAGCATCCGCAGCGAGCGGTCGAGAAGGCGGTCAAGGGCATGCTCCCGAAGAACACCCTGGGCAGGCAGATGCTGCGCAAGCTCAAGGTGTACGCGGGCCCCGACCACCCGCACAAGGCACAGCAGCCTGTTCCGTTCGAGATCACGCAGATCGCTCAGCAGGCCGGGATCAGCCGCGCCGCGGCGCGATAACGAGAGCCAACGAGGAAGCGCGAGGAAGACACGTGGCCGAGTCCACTGCCGCCAGCCCGCCCGCAGCGGGGGCTGATTCGGCACCCGGGGAGACCGCCGGGGAGCACGTATCGGAGTACACGACCGAGACTGGCGACGCGGCGGCCGGCGCTCCGGCGCGGCCAGCGGTGCGCAAGCCGGTCGTGACCGGGAACGCGATCGCCACTGGCCGCCGCAAGGAGGCCATCGCCCGGATCCGGATAACCCCGGGGACCGGCAAGTGGCAGGTTAACGAGCGGGCGCTGGATGAGTACTTCCCGAACAAGCTGCATCAGCAGCTGATCAATGAGCCGTTCGTGGCGCTGGGGGCGGAAGAGCAGTTCGACGTGGTCGCCCGGATCACTGGCGGCGGGGTCACCGGGCAGGCCGGCGCGCTGCGGCTCGGGATCGCGCGGGCGCTGATTCTCGTCGACCCGGAGAACCGGCCGACCCTGAAGCGGGCTGGCTTCCTGACCAGGGATGCCAGGGTCAAGGAGCGCAAGAAGTACGGCCTGAAGAAGGCGCGCAAGGCGCCGCAGTACTCCAAGCGCTGACGCCGGGTCAGCAGTCGAGGCGCTGGCAACGGGTCAGCGCGACAGCACCGGAAAGAGACCGGGGGCGTTCCCGTGGACCGGCTGTTCGGGACCGACGGTGTCCGCGGCATCGCTGGCCGTGATCTGACCGCCAGACTCGCCATGGACCTGGCCGTCGCTGCGGTGGCGGTCCTGGATGGCATGGGCGCCTTCACCGCGGCGCGCTCCGGCCGTCGGCGGCCGATCGCGCTGGTCGGGCGCGACCCCAGGGCATCCGGCGAGTTCCTCGAGGCCGCCGTGGTGGCGGGCCTGGCCAGTTCCGGCGTGGACGCGCTGCGGCTCGGCGTGGTGCCGACCCCCGCGGTGGCCTACCTGACCGCCGACCTCGGAGCTGAGCTCGGCGTGATGCTTTCCGCCAGCCACAACCCGGCGCCCGACAACGGGATCAAGCTGTTCGGGCCTGGCGGGCTGAAGCTGCCGGACGCCGTCGAGGACCAGATCGAGCTCATGCTTGGTGACGCGAGCCGGCCCGGGTCCGGCCTGGCTGGTCAGCCGCGATTGCCTGCCGGAGGGTTCGGCCGGGTGCGGGACGCCGCTGGCGAGGTGGAGCGTTACCTGGCGCATCTGCTCTCGACCCTTCCGGCCGCGGGCTCCGCCGGCGGCCTGCCGCTCGCCAGGCTCCGGGTAGTGGTCGACTGCGCGCACGGGGCCGCCTCCGAGCTGGCGCCGCGGCTGCTTCGCCGGGCGGGCGCTGACGTGATCGCGATAGGCGCCGAGCCCGACGGGCTCAACATCAACAATGGCTGCGGCTCCACCTCGCTCGGCGTGCTGGCCGCGGCGGTGACCGAGCACCGGGCCGATGCCGGGATCGCGCACGACGGCGACGCGGACCGGTGCCTGGCCATCGACGCTGACGGCCAGGTGATCGACGGTGATCAGATCCTGGCCATGCTGGCCCTGGAGCTGCAGGAGGCAGGGCAGCTGGCAGGAGACACGGTCGTGACGACGGTAATGGCCAATCTCGGATTCCGGCGCGCGATGCAGGCGGCGGGCATCGACGTGGTCGAGACGCCGGTCGGGGACAGGTACGTCCTGGAGGCCATGCGCGAGGGAAAGTTCGTGCTCGGCGGTGAGCAATCCGGCCACGTCATCCTGCTCGACCATTCGCCCACCGGCGACGGCATGCTGACCGGCCTGCAGCTGCTTTCCATCATGTCCCGCCGCGGCCGGCCGCTGGGCGAGCTGGCCCAGGTAATGACCAAGTGCCCGCAGGTGCTCATCAACGTGCCCGGGGTGGATAAGGCCCTGGTCGCCGCCTCCGGCGCGCTCACGGCCGCCGTGAGCGCCGCGACGGCGGAGCTGGGCGGCGCGGGCAGGGTACTGGTCCGCTCCAGCGGGACCGAGGACGCCGTTCGTGTCATGGTCGAGGCGCTGGACGCCGGCCAGGCGCACCGGGTCGCCGAGCGACTCGCCGACGCGGTCCGCGACGCGGGCTGAGCCGACATCACGGCTGCGCCTCCCGGCGCGGTTCCCGTCAGGTGCCGTCGGCTGCGACGTGCACTAATTACTCAGCGGATTTGTTACATAACTGAAAGTTTTCTGAAATTGTGCTGCGAATCAGGGACTAACCTGGCGTTCATGTGCGGAATCGTGGGGTACGCCGGCCATCGTCAAGCAGCGGACGTCGTCCTTGAGGGCCTTGGCCGGCTGGAGTACCGCGGCTATGACTCGGCTGGCATCGCCGTGGTGGCGGGCGGGAAGCTCGGCTGGGCCAAGCGAGCCGGGAAGCTCGGCAATCTGAGGTCCGCGCTCGCGGAGCAGCCTCCGCTGGCCGGGCCGGTCGGTCTCGGCCATACGCGCTGGGCTACCCATGGGCCGCCGACGGACGCCAACGCTCACCCGCACACCGACTGCGGCGGCCATCTCGCCGTCGTGCACAACGGCATCATCGAGAATTTCGCCACCCTGCGGACGGAGCTTGAGGCCAGCGGACACGAGCTGACGTCCGAGACCGACACCGAGCTTGTCGCGCACCTGATCGAGGAGCAGATGGCGACGGTGGCGGACGTCCCGGGCACAGGCGCCCCGGCGCCGGGCTCGCTCGCCACGGCGATGCGCCAGGTCTGCCAGCGGCTGCGGGGCGCGTTCACGCTCGTCGCCGTGGACGTGCGCGATCCGGATGCGGTCGTCGGCGCCCGCCGCAATTCGCCGCTCGTGGTCGGCCGCGGTCACGGCGAGAACTTCCTCGCCAGCGACGTCGCGGCGTTCATCGCGTACACCAGGGACGCCATCGAACTGGGCCAGGATCAGGTCGTCGAGATACGCGCCGACCGGATCACGGTGACTGGATTCGACGGCGCGCCTGCCGCTGTTACCGACTACCACGTGGACTGGGACGTGTCGGCGGCGGAGAAGGCCGGGTTCGAGTACTTCATGCTCAAGGAGATCGCGGAGCAGCCGCGTGCGATCGCCGACGCGATGCTCGGCCGGGTCGGCCTTGACGGCGCGCTGATCCTGGACGAGATGCGCCTGTCCGACGATGAGCTGCGGGATCTTGACAAGATCATCATCGTGGCCTGCGGTACCGCCTATCACGCGGGCATGATCGCGAAGTACGCCATCGAGCACTGGACCAAGATCCCCTGCGAGGTGGAGCTGGCCAGCGAATTCCGTTACCGCGACCCGATCCTCACCCGTTCCACCCTGGTCATCGCCATCTCCCAGTCCGGCGAGACCATGGACACGCTGATGGCGGTCCGGCATGCCCGCGAGCAGCGCTCGCGGGTCGTCGCGATCTGCAACGTGAATGGCTCGTCCATACCGCGGGAGTGCGACGCGGTCGTCTACACGCACGCCGGTCCCGAGGTGGCCGTCGCCTCCACGAAGGCTTTCCTCACCCAGCTGGTGGCCTGTTACCTGCTGGCGCTGTATCTCGCGCAGACCCGCGGCACCATGTACGGCGACGAGATCGGTGCCGTGATGAACCAGCTGCAGCGGATGCCGGGCGCGGTGGACAGCGTCCTGCACGCGATGGACCCGGTCCGGGCGGTGGCGCGCGAGCTGGCCGGCGAGCGCTGCGTGCTCTTCCTCGGCCGCCATGTCGGTTACCCGGTCGCGCTGGAAGGCGCGCTGAAGCTCAAGGAACTCGCCTACATGCATGCGGAGGGATTCGCGGCCGGCGAGCTGAAGCACGGGCCGATCGCACTGATCGAGGAGGGCCTGCCGGTCGTGGTGATAGTCCCGTCGCCGGACGGGCGCTCGGTCCTGCACGACAAGATCGTGTCGAACATCCAGGAGATCAGGGCACGGGGCGCCCGGACTATCGTGATCGCCGAGGTGGGTGACGACGTGGTGGCGCCGTATGCCGACACGCTGATCGAGCTGCCCGCCGTGCCGACCCTGATGCAGCCGCTGGTGACGACCGTGCCGCTGCAGGTTTTCGCCTGCGAGCTCGCCGCGGCCAAGGGACACGACGTGGACCAGCCCCGCAACCTGGCCAAGTCCGTAACGGTGGAGTGACCCCGGCGTCTCCCCGGCCGCGCGGTCAGCGCGGCCCGCGGCGCGGGCCCGCGGCGCGACGTCGGCCGGCGTGGGTAGGTTTCCTCACCCTGATGACGGATGTTTCCGGGCGAAACGGCTGGCAGAGTCTCGTCTCGCGTGCCGCGACTGGCTTGATGGCCGCCACACCGCCAGGGGGAACCGCCACACCGCCAGGGGGGAAGCAGCAGTGCCTGAATACGAACGCGCGACCGGCGCGCCCCCGAGCGGCGCCCTGTCGGGCATCGACACGACCACGCCAGCGGTGGTGCTGAAGTTCGATCAGAACATCATGCACCACGGCGGACTCGGGGTCATCCGCAGCCTCGGGCGACTTGGCGTGCCCGTTTACGGCGTGCACGAAGGGCCGTGGGCCCCGGCCGCGAGCTCGCGTTACCTGCACGGCCGCTGCTTCTGGCAGCCCAGCGCGGACGACACCGACCGGGTGCTGGCAGGCCTGGCGACACTGGCCGGGCGAATCGGCCAGCGGGCCGTGCTGATACCGACCGACGACGCCGGGGCGATCTTCCTGGCTGAGCACGGCGACGACCTGCGGTCATCGTTTCTCTTCCCGAGGCCGCCGAGTGAGCTGCCCCGGCAGCTGGCCGGCAAGTACTCGCTGCATGAGCTCTGCGGCAGGCTGGGGGTACCGTGCGCGCGGGCTGCAGTGCCTGACTCACTCGACGCGGCTCGCGAATTCGCCGCCGGAGCCGGCTTCCCGCTGGTCGCGAAGCTCACCACTCCGTGGCGGGATGGCAACGGGAAGCTTCGCAGCACCTCGATCGTGGCTGACCAGGCCGGGCTGGATGCCTGCTACCAGGCCTGCGATCGCGGTGGCGCCGGGCTCATGCTGCAGGAGTTCATTCCCGGCGGCCCTGGCCAGGACTGGTTCTTTCACGGTTACTGTGACGCGACCGCGAGATGCAGGCCGGCCTTCACCGGCATCAAGGAACGCTCGTACCCGGCCCATGCCGGGCTGACCAGCCTCGGGCGCTCCACGCCGAACCCGGGCCTGCGCGATCAGGTCACCGGGCTGCTCGCCCGCCTGTCGTACAGCGGGATCCTCGACCTGGACCTCCGCTGGGATGCCAGGGACGAGCAGTACAAGCTGCTTGACTTCAATCCGCGGCTCGGCGCCCAGTTCAGGCTCTTCGTGGACAGCGCCGGCGTCGATGTGGCCATCGCCCAGTACCTCGACCTGACTGGCCAGGCCATTCCCGGCGGCGAGCAGGTAAGGGGGCGCGGCTTCCTGGTGGAGAACTATGACCCGATCGGCGCGCTCGGCTACTGGCGCAGCGGGGAGCTCGGGCCGCGAGCCTGGGCGGCGTCCCTGCGCACGGTCGACGAGACCGCCTGGTTCGCGCGCGATGACCTGCGGCCGTTCGGCCTGATGTGCGTGCGCATGGGCCTGCGGCTGGCGACGCGCCCGCTAGCCCGGCGCGGCCCCAGCCGCGGAGGCGGCCGAGGGGGCGGCGAGCTCAGGTACGCCCCCGGCCGGGCGGCAGGGGAAGCCAGCCAGGGCGGGCAGCGCCAGCAGCCGATCACGCCTGACCTGACCGCGCGGCAAGGGCCGCAGCGTTCGCACAAGGAGGAGACAAAGGTATGAGCGACGCCGTCGATGTGGCCATCGTAGGAGCCGGGCCCTACGGGCTCTCGCTTGGCGCGCACTTGCGCGCAGCGGGTGTCGGGTTCCGCCAGTTCGGGCTGCCGATGCGGCTGTGGCGCGAGTCCATGCCCGCCGGGATGTTCCTGAAATCCCAGGGCTTCGCGTCGAACCTGTCGAGCCCGGACGGAAAGCACACGCTGGAGGCCTTCTGCGCGGCCGCCGGCCGGCCTTATCGGAGCTACGGCCTGCCGGTCTCGCTGGAGACCTTCAACGCCTACGGCCAGTGGTTCCGCCAGGAGCTTGTCCCCGGTATTGAGGAGACCCTGGTAACCAGCGTCATCCCGAAGGACGGTCACTTCGAGATCAGCCTGGCCAACGGGGAGCAGGCACAGGCGGCCAGCGTCGTCGTCGCCGCCGGCGTCGAGCATTTCGCCAGGATGCCCGCGCAGCTGGCCGAGCTGCCCGCGTCTGCCTGCACCCACGCCTCGGCCCATGACGACCTCAGCGTCTTCGCCGGCCAGAAGGTCGTGGTGCTCGGGGCAGGCCAGTCCGCGCTGGAATCCGCCGCGCTCCTGCACGAGAACGGCGCGCACGTCCAGCTCGTGGCCAGGACGCAGCAGCTGAAGTGGAACGGGGCCCCGCTGCCGCCGGACCGCGCGCTGCTCAAGCGGCTGCGGGAGCCAGAGTCGGGGCTCGGGTCGGGCTGGAGCACGTGGTTCTACTCCGTGCACCCGGAGCTGTTCCGGCACCTGCCGCGGGCCACCCGGGTTTACCGCGCCCGCACCGCGCTCGGCCCGGCCGGTGCCTCCTGGCTGCCCGCCAGGGTGAACGAGGGTCAGTTCCCGATCTTGCTCGGCCAGGCGCTGAAGTCCGCGAAGGCCGACGGCGACGGCGCGGTGCTGGAGCTCAGCGGGCCCGGCGGAGTCACGGAACTCGCCGTCGATCACGTGATCGCCGGTACCGGATACCGCCCCGACGTGCGCCGCCTGACGTTCCTCAGTGACCAGCTACGGCCGGCCCTGCGGACCCTGGCGGACTCCCCCGTGGTGGACGGCGGATACCAGTCGCCGGTTCCGGGGCTGTACTTCATCGGGCCGGCCGTGGCCCCGACGTTCGGTCCGGTCATGCGCTTCGTTTACGGCTCGGACCACGCGGCCAGGACGGTGGCCGCGCAGCTCTCCTCCGCCGCTCGCCGCCGGCCCCGGGTGGCCGTGGGGGCCGGCCGATGACAGAGCCGGACTCCGCCCAGCTCTGGGACACGGCCGGCCGGCGGCGCGGCATCGGCGGGCTGCCGCGTCCGCGCTACCTGCCAATGATCTTGATGTATCACGCAATCGCCGAGGTCACCGAGGATCCGAACAAGCTGTGCGTGACGCCGGGCCGGTTCGCCGAGCAGATGCGGTGGCTCGAGCGGTCCGGGCTGCGGGGCGTGGGCGTTGGCGCGCTCATTGACGCGATGCGGGACGGCCGCGAGCGCGGCCTGGTCGGCATCACCTTCGACGACGGGTATACCAGCGTGCTCGAGGCGGCGCTGCCTGAACTGCAGCGCCGCGGCTTCGGGGCGACGGCCTACGTGATCTCCGGCCGGCTTGGCGGCACCAACGACTGGGACGAGGGGCCGTCCTGGTCGCTGATGTCCGCCGACGAGGTCGGCAAGCTCGCCGCCGCCGGTATCGAGATCGGCTCGCACAGCGCCACGCACGTCAGGCTGGCCGGGGTGAGCGCCGGGCAGCTCGCGGCCGAGGTCGGCGCGAGCCGGACGGCCCTGGCCGCGCTGGCGGGTGCCGAGATCCGCGGCTTCTGCTATCCGTGCGGCTCCATGGACGCCGCGGCCCGGCGCGCGGTCAGGGACGCGGGCTATGACTACGCGTGCGCGGTCGAGGCGCCCGCGGCTGACGTCGGGCTGATGGCGCTGCCCCGGATCTATATCGGGCAGCAGGACGGCGCTGCCCGGATGGCAGTCAAGCGGCGGCTGTACAGGAGCTATATCGCGTACCGGGGCAGGCGTGCATGAGCACGAGGCAGACGTGGGCCAGGACGCCGAAGCGAGAGGAAGGAGCGCAATGAGCAAGCCCGCATTGTCGCTTGCGGTGAATGGCAGGGAGCATCAGCTGGAAAGCAGGCTGGTGCTCTTCGAGATGCCGGGAACTGAGCCGGGAGCACCCAGCAGCAGCGGCGATTACCCGGTCACCTGGTCGGCGGCGATCGTCGGCATGGGGTATGTGGGCCTGCCGACCGCGGCTGCCCTGCAGGGCCGGTGCGGGCGGATCATCGGGGTCGACGTGAGCGAGGGGCGGCTCCGGGAGATCGTCACGGGCGAGGCCGACCTGGGCGAGCCGGACCGGGTCCGGCTCGACGCCGCGCTGAGCGACGGGTCTCTCGAGCTGACGAGCGATCCGGCTGCGGTGGCAAAGGCGGACGCGGTGATCATCTGCGTGCCGACGCCCGTCGATGCCAGCTATGTCCCTGACCTCGGCGCGCTGCGCGCGGCGTGCGCGAGCGTCGTCGCTCACGCGCGGCCGGGGCAGACGCTGATCCTGACCTCGACGACGTATGCGGGAACCACGCGGGACCTGCTGGCCGAGCCCCTGGAGCAGCGCGGCCTGCGGGTGGGCTCGGATGTGTTCGTGGCGTTCAGCCCGGAGCGGATTGATCCGGGTAACCCGGATCATGTCCAGCGGGACACGCCCCGGGTGGTGGGGGGAATCACTCCCGAGTGCAGCTCGCGCGCGGCTGAGGTCATCGGCCAGCTGACCGACGTGGTGTACCTGGTGAGCTCACCGGAAGCGGCCGAGGCCACGAAGCTGTACGAGAACATCTTCCGCGCGGTATCGCTGGCCCTGGCCAATGAGTTCGCTGACGCGTGCGGTGCGCTGGGCCTGGACCCGGTCGAGGTGACCCTCGCGGCGGGAACGAAGCCGTACGGGTTCCTCGGCGCCCTGCCCGGACCCGGCGTGGGCGGTCACTGCATTCCGTGCGACCCGCATTACCTGCTGTGGCAGCTCGCCAGGGACGGCCGTCAGTCTCCGCTGATCGAGCAGGCGATGACCTCGATCCGGCTGCGCCCCGGCAGGGTGGCCGAGCGGGCCGGGGAGGTGCTGGCCGCCGATGGCCTGGGCCTGGCGGGCGCCCGGGTGATCGTTGTCGGCGTCAGCTATAAGGCGGGCGTGCAGGATCTCCGCGAGTCGCCTGCCCTGCCGCTGATCGCCGGCCTGCGAGCCGAGGGCGCCGAGGTGAGCTACTGGGACCCGCTCATTCCCAGCGTGCGGCTGCCGGACGGTACCCAGATGCACAGCGAGAGCGCACCTGCCGGATCCGGCTGGGATCTGGCCATCGTCCACACCCTGCACCCGGGCGTGGACGATTCGTGGGTGCGGGACTGCCCGCGGGTGCTCGATGCCACCTACCAGTTCAGCGGGGTCTCGCACCGCGTCGTCGTCTAGGCGGAGGTTCTCCCTCATGAGCAGCAGCGCCCGCGGTGCCGAGCCGGCCTGGCCGGCCCGGCCAGCCGGCCAGCCCGCGTACCCGGGCCGCCGGCCGGTGAAGGCCGCCGGGCCGCCGGCGAGCACCCGGGCCTTGCGGAGCACGGTCCCGCTGGCCGCCGTGCTGCCGGCTGCCGATGCCGCTGCCCTGGCTGCCGCGCTGGTGGCAGCCAGCATCACCGCCGGGCTGCCGGGCTGGCCGGCGGCGGCATACTCGGCGACGGCGTTCCTCGCCCTGTCGTTCAGCGGGCTGCAGCGGCTGCGCATCTGCGGGCGGGTATCTGATCAGGTAGGCCGGACGCTGGCCGCCGTCACCGGGCCGGCGGTGATCCTGCTGCCGTGGACGCACGCGACGACTGCACTGCGCCTGGCGCTCTGGTCGGCCGGCCTGGTGCTCGCCTTCCGGCTGGCCGTCATGACCGGGCTGCGCGCCGCGCGCCGCCGGGGCTGGCTCACCGAGCCTGCGCTGCTGGTCGGCGCGGGGCCGGCCGGGGAGCAGATTCTCGGCCTGCTGCGCGAGCATCCAGAGCTGGGCCTGCGGCCGCGGGGGTTCATCGGCTCCCCGCCGGCCGACGAGCCAGGCGAGCCGGGGGCGCTAGACGAGCCAGGAGAGCCGGGCAGCGCGCCAGGGGAGCCGGCCAGCGCGCCAGGGCTGCCGGTGCTCGGCAGCCCGGCGGATCTGCCCGCGGTGGTCGCTCAGCACGGAATCCGGCGGGTCATCGTCTGCTGCCCCGGCGACGGTGACGACGAGCTCGCTTCGGCCCTTGGCGAGCTTGGCGGCACTGGCGGCATTGGCGGCTGCCGGGGCCCGCGCGTCGATGTCTGCGTCGCCGCGTGGCCGCGCGGGCTGAGCATGGCCGTGCCCCGGGCCTGCCTGGACGAGATCTGGGGCATCCCGCTCGTCCCGCTGCGGCCGGGCAGGCTGGCCACGAGCATGCTCATCAAGCGGGCCTTCGACGTGGTCGGCGCCGCGATCCTGCTCGCCGCGGCCGCGCCGCTGCTGGCCACCCTTGCCCTCGTCATCAAGGTACGCCGCCGCCACCCGGTGCTCTTCCGCCAGGCACGCGTCGTCGGCCGCGGCAGGCTCGCCGAGATCATCAAGCTGCGCACCATGGGGTCGCATCCCGACGCCGACACGTGCTGGGTGGTGCCGACGTGGCACCTCACCCCGCTGGGCAACTGGCTGCGCGGGACTCATCTGGACGAGCTGCCGCAGCTGGTCAACGTGCTGCGCGGGGACATGTCCCTGGTCGGGCCCCGGCCGGAGCGGCCCTACTTCGCGGAGAAGTTCGGGCGCGAGATCCCCCGGTACGACGATCGCCACCGGATGCGCGCCGGGCTCACCGGGCTCGCTCAGGTTCACGGGCTGCACGGCGACACCTCGATCCACGAGCGCGTCCGCTTCGACAATCTCTACATCGACAACTGGTCGCTCTGGCTGGACATCGTGATCCTGGCCACCACGGTCACCGGGGCCGTGCGCAGGAGGAAGAAGACGGGAGTGCCGCGGTGACGCACATCGGGCAGCTCGCCGTCTCAGGCGTCGGAAAGGGCGGACAGTGAAGGTTCTGCAGGTAATCACGGGTCTGGGTGTCGGCGGTGCCGAGCTGCAGCTGAAGTCGTTCCTGCAGCACACCCGGCATGACTGCGACGTGGTGACGCTTTATAACGCGGGCCCGGTGGCGGAGATGATCCGCGGTGGCGGCAATCCGGTGCGTGATCTGGGGATGACGAAGAATACGCAGCTGTCGGCGCTGATCGAGCTGAACCGGCTGATCCGCAGCGGCGGTTACGACGTCGTTCACACGCACCTGTACCGGTCGCAGGTCTACGGCCGCCCGGCGGCGTGGCTGGCCGGTACTCCGGTCGTGCTGAGCACCGAGCACTCGATCGGCGAGACGCACCTGGAGCGCCGGAAGATGACGCCGGGCGTGCGCGCGCTGTACCTGGCCACCGAGCGGTTCTCGGACGTGACGATCGCGGTGTCGGAGACGGTCAAGGAACGGATGGTGGCCTGGGGGGTCCGCCCGGCGCGGATCGCCATCATCCCCAACGGGGTGGATCTTGCCCGGGTCGCGTTCGACGCCGCTGCGCGGGCCGCGATACGGAAGGAGTTCGGGATCGGCGGCGGCGAGTACGTGATCGGGGTTCTGGGCCGGCTCGACCCCAACAAGCAGTTCGACATGGTGATCGAGGCTGCCGCTCCGCTGCTGAACGATGCCGTGAAGCTGCTGATTGTCGGCAAGGGCGACGAGCAGGCTCACCTGGAGCAGGTGGCCGCCAGGTGCGGCGTGACCGACCAGGTGATCTTCGCCGGGGAACGGCACGACGTCGCGGCGCTGCTGTCCGCGATGGATCTGTTCGTGGCGTCCTCGGTGCAGGAGACGTTCGGCCTCTCTGTGCTGGAGGCGCTCGGCAACGGCGCTCCCGTCCTGTACACAACCTGCCCGGCCTTGGAGGGCCTCGACGTGACCCGGGCATCGCATGTCCCGTCCACGGCATCCGGGCTTCGCGAGGCGATGGCCGATGAGGTGCGCGCCGGGCAGCGTGACCGGGTACCCGAGCCCGCCGTCGAGAAGGCATACGGGATCCAGGCCGTCACCAATCGCATCGACGATCTTTACGACCAGCTCGCCGCCCGGCGCACCTGGCGCACCCTGCTGCGTGCTGCCCGGCTGCGTGCTGCGGGCGGCATCCGGCAAGCCAGCGGGACACCGGCGGGCCCGGTGCCAGGGAGCGTGCCGGCCAGCCCGGCGCCAGAGTCAGCCAGGGATAAGTGATGAAGGTTTTCGTGACCGGCGCAGCCGGGTTCATCGGGTCGCATCTTGTCGAGGAGCTGCTGACCGGCGGGCACGAGGTGACCGGGCTTGACGATCTGAGCACCGGGCGGCTGAGCAACCTGCGCGCCGTGGACGGCCACCCGGGCTTCCGCCTGGTGCAGGGCTCGATCCTGGACCAGGGCCTGGTCAGCGAGCTCACCGCGGGATGCCAGCAGGTCTATCACCTGGCCGCCGCGGTCGGCGCGTTCGTCATCAGGGACCGCACCCTGGAGAGCCTGCGCACCAACATCCACGGCACCGAGAACGTCGTCGAGGCCGCGGCCAGCAGCGGCGCTGTCCTGCTCGCCGCCTCCACCAGCGAGATCTACGGCAAGAACATGAAACCGGGGCTCAGCGAGGACGACGACCGCATCATCGGCTCGCCACTGAAATCGCGGTGGAGCTATGCCGAGGCCAAGGCCATCGACGAGAGCCTCATCGACGCGTACTGCCGCGAGCGTGGCCTTAAGGCCGTCATCATCCGGTTCTTCAACACCGTCGGCCCGCGCCAGACCGGCCGGTACGGAATGGTCATCCCCCGGTTCACCGCGCAGGCCCTGGCCGGCGAGCCCCTCACCGTCTACGGCACCGGCGACCAGATCCGCTGCTTCTGCCACGTGCACGACGTGATCCCCGCCCTTACCGCGCTCATCGCCACCCCCGCTGCCTACGGCCGCGCCGTCAACGTGGGTAACAATGAGCCCACATCCATCAACGACCTCGCTAAGCGCGTTATCGCGGCGACTGACTCGGTGAGCGTCGTCACGCACACTCCCTACCTCGACGCGTACGGCTCCGGCTACGAGGACATGCAGCGCCGGATCCCGGACTGCACCCTCGCCCGCACGCTCTGCGGCTTCACCCCGCGGCGGACCCTGGATGACATCGTCGAGGCGGTTATCAGCGACCAGCAGGCCGCCCGCGGCGCGACCGCGGCCTCGTGATTTGCGGGATACCAGCGTGGGCCAGGACTCGGCAGGCAACGGGACAGATCGCGCGATCCGGCGCACGCAGACCGGATCGCCCGGTTTCTCGCGGCCCGGCGGGCCGGACCGGCCGCAGCTCACCCTGGCAGGCCCGGAGAGCTCGCAGCCGCCGCCCGCCGGACCGCCGCGCCGCCGCCGCGGTCTCAGCAGCCTCGCGTGGCTGGCCGTCGTGCCCGTCGGCCTCGTCGCGGTCGCGCTGATCGTGCACGCGAACCAGACGGTGCGCGTCACGCCGCCGGGCCATAAGGCCGTCGTGGCGGCGTCGGTGCCGTACTGGAACATCGGCCAGGGAACCGCCGCGGTGCTGGCCCACCGCCGTGACGTCACCGAGGTCTCGCCGTGGATGTACGGGCTCGACGGCGATGGCCAGATCGTGCTGGACGGGGGAATCAGCAAGTCCGCGATCAATGGGTACCTGAACCGACTTCGCGCCCAGGGACTGCCGCTGGTGCCGACGCTGGCCAACGTCGACGCGCGAGGCGACTGGTCTTACGGGCCGGTGGCCCGGATGCTGCACGATCCGGCGATGGTGGCGCGGCAGGTAGCGCAGATCGTCTCGCTGGTCAGCTCGCACCATTACGCCGGGATCGACCTGGACTACGAGAACCTGCAGGCGGGCGACCGGCAGGCCTACACCTCCTTTGTCACCCGGCTGGCCGGCGCCCTGCATGCCAGCGGCAAGATCCTCTCCGTCGCCCTGTTCGCCAAGACCACCAACGCCGGATACGCCCCGCGCAACGTCGCGCAGGACTACGCGGCCATCGGCCGCGCCGCCGACCAGGTCCGGCTGATGACCTACGACTACCACTGGGCAACGTCTCCGCCAGGCCCTGTCGCCCCGATCGGCTGGGTCCGCGACGTGATCAGGTACGCCAAGACGCAGATGCCCGCATCGAAGATCGTTCTCGGTATCCCGGAGTACGGCTATAACTGGAGCGATCACCACGCCGTGGCGATCACCTGGCAGCAGGCAGTCCAGCTCTCCCGGCGGTACCACGCCCAGCTGCACTACAGCGCGTCGAGCCAGGCCCCGTGGTTCACCTATACCGACGCCGCAGGCCGCGAGCACACCGTGTGGTACGAGAACGCCGCGAGCTCCCGGGTGAAACTGGGCGCCGCGCAGGCGGCCGGGATCGGCGGCGTGTACCTGTGGATGTACGGCACCGGGGATCCCGGCACCTGGCCGGCCCTGCACCAGGTGTTCCCGGTCGGCTCGCGGTCGGCGCAATCGCCTCGGCGAGGTGCGGCATGATGCCCTGGTGGGCGATCGCCATCCTCGTCTTCGGCGTGAACTTCGCCATCTGGGGAACGGTCGGGCTGAGCCGGCTCTTCGGTCAGCTGACTATCGGCCGGTGGGGGTCGCGGCGGCGCGCCGCCCGGCAGGGAAACGTCGTCGCGCTGCATCATGACCCCGGCGGCAGGCGATCCCGGCGGACTCACCTGTCGGTGGACGACGTCGCCGTGCTCATCCCGGCGCACAACGAGGCCGCCGTCATCGAGGACAGCCTCCGGGCAATCACGAAGCTCGTGCCGCGCAAGAATATCCACGTCGTCTCCGACGGATCGACCGACGCCACGTTCGAGGTCGCGCTGCGCTGCGGGGTCAAGGCGATCAAGACCCGGCAGAATGTCGGCAAGGCAGGCGCGCTGCGCGACGCCATCGAGCGGTTCAAGCTGGTGGACCGATTCCCGGTCGTCATGTTCCTCGATGCCGACACCAGGGTCCAGCCCAGCTACTTCGCCCGGGCGCTGCCGCTGTTCGACTCGCCGAGAGTGGCGGCGGTGGCCGGCTGCGTGCGGACCGACACGCGCCGGAGGCTGTCCCCGGTGGGGAACATGCTCACCGGCCACCGGATGAGGATCTACGCGATCGGCCAGCGCGTGCTGAAATTCGGCCAGACGTCGCGGCACCTGAATGCGACCCCTATCGTGCCGGGCTTCGCCAGCATCTACCGCACGGCGGTACTTCCGCACATCAACATCAACCCGGCAGGCCTGGTCATCGAGGACTTCAACATGACCTTCGAGGTCTACCAGAACCGGCTGGGCAAGGTCGCCTTCACGCTGGGCGCCATCGCGATCACCCAGGACCCCGACAACTTTCACGATTACATCCGCCAGACCAGACGGTGGGCACTCGGTCTGTGGCAGACCGTCCGCCGTCATCCGCCCCGGCTGAACCTGTTCACCGCCATGCTCGCGCTGACGCTGACGGAGCTGATCACGTCCAGCGTCCTGTTCGTCGTCCTCCCGGTGGTCGCGGCTGTCCTTATCGTCCCGGACCTGGTCAGCAGCGCCGTCGGCTGGCCCGGCTTCGGGTCCGTGTACACCGCGATATCGACTCACATGACCCTGACCCGGATCTTCTACGGAGTGGTCATTCCCGACTTCGCGATGACCTTCCTGGTCGCGGTTGTCGAGCGCAGGCCCCGCCTGCTGCTGGCGGCTCCCTTCTTCCCGTTCATGCGGGTGCTGGACGCGGGCATCGGCCTGAGCGCGATTCCGCAGGCATGGCTGGCGAGATCCGACGGAGTGTGGAAGAGCCCGGCCCGCCGCGCCTCGCCGGGCCGGCACCGCGAGGCGGCCGCGCGCCAGGTAGCCGCAGCGGTACCGCGGCAGGCGGCCGCCGCCATCCCCGCAGTTCCCGCCGCGGCCGGGGCCGCCTACCCGGAGACCGCCTACCAGCAAGCTGGCTACCAGCAAGCTGGCTACCAGCAAGCTGGCTACCCGGACGAGGCTGCCGCCTATGCCGGGGAGGCGGCCGCGGCCGCGTCCGAGTAACCAGCGCGGCCAGCCAGCGGCCGTCGCGGGAGATGCCGGGAAACCCGCTATCACGCCGGCGGCTGGGCGGGGAACTGAGCTGTGGCGCCTTCGTCATTGGCTGGCTCTGCCCTGGCCGCGCGCTGGCCAGCCATCCGCTGATCAGCCGCCGGCGGCTGATCAGCGCCGGAGTTGACCGCGGAGTTAGCCGCCCCGGAGTTAGCCACCGGAGGGCGGACCGCCGGCGGGGGGATGAACGGCGGGCGGACTACTGGCGGGCGGACTACTGGCGGGCTGACCACTGGCGGGCCAGCCGGCTGCGAGTTAGCAGCCTCCTGAGCAGCCGCCTCTAGGCCGGCCGCCTCGGCCTCGGCCGCCGCGTCGGCCGCCGCCTCTGCCCTGTTGTACCTGACGTAACGGTAATGGCCATGGGTGATAAGGCCGGCCGCCAGGATCACGAGCAGGAGCCCGGCGAGCAGTATCAGCGCCCGGTGGCTTTTGGCGATCTTAAGGCTGTAGTCGGTGGTGGTCACCTGGCTGCCGGCGGCAGTGGCGGTCAGGCCGAAACTGAGCGCGGCCGTGCCGGGCGGAGTCGCGGGCGTGGTCCAGGAGGCCAGCCGCCAGGACGCCGAAGCCCGGAAAGGCGGACTCGTGACCCAGTAGCCCCAGCCCCCGATCGACGTGCGCCGGTACATCTCGATCCGCGTCGGGCTGCTTGACTTGTACCACACCCTGGCGGTGTAGGCACGACCGGAGGTAACCGACGGCGCACAGACGCCGAGGTCCAGCTTCTGCAGCAGCTTCGCGTTACCTGAGCCCGACTTTGTCACGCGCACCGTCTCGGCCCCGGATCCGTGCAGTCCGCCGGCGGGATCGTAGCTGAAGGTGGCGGCGGTCCCGCCGTATTCCGCTTCCTGGAAGCACGACGGACGGCTGCCCTTGGCCTTGGCGAGAGTGGCGTTGAACACCCCGGAAGGCGGCAGCGCACGCGGGGCCGGCCCGGACACCGGTGGTCGCAGCGGGCCGCCGATCACCTGGCGCATCGTTTCCACCACGGTCCCCCGGCCGGACTGGCCGTGCAGCCACTTGAGCACGCTGCCCAGTATGGGCGCGGTAACCCCGAGAGCGCAGTTCGCCGGGCAGAGATCGTGGATCGTGAAGACGACCCAGCCGCCGCCGTGTTGCTGCGCGCCCTTGACCACGGACTCGAAAGTGCTGGCTGACCAGGTGGTGCGGACCGAGTTGACCTCGATGGGGGCCCGCACGTCCAGCGGGTTCTTCGGCGGGATCGTCTCCGCCCAGGCGCAGGTACCGCAAAGCCCTGCGCCCTGGAGGTCTCCCGCGCCGAGCCCGGCGTTGTAGCCGCATTCGCTGGTAAGCGCCTCCAGGCCCCGGTTCACCTCGGCGAACGGGTAGGCAAAATCGGTGGGCCGCAGGCCCCACCGGTAAAGATTCGAACGGTCGTCGCAGATCTCCCGCTTGGCCTCGGCGGTGGGCAGGCCCGTCAGCCGCTCATGCAGAACGCTGAGCCCGCCGATCTCATCGCCGTCGGCGGATATCTTGCGGAGGTCACCAAGCGACAGGTAAGGCGAGGATTTCTGGCACTCCGCCTGGCTTAGCAGGCACACGAGGCCGGAGGCGACGAAAAAGGTGGCATGCATCCCGTACTCACGGAACATCGGCAGTGTCGGCATCTGGCTTGCCAGGCTGCCGCCCCACGCGAAGGTGACGACGGTCTTCGGGTCGGCCTGCCCCGCGGTTGCAGCTGCCGGAGCCGTCGCGGCGGCCGGCTGGCCGCTCTGCGCCGCGGCGGCCAGCGCCGGGCTCGAGGGCGACGCCAGGGTGGCCAGCACAACCCCTGCACCCAGGACCGCCCCCGCAGCCAAGGTCAGCGCGACGACCGACGGGCCGTCGGCTCAACCCCTGCCGATATTATCGCAAAAGCATCATCGCGATGGAAAAAGAAGATCAGGCCACCATGTACCGGGCGGGCAGCCGAAGGCAGGCAGTATGACTGGCCGCCCAGTCATCGAAGGATGGCGGAGCTGACCAGAGCAGTGCGCCCGAGAAATCCACCAGGCCGCGGGAGAAATGCACGCTCGTGAAGTCAACCTCGCCACCGCTGAACTTGGCCTGGGCGAAACCCATCTGCCCGCCATCAAAGTTCGCCCCGGAGAACCGAACCTCACTGCCGCTGAATTCCGTCCAGGGGAATCTGACCTCGCCGCCGGTGAAGTCGGCGCCCACGAAGCTGACCATGCCGAGCTCGAACTTGGCGCCGACGAAGCTGACCGTCGCGCCGCCGAACTCAGCTCCGATGAAGCTGACCTCGCTGCCGGCGAAGACGGCGCCGACAAAGCCCACCTGGCCGCTGGCGAACTCGGCGTCGAGGAAGTCCACCTGGCCGCCGGTGAACTCGGCACCGAGGAAGTTCACCGCGCCGCCGGTGAACCGGGAGCCGAGGAAGGCAACCGCGCCGCCGGTGAACCGGCAGCAGAAGCTGACCTTGCCGCCGGAGAACTCGGCCCCGGCGAAGCTGACCGCGCCGCCGGCGAATTCGGCGCCCAGCAGGGTCACCTTCGCCCCGCTGAACTCGGCCCCGGCAAAATTCACCTCCCCGGCAGCGAAAGTGACCCCGGCGAAGCTGACCTCCCCGGCGGCGAACGTGGCTCCCGCGAAGCTGACCCTGGCCGCGGCGAAC
>Ga0302314_10005102_pt1 | contig 24001 bp, 19 predicted proteins | sample III_Palsa_N2_3_FD_200533 | JGI IMG/M metagenome (GOLD analysis project Ga0302314, IMG submission 200533) | Peat permafrost microbial communities from Stordalen Mire near Abisko, Sweden - III_Palsa_N2_3 | ecosystem: Environmental > Terrestrial > Soil > Palsa > Peat permafrost | place: Sweden... | reverse complement strand
AGAGCAACTCGCCCGGCGCCTCCACCAACTTCACGCTCAACCACGCCTCCAGCGTGTCGTTCACCTATGGCGCCGTCTTTTTGGGGCTGTGCCTGGCGGCGCACCTGGTCATCCGCTTCGCCCTGCCCTACGCCGATCCGTACCTGTTTCCGCTCGCCGCCGTGCTCGCGAGCGTGGGGATCGTGATGGTGTATCGCATCGACCCGGTGCTCGCCCGCCAGCAGGCGCAGTGGATGGTGCTCGGGCTGGTCCTGTTCTCGGTCTGCATCGTGTGGCTGCGCCAGCGCGGGGTGGGCGTGCTCGAGCGCTACCGCTACACGATCGCCCTGATCGGGATCGGGGCGACCGTGCTGCCGCGATTTCCGGTGATCGGCGAGCAGGTCAACGGCGCCTATCTGGACATCCACGTGGGCGGCGTGTCCTTCCAGCCGGCGGAGCTCGCGAAGATCGCGATCGTGATCTACCTGGCGAGCTACCTGCGCGACAATCGCCAGATCCTGGTAACAGCGGGGCGGCGCGTGCTCGGGCTGACGATCCCCCCGATGAAGCAGTTCGGCCCGATGCTGATCGTGTGGGGCGCGGCCATGGCGACGCTGCTGCTCACGCGCGAGCTGGGCACCTCGCTGATGTTCTATGGCGCGTTTCTGGCGCTCCTGTATGTGGCCACCGGGCGCTTCTCGTTCCCGCTGATCGGGCTCGTGCTGTTCGCGCTGGGAGCGTGGTTCGTGGCCGGGCACGTGAGCCACGTCCACGCGCGCGTGCTCGCCTGGGAACATCCCTTCGAGCCGGCCCTGTACAACCGCCAGGTGGGCGGCAGCTATCAGCTCGCGCAGTCCCTGTTCGCGCAGGCCGACGGCGGTCTTCTCGGCACCGGCTTCGACCAGTCCCTGCTGCGCCTGCCGCACCAGGGGCAGCCGATCCTGCCGGTCCCCGAAAGCGACACGATCTACGCGGTGATCGTGAACGAGCTCGGCCTGGTGGGGGCGGCCGGCCTGTTGCTCGTGTACCTGCTGTTCGTGGCGCGCGGGCTGAAGACGGCCGTGCTCGCACGCGACAGCTTCTCCAAGCTGCTCGCGACGGGGCTGTCGTTCATCGTGGCGACGCAGGTGTTCGTGATCGTCGGCGGGGTCACGCGCGTGATTCCCCTGACCGGGGTCACCTTGCCGTGGGTTGCCTACGGAGGATCCTCGGTCGTCATGAACTTCGTGCTGCTGGCGCTGCTGCTCGTCGTCTCAGACCGTGCGCGGCAGCCGTTTCGCCGGACCGAGCGCGCCTGAGCGCGCGTCTCACCCGCAGGGGACCGGGGCGGCCCGTCGAAGACCGTGGCCGAGATGGTGACCTCCACGATCGCGTGCGCCTCCGCGCGCACGTTCCTGCGCCCGTCGGTCCCGACCGTCCACAATCGCTATCGCGGGCCGGGGGACGTGCGCTCGATGGCGCGCGCGCTGTGCTCGCCGGCGGGCCTTCACCGGCGCCCCTGGCTGTCGCGTCTGCGCCGTGCACTGGATGAGGATCTGTTCGTGCTGCACTATCAGCCGATCGTCTCGCTGCGCGATGGGCGGGTGTCGCACTATGAGGCGCTGGTGCGCCTCGACGACGAACGCGACGGGCGCCTGGTGGCGCCGGGCAGGTTCCTGCCGGCGGCCGAGCGCTACGGGCTCGTTCGCGACGTGGACCGGATGGTCATCGACAAGGTCGCGGCGCTCTTGGGAGGCATGCAGGGCGAGCCGGATGTGAGCATCGCGGTGAACGTGTCCGCGCTGACGGTGACCGACGGCGGCATGCTCGCGCACATCCGGCGCGCGCTCGAGCTGCACGGGGCCGACCCGGCACGCCTCGTGGTGGAGCTAACCGAGACGGCTGCGATCTCCGACATGGAGCGGGCGACCGCCTTCTGCGCCGGTGTTCAGGCGCTGGGCTGCGCGATCTCGCTCGATGACTTCGGAGCGGGCTTCGGCTCCTTCCAGTACCTCAAGCGCCTGCCGTTCCGGTATCTGAAGATCGACGGCGACTTCATCCGGGGCCTGCCCGGCTCGCCGACCGACCAGCTCGTGGTGAAGGCGCTCGTCGGTGTCGTCGAGGGCATGGGCGGGCAGACGATCGCCGAGTTCGTCGGCGATGAGGCGACGATGCGCATGCTGCGAAGCTACGGCGTGGACTACGCGCAGGGCTTCGAGGTGGGCCGGCCCGACCCCGTCGTGCCGCTGATGGCGGGCGGCTGAGCACCCGCCTGAAACGCTGCTACTTCGGCTGCGGGTACAGGCTGCGCATGGCCGCATCCCACGCGCGGTCTGACAGCAGGCGGCGGGTGCCGATCAGCAGCTTGGCCGACGCCGTGACCTTGATGCGCGACGGCGGCCGCCGTCGCGACAGCGCCCGCTCGATCGCCTTCGCGACGCTGTCCGGTCCGCCCCCGAGCCGCGCCATCGGGCCTTCGTATGCGCCTTTGGTGACCGCGCCGACGGTGGCGTTGAAGTGCGCGTAGGCGTCGTCGCCCTCGCCCGCCGGCTCGGTCTGGCTGTGCGCCAGGCTCGCAGCGGCCGCCTCGCCGAACTCGGTCCTGATGAGGCCCGGCTCGAGCAGGATCACGTCGATGCCGAAGCCGCGTAGCTCAAAGCGCAGTGCGTCGGAGATCGCCTCGACGGCGTGCTTGGTCGCGTGGTAGTGGCCTGCGCCCGGGAACGAAAGCCGCCCGCCCATCGAGCCGACGTTGACGATCTTGCCCCAGCGCTGCTCGCGCATCCTTGCCAGCACGAGCTGGGTGAGTCTCACCAGCCCGAACACGTTCGTCTCGAACTGGCGTCGAGCCGCGTCGAGCGAGACCGTCTCAAGCGCGCCGCTCTGGCTGTAGCCGGCATTGTTGATCAGCACCCCGACCGCGCCCTCGGCCTGCTCGACGGCGTCGACGGCGGCACGCATCGACTGCTCGTCGGTGACGTCGAGCGCCAGCGTCTCACAGCCCGCGTCCTTCAGATCGGCGATCGACTCGAGCCTGCGAGCCGAGGCGTACACCGGGTAGCCGGCTCGCAGGAGCCGCAGCGCGGTGGCGTGGCCGATGCCCGAGGAGCAGCCGGTTATCAGCACCGCCTTGGAGGGCTCGGACATGGGCGCAGCATATGGGTTCTCCGCGATCACGGGCAGCGCAGTCGCCACGGCCGGATCCGCTGAGTGCCGCGGTCGTCTATGGTGGTCGCCCGATGCGCGCGGTCACGTTCAAGGCTCCCGGTGAGGTGCTCGTGCAGGAGGTCCCGGAGCCCGAGATCCAGCATCCCCAGGACGCGCTCATCCAGGTCGAGGCGAGCGGCATCTGCGGCTCGGACCTGCACATCTACCACGGGCGCACGCCGGTCGAGCCCGGCTTCACGATCGGCCACGAGTTCGTCGGCACGGTGCTCGCCGTGGGCAGCGATGTCGAGCGCGCCGCGGTCGGCGACCGCGTGCTCGGCTGCTTCCACACGGCCTGCGGCACGTGCGTGGCTTGCATCAGGGGCGACTACCATCGCTGCGTGTTCGGCCGCACGTTCGGCCATGGCGCCAAACTCGGTGATCTGCAGGGGGCCCAGGCCGAGCGGCTGCTCGTGCCGCGCGCGAATCTGACCCTCAGGCGCGTGCCCGAGGGGATGTCCGCCGAGGTCGCCCTGTTCGCGGGCGACGTGATGGGCACGGGCTACCACGCGATCTCCCACGCGGGCACGCGCGCCGGAGACACCGTCGCGGTGCTCGGCCTCGGGCCGGTGGGCCTGTGCGCCGTGCAGGCGGCCCGCGCGTCCGGCGCCACGCAGGTGTTCGCCGTCGACACCGTCGCCGACCGGCTCGCCCTCGCCGCGACGTTCGGGGCCACGCCAGTGCATCTGCTCGAGGAGGAGCCCAAGCGCGTCGTGCGCGCCGGCACCGAGGGTCGAGGCGTCGACGTGGTGGTCGACGCCGTCGGTGACCCCGGACCGCTCGAGCTGGCGGTCAGCCTGGCCAGGGACGCCGGCACGATCTCCGGGATCGGCGCCTACGCGGGGCGCAGCGAGGTGCCGCTCGGGCTCGCCTGGCTGAAGGGCCTGACGATCCGCACGGGCCTTGCCAACGTGATCGCCCACGTCGATCGGGTGCTCGCGATGATGGCGGCGGGCGTGCTCGATCCGGGCCCGATGGTGTCAAACCACATGGACCTAGGCGACGCCGCCGAGGCCTACGCGATGTATGACCGGCGCGAGGCGTTGAAGATCGTGCTGCAACCGTGAGAAGGTAGGCTCCTGCCCATGACCACCGCCACCGAGGCTCCCACCTCTCACGCCCTCCCCGACGCGCTGGGCGACGGCGCACGCGCGTTCGTCTCCCAGTCCCATCGCCTGCTGATCGGCTCACAGCGCCCGCAGGCCGCGGACGGGCGCACGTTCGCCACCTTCGACCCCGCCACCGGCCGGGAGATAGCGCAGGTGGCCCACGCCGGTGAGCCGGACGTCGAGCGCGCCGTCACCGCCGCACGGGAGGCGCTCGAGGGCCCGTGGGGCTCGCTGCCCGCGGCCGGGCGCGAGCGCCTGATGCTCGCGCTGGCCGCCGCGATCGAGGAGCACGCGGATGAAATCGCGCAGATCGAGTCGCTCGACAACGGCAAGCCCGTCAAGCTCGCGCGCTACGTCGATGTGGCCGGGACGATCGCCCATCTGCGCTACTTCGCCGGCTGGCCGACGAAGATCGAGGGCGGCGTGCTTCCGGTGAGCGCTCCGAACATGCTGTGCTACACCCGCCGCGAGCCGGTCGGGGTGTGCGCGCAGATCATCCCCTGGAACTTTCCCCTGCTGATGGCCGCCTGGAAGCTCGGCCCGGCGCTCGCGGCGGGGTGCACGATCGTGCTGAAGCCGGCCGAGCAGACTCCGCTGAGCGCGCTGCGCGTCGGCGAGCTGGCGCTCGAGGTTGGCTTCCCCGCGGGCGTGCTGAACGTGCTGAGCGGCGACGGAGCCACCGGCGCGGCGCTCGTCGATCATCCGGGCGTCGACAAGATCGCGTTCACCGGGTCGACCGAGGTGGGACGCGAGATCGGCGCGAAGGCCGGGCGCGGCCTGAAGCGCGTGACGCTCGAGCTTGGCGGAAAGTCCCCCAACGTGATCCTCCCCGACGCCGACATCGAGGCGGCGGTGAAGGGCTCCTTCCAGGCGATCTACTTCAACTCCGGCCAGGCCTGCAACGCGGGATCGCGGCTGTTCGTCCCGGCCGAGCGCTTCGACGAGGTAGTGCAGGCGCTGGCCAAGCAGGCCAACTCCACGCACCTGGGAGCGGGGCTCGACGCCGACACCCAGCTGGGACCGCTGGTCTCCGCCGAGCAGCATGCCCGCGTGATGTCCTACATCGACTCCGGCCGCTCCGAGGGCGCAGAGCTGCTCGCCGGCGGCGAGGCAGCGCTGACCGACAGCGGCGGCTGGTTCGTCGCTCCAACGCTGTTCAGCTCCACATCTGACGAGCTGCGGATCACCCGCGAGGAGATCTTCGGCCCGGTGCTGGTCGCCTCCCCCTACGACAGCCTCGAGGAGGTCGCACGCCGCGCGAACGACAACGACTACGGGCTGGCTGCCGGCGTGTGGACGCGCGATCTGAGCAGCGCCCACCGCCTGGCCGCGATGCTGCACGCGGGCTCGGTCTACATCAACGCCTGGGGGCTCGCCGATCCCTCGGCGCCGTTCGGAGGCTTCAAGGCCTCGGGCATCGGCCGCGAGCACGGCCACGAGGGCCTCGACGCATACCTCGAGACAAAGACCGTGTGGACGGCGTTGTGAGCCCCGCGACGTTGTGAGTCCTGCGGCGTGAGCGTCGCCGCAGAGGGCGAGCTCGGCTTTGCTCGCACGCGTTCTGAGCAGTGGCTGCCGGCGCTCGCCACCGTGCTCGCGCTGCTGCTCGTGGCCGCCACCGCCGAGATCGTCCTGGATGGCGCGCTCGACCACTCGGCGCTGATCCCCAAATCGCCCGAGATCGCGGGCTGGCTGAAGGGCATCGGAGAGCGGCTGGGCTATCGCGTCTTTCTGATCGCGATCCTCATCTTCACCGGCGCCTACGCCGGCATCGTCGCGCTCGCCGGCCGCGCCGGCGTGAGCGCCATCTCCAAACGCACGGCCATCATTCTGATCGGCGCGCTTCATGCAATCGTGTTCGCCGGGCCGATCCTGCTGTCGACCGACGTCTTCAGCTACATCGCCTACGCCCGCATGGGGGTGGAGCACGGCATCAACCCCTACCTCCACGGCCCGATCGCGATCTCAAGGGACCCGGTCTACTACTACGTGGGCCAGGACTGGAAGCACGTGGCGACCGCCTATGGCCCGCTGTACACGCTTCTGTCCTACCCGCTCGCCCCGCTCGGAGTGAGGGGCGCGCTGTGGGGGATGAAGCTCGAGGCGCTGCTCGCGAGCGCCGGCACGCTCGCGCTCACCTGGCGCTGTGCGCGAGCGCGCGGGCTGGAACCCGTGCGAGCCCTGCTGATCGTCGGCGCCAACCCGCTGTACATCATCTACGGCCTGGGCGGGGCCCACAACGATCTCATCATGCTTCTTCTGATGATGGCCGCCGTGAGCTTCACGCTCGCCGGCAGGGACGTCCCGGCGGCCGCGTCGGTGGTCGCGGGCGCGCTCGTCAAGGCCACCGTGGCCGTGCTGCTTCCGTTCATGATCCTCTCAAAGCGCCGCCTGCGCCCGCTGCTCGGAGCGGCCGGCGCGCTCGCGGTGGGCGCCGTGGCCGGCTACGCCGCATTCGGCATCCACGGAATCGACGTGGTCGCCGCGCTCAACCGCGACGCCGCATTCGTCTCGACCGACAGCTTTGCGACCGAGATCGCTCATCTGTTCGGCAAGCCGGGTGTGTTTCCCGTCGATCACACCCTGCTCAAGGTGGCGCTCGTCGCCATCGTGCTGCACCTGCTGTGGCGAACCTGGCGCGGTTACGACTGGGTGGCGGCGTCGGGTTGGACGCTGTTGGCCATCACGGTCACCAGCACGTGGCTGTTGGCCTGGTACATCCTGTGGCCGCTGCCGCTGGCTGTCGTGGCCCGCGATCGCCGCCTGCTGGTCGCCACGCTGTTCATCCAGGCCCTGTTCATCGTCCACCAGATCTCGCCGCTGTTCGCGCCGGTGCAATGAACGAGGCTTCCACACCGGTCGAGGAGTCCGCCTGGGGGCGCCTGCCCGCCTGGCTGCGGCCGCGCTCGGTGGAGCTGCCCGGATCGGGGCGCACGCGGCTGATCGAGACGACCCTGCTCGTGCTGGCGGGCCTGCTCCTGGTGACCGCCACGGTCAACGATGTCGTCCGCCAGACTCATGTCAACCAGCGCCTGATCGCAGATCTGCGCACCTGGCGCTCCTATACCGGCCACGACTACCACAACCTCGCGATCAGCCAGCAGCTGCTGGGCGAAGCCACGCAGCGCGAGGTTGTCTGCGGCAACACGAGCCCGGGCACGCCGAAACAAAGGACGCAGCTGTGCCTTGCGATCTGGGGGCCCATGGTCGATGGGCGCCGCACCGTGCACGGCGGCTGGTACCTGCCGCCGGGCGCCGAAGATGAGCGTGCGGATCGCTACGCCTGCTTCGGGCCCGCCGCGCTGGGAGTGTGCCCGCGATGAGCGTCGCAGCACACGCCGGCACGGCGCCCGTCGTGCGGGCCCGGCGCCGTGCCGCGCCGTGGTGGCCGCTGCTGGCGCTGACGGCGCTTGCGGCGGCGCTGCGGTTCTCCACACTCGGCCTTCAGAGCCTGTGGTACGACGAGGCGTTCACCCCGGTCCACGTGCTCCACGCGAGCCTCGGCGCCACGCTGCACGCGGTCGTCCACAGCGAGAACACGCCGCCGCTGTGGTACGTGCTCGAGTGGGCGCTCACGCGCGTGCTGGGCACGGGCGCGGTCGCGCTGCGCCTGCTGTCGGCGCTCGCAGGGGTGGCGACGGTGCCGGTTGCCTTCGCGATCGGACGCGAGCTCTCCTCCCGGCGCGCCGCCATCGCCTGCGCCGCGTTCGTCGCGGTCAATCCCCTGTTCGTGTGGTACTCCCAGGAGGCCCGCGCCTATGCGCTGTTCGTGCTGTTCGCCGCGCTTGCCATGCTGTACTTCCTGCGCGCCCGGCGCGACCCTCCCCGGGGCGCTCGCAGCTGGATGGACATGGCGGCCTTCGCCGCCTGCGGGTCGCTCGCGCTGCTCACGCACTACTTCGCCGTGTTCCTGCTCGCGCCGATGGTGCTGTGGCTGGCCTTCGACCGCGACCGCCGCCGCTCGGCGCTGGCGGCGGCCGGGGCGCTGTCGATCGTCTGCCTGGCCCTGCTTCCGCTGATCTCGGCTCAGGGCGGCCACGGGACGCAGTGGATCGGGCAGTGGGCGCTGTCGAGCCGCCTTCAGGCGATACCCCAGTACTACCTGACGAGCTACTACGGCGCGGCGCTCGGGCACGGCGTCGAGCTGCTCGTCGCGCTGCCGATCATCGCGGGCCTCGGCTTCGGTCTGTGGCGAGTCCTCACCCCGCGCGAGGAGCGCGGAGCGCTGATCGCGCTGGCGCTCGCCGCCGGTGGAATCCTCCTGCCGATCCTGCTGGTCGCGCTGGGCGCCGACTATCTGGCACCGCGCAACCTGGTGGCGGCGATGATTCCCGTGACGGCGCTGATCGCGGTGGTCGTGACCGCGCAGCGCAGCGGGCGCGCGGGCGCCGTGCTCGCCGGCCTGATCGCGATCGCGTTCATCGCGATCACCGTCGACGTCGATCTCAGCCCGCGCCTTCAGCGCGGCGACTGGAGCGGCCTGGCGCGAGCGCTCAGGCGGGGAGCGCAGGACCGCGTGATCACGACCGTCGAGCTGGGAGCGGCGCCGCTCGAGTACTACCTGGCGCCGCTGCACAACCTCCCGCGCGGCACGTCGGTGAGCGTGGTCGAGATCGACGAGACAGGCTATGCGCCACTGCGCCCGGGCGCAGCCGGCCCGCCGGCGCCGGGCTTTCGCCTGGCGGGCATCAGCGACACCCACGGGTTGATCCTGTATCGGTTCCTATCGCCCGTTGCGCGCTCGGTCTCCGAGGCGACGCTTCGCCGGCACGTCATCACCCCGGCCCATCCCGAGGTGCTCGTATCCGAGCGCGTGAGCGCCGAACATGAAGCGCTCAAACGGGACGCATAGGACTCCAATAGTGTCGCCCGCGCACATGCAAATGTCGTCATCACGCAAAAGGATCTAGCTTTCCGGCATGGAATCGTCGACCATGCAGACCGACAGCCCCGCTCGAGCGGCGCTCGAGCTCGCCTGCGAGCGGCTGCTTTCGCTGCAGGACGGCGAGGGCTTCTGGCAGAGCGAGCTGCAGACCAACGTCACGATGGACGCCGAGGACATGCTCCTGCGGGAGTTCCTTGGCATCCGTCAGGCGGGCCAGACCGATCGCTCGGCGGCGTGGATCCGCTCCCAGCAGCGCCCCGACGGAACCTGGGCGAACTTTCATGATGGACCCGGTGAGCTGTCGACGACGATCGAGGCCTACTGCGCCCTGCGCCTGGCGGGCGACGAGCCCGGCGCCGAGCACATGCGCCGCGCTGGGAGCTTCATCCGCGCCGAAGGCGGGCTCGAGCGCGCGCGGGTGTTCACCCATCTGTGGCTGGCGCTGTTCGGCCTGTGGTCGTGGGATCGCGTGCCCGCGCTGCCGGCGGAGATCATCCTTCTGCCCTCGTGGGCGCCGCTGAACGTCTACCACTTCGCGTGCTGGGCGCGCCAGACGATCGTGGCGGTGTCGCTCGTCAAAGCGCACCGTCCGGTGCGCGCGCTGCCGTTCGACCTGGACGAGCTGGGAGCGGAGGGACTGCCGGGACGCGCGGGCTCCTCCGCTCCGGCTGCCGTGCCTGCGCCTGCGCCCCGCTCTCGCCGGGGCACATGGCTGACCAGGCTCGACCGCGTGATGCGCTTCTATGAGCGGCGCCCATTCGGGCCGCTGCGCCGGCTGGCCCTCGCGCACGCCGAGCGATGGGTGGTGCGCCGGCAGGAGGCCGACGGCTCCTGGGGCGGCATCCAGCCGCCCTGGGTCTACTCGCTGATTGCGCTCAGCCTGTGTGGCTACCCGCTCGATCACCCCGTCATGAAACGCGGATTGGAGGGTCTCGAGGGTTTCATGGTCGAGGACCACGACGACTCGCACGAAGTCGGCGCGCCGGCGGGTGCCAGCCGGCGGATGGAAGCCTGCCAGTCGCCCGTGTGGGACACGGCGATGGCGCTGATCGCACTCAGCGACGCGGGCTGCTCGAGCGATGATCCGGCGATCGCGCGAGCCGCCGAGTGGCTGCTGGACATGGAGGTCACCGTGCCCGGTGACTGGTCGATCGCGAGGCCCGGCCTCGCGCCCGGCGGCTGGGCGTTCGAGTTCGCCAACGTCAACTACCCCGATGTCGACGACACCGTCGAGGTAGTGCTCGCGCTGTGCCGACTCGCGGGTGGGCCCGGTCAGCGGCCGGGCAGCCGCTCCCACAGCGGGCCGGCCCCGGCGGCCGGCAACGGCAGCGCGGCCGCCAGGAATGACGATCCGCGAATCGGGGCTGCGGTCGCCCGCGCGCTTGGCTGGGTCCAGGGCATGCAGAGCTCCGGCGGCGGGTGGGGCGCCTTCGACGCCGAGAACACGCGCTCGCTGGTGCGCGAGATCCCGTTCCTTGACTTCGGCGAGGTGATCGACGAGCCGAGCGCCGACGTCACCGCGCACGCCGTCGAGATGCTCGCGGCCCTGGGACTCGCCGACGCTGCGCCGGCGCAGCGCGCGGTGCGTTGGCTGATCGGCCAGCAGGAGCCCGGCGGTTCCTGGTTCGGGCGCTGGGGCGTGAACCACGTGTACGGCACCGGCGCCGCCGTGCCGGCTCTGATCGCCGCCGGGATCGAGCCGGGGCACGAGTGCATCCGGCGCGCCGTGCGATGGCTCGAGGAGCATCAGAACGAGGATGGCGGCTGGGGGGAGGACCCGCGCTCCTACGACGATGCCGCCTGGATCGGCCGCGGCCCCAGCACGGCGTCGCAGACCGCCTGGGCGCTCCTGGCCCTGCACGCGGCCGCGGAGCGCTCGCCGGCGCTCGAGCGCGGCGTCGACTGGCTGGTGGCGACGCAGAGGCCCGACGGCGGCTGGGATGAGCCGCAGTACACCGGCACGGGCTTCCCGTCGGACTACTACATCAACTATCACCTGTACAGGATCGCGTTTCCGATGATGGCGCTGGGGCGCTGCCTGGCCGCCGCGACCGAGGAGCCGGATTTGGCGGGGAGGCACCCGGACCGGCGCCTGGCGGGCGCCCGCAGCCCGCAGGAACGCGTCGCCAGGCGCTGGGTGGGGGCACCCGAGCGACAGCGCTGATGCTCACCGTCGAGGCACCGACGGGCGCTCCCGCCGCGGGCGCGGTGATGGCGCGCGCCGAGGGTGAGAACTTCACGGTCGCCAGCCGGGCGCTCCCGCGACGTGACCGCGCCCACCTGCTCGCCATCTATGGCTACGCGCGCCTGGTCGACGAGCTGGGCGACTCTGCGCCCGGCGACCGCCTGGCCGCCCTGGACTGGCTGGAAGAGGAGCTCGACCGGGCCTTCGAGGGTCGCGCCCAGCACCCCCTGCTGGTTCGCCTGCAGCCGACGTTGCGCCAGCGCGCACTGCCGCGCGCGCCGTTCGTGCGCCTGATCGAGGCCAACCGCGTCGACCAGCGCGTCAGCCGCTATGAGACATGGGATGAGCTGCGCGGCTACTGCAGCCTGTCAGCGGACCCGGTCGGCGAGCTGGTGCTGGGCGTGCTCGGCCTTGCCACCCCCGAGCGCATCGTGCTGTCGGACTCGATCTGCACGGGGCTTCAGCTGACCGAGCACTGCCAGGACGTCGCCGAGGACTTCGCCGCGGGGCGCGTGTACCTCCCGGGCGAGGACCTCCGGCGCTTTGGCTGCACGACCGAGGAACTGTCCTTCGAGCACGCCGCCGAGCCGCTGCGAGCGGTGCTCGCCTTCGAGGTCGCGCGCGCACGTGCGCTGCTCGCGAACGGCGCTCCTCTGTGCCGCGCGCTGCGCGGGCGGGCGGGCCTCGCGGTCGCCTCATTCCTCGCGGGCGGCCGAGCCGCCCTCGACGCGATCGAGCGCGCCGGCTTCGATGTGCTTGCGGGCCCGCCTCGCGCGGGAACCGGCCGGCGCCTGCTGGCGCTCGCCGCGACGCTCAGCGAGCGCGGCGGGAGGCCGTCGTGAGCGCGGCGGAGGGCGCGGCGGATGCCTACGCGCACTGCGCGTCGATCACGCGCGCCAGGGCTGCGAACTTCTACTACGGCATCCGCCTGCTCCCCCGCGACAGGCGCCGGGGGATGTGCGCGGTGTACGCCTTCGCGCGGCGCATCGACGACATCGGCGACGGCACGCTCGAGCCGGCGGAGAAGCTGCGGCGGCTCGATGCCGAGGCACGCACGCTGGGCAGGCTCGAGCTCAGCGATCGTGAGGCCCTGTCGAGCTCCGATCCGGTGATGCTCGCGCTGGCCGACACCTATGAGCGCTTCTCGCTGCCGCCGGGCGCACTGGGCGAGTTGATCGAGGGTGTGCGCATGGACGTCAACGGCATCAGCTACGAGCGCTTCGATGACCTGGTCCTGTACTGCCGCCGCGTCGCCGGCGCCATCGGCAGGGTGTGCCTGCCGATCTTCGGAGCCCGCAACGAGGTCTCGACGGCCGGCCCGGAGGCTGAAACGCTCGCCGACGACCTCGGCGTGGCGATGCAGCTGACCAACATCCTGCGCGATGTGCGCGAGGATGCCGAGAATGGTCGCGTGTATCTGCCGGCTGAGGACCTGCGGCGATTCGGCGTGGTCGCTGAGCACGAGCCGGCCGATGCTCCCGCGGCGCTCGCCGCGCTCGCCCGCGGAGCGCAGGGCGCCGATGGCGGCGCCGTCGACGGCACGCAGCTCGAGCACCTGTACTCGCTCGTGCGATTCCAGGCCGATCGCGCCAATCAGTGGTTCCATCGCGGGATGGAGCTCGCGCCGCTGCTGGACAGGCGCAGTGCCGCGTGCCTGCAGGCGATGGCCGGCATCTACCGCAGGCTCCTCAACCGCATCGAGGCCCGTCCCGAGCGGGCGCTGGCCACACGCATCTCGCTGCCGGTGCCCGAGAAGGCCTGGGTGGCTGCCCGCAGCATGCTCGGCGGGAGTGGGTGAGCCCGAGGTGGGCGGGCGGGCGGCTGACGGTACGCGGTGCGCGACTCGGGGGGCGTCGGGTTGAGCGCCGAGCAGGACATAGTCGTGATCGGCGGCGGGCTCGCCGGAATCACCGCGGCGCTCGACTGCTCCGCCGCGGGCGCGCGGGTGACGCTCGTCGAGGTGAGGCGCAGGCTGGGCGGGGCGGCGTATTCGTTCGAGCGCGATGGCCTGCAGATGGACAACGGCCAGCACGTGTTCCTGCGCTCGTGCCTTGCCTACCGTGCTCTGCTGGAGCGGCTGGACAGCTCTCGGACGGTGTGGGTCCAGCCGCGCCTTGAGATCCCCGTGCTGAAGCCGGGCGCAAAGCGGGTGCTGCTGCGCCGCGGCGCGCTCCCGGCGCCGCTGCACCTGGCCGGATCGCTGGCCCGCTATCCATATCTCTCGCTGCGCCAGCGCATGAGCGCCGCACGCGCGGCGCTGGCGCTCGCGCGACTGGACCCCGCCGAGGCGGCGCTCGACGACGTGCGCTTCGGCGACTGGCTGAAGGACCACGGCCAGGGGGCGGACGCCGTGGCGGCGCTGTGGGACCTGATCGCGCTGCCCACGCTGAACCTGCGCGCCGCCGAGGCGTCGCTCGCGCTCGGCGCGTTCGTATTTGCAAACGGCCTGCTGTCGGGCGCCGACGCGGGCGATATCGGCTTCCATTCGGCGACGCTCAGCCAGACGATCGGCGAGCCGGCGGCGCGGGAGCTGAGCAGGGCGGGCGTGCAGGTCAGGCTCGGCTGGCGCGCCGAGCGCCTTGAGAGGAGCGCGGCCGGCCTGCACGTGCACGGCCGGGGGGGAACGTCCGCCGGGGCGCTCGGCGGGCAGGACGGCGGCGAGGAATCTGACGAGGATGGCGGGCGGGGCCCGAGCCGCGAGGGCGAGGTACTCGACGCCGACGCGGCGATCGTGGCCGTCGGGCACACTCGCGCCGGGGCGCTGCTCGAGCCGCTGCTGGGCTCCTCCGCGCGCAGGCTCGACGGGCTCGGCAGCTCGCCGATCGTGAACCTGCACGTCGTGTATGACCGGGTGGTCTGCGACGAGCGCTTCGCCGCCGGGGTGGGCACACCGGTTCAGTACGTTTTCGACCGCACCGCGGCGGGCGGGGCGCCGTCCGGCGGCCAGTACCTGGCGGTCTCGCTGTCGGGCGCGGAGCGGGAGATGAAGATGAGCGTGGACGCCTTGCGCGAGCGCTACCTGCCGGCGCTGTCAGAGCTCTTCCCGCGGGCTCGCGACGCGACGGTGGAACGGTTTCTGGCGACCCGCGAGCACGCCGCCACGTTCCGCGCCGCACCGGGCGTCTCAGCGCTTCGCCCGGGCGCCGAGACCCCGGTTGCGGGGCTCGTGCTGGCGGGAGCCTTCACCGACACCGGCTGGCCGGCGACGCTCGAGGGGGCGGTCCTGAGCGGGCATGCGGCCGCTATCCAGGCGCTCGCAGAGCTGGGCGTCGAGCCGGGCGCCGGCTTCACCGGTGCGCCGGCGGCGCCCGGGCCGAGGCTCGCCGGGACGGGCGCGCAGTGAGCGACGTGCTGATCGCGGCGCCTCTGCGCGTCGAGGCGCTGCTGATCGCCTCGGGCGCCCGCGGGGCGAGGGTGCACAGAACCGGCATGGGTCCCCGCCGCTCGCAGGCCGCAGCACGCTCGCTGAGCACTGCGCCGGGTGACGCGCTGCTCGTACTGGGGTTCTGCGGCGGGCTCGACGAGCAGTCCCGGCCCGGGGAAGTGGTGGTGGCCGAGGAGGTGTTCGCCGCCGCCGATGAAGGGCACAGTCCCGTGCAGGTCCGCTGCGAGGGCGTCGAGGCACTTGCAGCGGCGCTCGAGCGCCGCGGCCTTGCGGTGCGCCGCGGCCGCGTCGTGTGCGTTGGGCGGCTGGCGCTCGGCGAGCGTCGCTCCGAGCTCCTCGCGGGCGGGGCGATGGCGGTGGACATGGAGTCGGTGTGGCTCGCCGCAGGCGCCGGCGACCGGCCGTTCGCGGTCGTACGGGTAGTTCTCGACAGCCCGAGTCACGAGCTGATGCGACCGCAGGCGGCGTCTGGGGCCCTGCGCGCCGCCCGCGTATTGCGCCGGGTGGCAGGCGCACTTCACGACTGGGCGCCCGGCGACTAAGGTAGGCGCCATGGCGGTGCGGATCCGACAGAGCACGCGCATGGGGGTCTACCTGATGCGCCAGCGCATTGCGAAACGCGAGAGGTTCCCGCTGATCGTCGAGCTGGAGCCCCTGTTCCAGTGCAACCTGGCCTGCTCGGGCTGCGGCAAGATCCAGCACCCCGAGCACGAGCTGCGCCGGCGCATGCCGGTCGCCCAGGCTATCGGCGCGATCGAGGAGAGCGGGGCGCCGATGGTCTCGATCGCCGGTGGCGAGCCGCTCATCCACCCCGAGATCCACGTGATCGCGGCGGAGCTCGTCAAGCGCAAGAAGTTCGTCTACCTCTGCACCAACGCGCTGCTGCTCGAGAAGAAGCTCGAGAACTTCAAGCCCAGCCCGTACTTCGCCTGGGCGGTCCACATGGACGGCCTGCGCGAGCGCCACGACGCCTCGGTCGAGCGCGAGGGCGTGTTTGACAAGGCGGTCTCCGCGATCAGGGCCGCCAAGGCGGCGGGCTTCCGGGTGACCACGAACACGACGTTCTTCACGCACGACTCGCCCAAGACGGTGCGCGAGGTGCTCGACTTCCTGAACGATGATCTGGAAGTCGATGAAATGATGATCTCGCCCGCCTACGCGTATGAGAAAGCGCCCGACCAGGAGCACTTCCTCGGCGTGACGCAGACGCGCGAGCTGTTCTCCGAGGCATTCGCCGGCGGGCGCCGCAGGAAGTGGCGGCTGAACCACAGCCCCCTGTTCCTGGACTTCCTCGAGGGCAAGGCCGAATTCGACTGCACCGCATGGGGGATCCCGAGCTACTCGCTGTTCGGCTGGCAGCGCCCGTGCTATCTGATGTCCGACGGGTACACCGAGACCTACAAAGAGCTGATCGAGACGACCGACTGGAGCGCCTACGGCCGTGGCAAGGACCCACGCTGCGAGAACTGCATGGCCCACTGCGGCTACGAGCCGACCGCAGTGCTGAAGACCACGAGCTCGCTGCGCCAGTCGCTGCGCGCGCTGGCCGGCTGAGAGCTCTCAGACGCCGTCGGCGCCGTCGGCGCCGTCACCCGGAGCCTCCCTGCCGGAGCGGATGTCCTGCCAGGTGAGCCCCTCCCTGAGCAGCGCGGGCACGCCCAGCCACAGGGCGGTCAGCACCTCGACCGCCTGCAGGATGATGCCGTATGCAAGGCCCGGACCTGCGCCCACGCCGTAGGCTGTGAGCACGACCAGGCAGGCGGCCTGGAAGACGCCCACATTGGACGGTGTCGCCGGCAGGATCGCCGACAGGTTGACCGCCAGCAGGATCGCCGCCGCCGTCGCCAGGTTCGTGTGCGACTGAAGCCCCAGCGCGAGCAGGACCGCGTAGCAGGAAAGCCACTGCAGCGCCCACGCGAGCAGCTGGCAGACGACGGCTGCGACTCCGTAGCGCGGACGCGCAAACACGACCAGTCCGCGCCGGGCCAGGTTGAGCGTGCGCGCTACCGCGTCCGCCGCCAACACCACTCGCGGGCGCCGCGAGCGCCGTCCCAGAGCGAGCAGACGCGGGCCGGCGAGCACGAGCACGACCACGACTGCCGGCACCGCCAGTGCGCCCAGGACGCCCGCGAGATTTCCGTGCAGCAGGGGCACGCTGGAGAAGGTGATCCCCGCGAGGATCGCAAGCGCGAGCAGGTTCATCAGGGTCTGGGAGACCACCGTGCCGGCGACTATCGGCAGCAGACGCCGCGTGGAGCCGTCGAGCCTGCGCGCGAGCACGACCACGCGCGTGGGCTCACCCACGCGGCCCGGCACCACCGCCGAGCCCATCACGCCGATCATCGTTGCCCGCACCACCGCCGGCCACCCGATCGCCGTCCCCGGCAGCGCGGCGCGAAGCGCGGCGTACCAGGAGACCGAGCGCAACAGCAGCGACAGCGCCATCAGCGCCAGCGCGAGCACGATCCAGCCGGGCGTCGCCGTGATCAGGGCGTGGCCGATGCGATGCAGTTCAAGTCGCGACAGCGCGAACGCGACGAGCCCGGCGAGCAGTAGCACCACCGCCACGACGCCGACCCGCATGCGGGCGCTCCGGCGGCGTCGGGGCGGCGTCTGCGGGGTGCCCATCGGGCGGGGTCTATCAGAGCGACTGGGTGACCGTGGCGCGAGCGAGTACTGTGCACGGGATCGATGCCAGCGTCTGCTCGAAACCGGGTCCGTGGAGGGCAAGCGAGAAATGAGGTGCAGGCCTCGCCCACCCGTGCCGGAGCTCGACAGCAGGAGAGGATCGACCGTGTGGCCAACGTCGTGGTCACGGTTGCGCCGGTGGGGCTGCTGGGCCTGGCGATGTGGTCTGCGTGGGGTGGCGCGCTGCGCTGGCCCGACCTGGTCGTGCTGGCGGTCACCTACGTGCTCACCGGCGTGGGGGTGACGGTGGGCTACCACAGGCTGTTCACCCACCGCAGCTTCAAGACGAGCGCGCCGATGCGCGCGCTGTTCGCGGTGCTCGGCTCGGCCGCGATCGAGGGCCCGGTCATCGAGTGGGTGGCCAATCACCGCAAGCACCATCGTTTCTCCGACCAGCCCGGGGATCCGCACAGTCCCCATCTCGATCACGCCAAGGGCTGGCGCGGGGCGCTGGGCGGCCTGCTGCACGCGCACGTGGGATGGATCCTGGGCGGCGAGGAGATGGCCAGCGAGGAGCGCTACGCCAAGGATCTGCTCGCCGACCCGATCGTGCGCTTCGTCGATCGCACGTTTCCGCTGTGGGTGCTGGCGGGACTGGCGTTCCCCTTTGGCCTCGGGATCGCCCTGACGGGCTCGATCGCGGGTGGGCTGACTGGCCTGTTGTGGGGCGGCGCGGTGCGGATCTTCTTCCTGCATCACGCCACGTTCTCGATCAACTCCCTGTGCCACTTCTTCGGGCGGCGCCGGTTCGAGACGGGCGACGAGTCGCGCAACCTGCTGTGGCTGTCGCTGCCGACTCTGGGTGAGGCCTGGCACAACAACCACCATGCCTTTCCCACCTCCGCCCGGCACGGGCTGCGCTGGTGGCAGCTCGATCCCTCGGCGTGGCTGATCACCGCGCTGGAGCGCTGTGGCCTCGTGTGGGATGTCGTTCGCGTCACGCCGGAGCGTCAGCTGGCGATGACCTCCCCGAGTCGATAGGGCCCACCTCACGATCGACATATTGAGAATCGTTCCGGTGACCCAGAAGTATCTTTTGCTACTATAGGTATGCAAAGGTACGCTGTTGCAGAGTGCAGATGACAACCAGTCGGGCATAGATCCACCAGGTAGTCGATCCGCCGCTCAGGGGCAACGGGGCAGTGATCAGGACTCGGCTGGGTGGGATGCGCTCGAGTCGGCCAGGATCGCCGCAGATCGAGACCAGGCGGGATCGGCGAGCGACCAGACCGTCGCCGACGGCGACCAGACGTCCTCGGATGGGGACCAGACGTCCTCCGACGCCGACCAGACGGCCTCGGACAACGACCAGTCCGCGTCTGATGAGGATCAGGCCGCAAGCGATGGTGAAGCCGTGGGGGGGGCAAGTCAGGCGTCCCGCGACCTGGGGAGCGTGCACCGCGAGCACGCCACGCATCTTCGCGGCGAGCAGTCGCGGGCGCGCCTGCGAACCGCCGTCGGCAGGGACATCAGCGCGGATGATCGCGCTCAGGTCGCGGCCGCGCGCGACGCGGCGGCCGAGGCGCGCGACGCCACCGCGAGCGAGCGTGACGCGAGCGCCGAGGCGTGGGATGACGGCATCTCCTCACCGCCGGCGGGCGGGCCCGAGCCGCTCATCAGAGCGGGACGCGGCAATCGCCGCCGGGCCGCCGATGACAGGGCCAGGGCGGCCGATGACAGGGCCAGGGCGGCCGATGATCGCGCCAGGGCGGCCGAGGAACGTGCCGACTCAGCGCGCGACCGCACCCTGGCGGCGCGCGATCGCGCACAGGCTGCCGTCGACCGGGAAGCGTCCGAGACCGACGAGCTGACCAACGTGAGGCGGCGCGGGGCCGGCATGAGACAGCTTCAGCGGGAGGTTGATCGCGCGCATCGCGGCCCCGAAGGGCTGGTCGTGACCTTCATCGATGTCGACGGCCTGAAGCGAGTCAACGACACGCACGGCCACCTCGCCGGAGACTCGCTGTTGATCGCCGTCGCCGACTCGCTGCGCGGATGCCTGCGCTCCTACGACCTGATCATGCGCTTCGGCGGTGATGAGTTCGTCTGCGCGCTGCCGAATGTCGACGTCAACGGGGTTCGCCGGCGCTTTGCCGACGTATCCGCCACGCTCGCGACATGCTCGCAGCGGGCCTCGATCACGGTCGGCTTCGCCGAGCTCCGCGACGAGGACTCGGCCGAGGACCTGATCCGCCGTGCCGATGCCGATCTGCTGGCCCACCGCGCACACGGCTGAGCCTCGCGCCCGCTCGTTCCGCGCTCGCTCACCGTACGCGGCGGGCGTCCGCGTCAGATCCTCTCCTCGCGCGCCGGCGGAAAGCGCTCCGCCCAATCCTCCGGTTCCAGCCTCACGCCGTTGCACACATAGCTGATCAGGTGATACCAGCCGGCGGTGACCAGCAGCTCGAGGATCTGGCGCGCGTCGAAGTGATCCGCGAGGGACTGCCAGCACTCATCTGACACGGCGCTCGTGTGGTGCAGCTCGTCGGCCAGCCGGAAGACGCTCGCCTGCTCGACGTCCCAGCACGGATCGCTTGAGGAGCCGTGCACCGTCGAATGCAGTTGCTGCTCGCTCAGGCCCATCGGCCTGCCGAACCCGATCACGTGCACGCCCCACTCGTACTCCGCGCCGGTAAGCGCGCAGGTGCGATGGATCATCACCTCCCGCAGCGGGGCGGGAACGCGCGCCGAGGAGCCGAGAATGCCTGCGCCGAGCGGACGCATGCGGCTCGCCAGCGTGTCGTGCACGACGAGCGTCCGGAACAGGCGCAGCGGCTCGATCGGGCTCCCGGGCGGCATCCACCTGGACAGGGCGGCCTCGATGTCGGGGTCGTAGGGCTCCTGTAGCGGCTGGATTCGAGACTCAACGTCGGTCATGACGGCTAGACTCCCTTCGATGTTGCTTCGACTTCCGCAGCGGCCACTGTACCGCTTCTATTTCCGAAGTGCAAGCGAATGACTACTGGACGCGAGAGGAGACACGGCGGGCGGGCGATCGGTGCCCTCGACATCCCCCTGCCCGGCGCCCCGGCGCGCGGCTCGAGCAGCGGCAGGCCGATCATGGCTCTGCTCGATCTGCTCGGCCGGCGCTGGGCGCTGCGCATGCTGTGGGAGCTGCGCGAGGGCCCGCTCCTGTTCCGAGTGCTCCAGCAACGCTGCGACGGCATGTCCTCGAGCGTCCTCAACCAGCGCCTGCGTGAGCTGCGAGCCGCCGGGATCGTGGAGGGCGGCGATCGAGGCTACCGGCTGACGAGCGAGGGGCAGCGCCTGCTCGACGCCTTCCCGCCGATCAACGCCTGGGCCGAGCGCTGGGCATCGCGCTCACGCGAGCGCTAGCCAGACGCTCAGCGCTCGACCACCACGCGGACGGTGTGCAGCAGGCGGTCGCTGGCGCCGCGCACGCTCCCGCCCATCTCCAGCGTGCGCTGGACGTAGGCGAGCGTCTCCGCTGACAGCCGCTCACCGGGTAGCACATTGGGTATCCCCGGCGGATAGGTGGCAAGCGACTCGGCCGCGATCCGCCCGGCCGCCTGCGCCGCCGGCACGACCTCCTGAGCGCCCAGGTAGGCCTCGCGGGGGGTCATCGCGAGCTCGCCCCAGGGCGGTGGCGCCGCAAACGTCGTCCCGGCCCCTCCGGGCTCGAGGCCCACGCGGCCGATCGCCTCCCGCAGCGCGTCCACTAGCCTCACGGCCTCTCCGAGTTTCCGCTCGCCCATGCCGAACACCGCGACGAGCACGTTCTGCCCATACAGCTCGAGGTTGATGTCGTCTATCTCACGCAGGAGCGGCGCCAGCTCGTAGCCGCTGGCGGCCACGCCGCGCACATCCACCGCCAGGCGCAGGGGGTCGTAGGCGAACACGCCGGGGCGCCCGGCGAGCCGGTCGTCGAGCACATCCAGTCCGTCGATCGAGCGAACCTGCTCGCGCGCCCGGGCAATGGCGGCCATGGTGTGCTCGAGCAGCCGGCGCCCGTGCACCGCCGCCTGGCGCCGGGCGGCGTCCAGCGAGCCGCCGAGCAGCGAGCTGGGACTGGTCGACTCAGTCAGCGTCACCGCTCGATCGACGGTGTCCTCGCCGAGCATCGCGCCGGCCCCGTGGCCGAGGTGGAGCATCGCCGATTGCGTGAGGCTGCCGACGATCTTGTGCGTGCTCGACACCACCAGGTCGGCTCCCGCCGCAAGGGCGTGCTCGGGAAGGGCCTCGTGAAAAGCAAGGTGAGCGCCCCACGCCTCATCCACGATCAGCGGCACACCGTGCGCATGGGCGACGGCGACCAGCGCCCGGACGTCGGCGACGGCTCCGAAGTAGGTCGGCGAGACGATCCACGCACCGACGGCGCGTGGGGTCGCCGCCAGTGCGCGGGCGAGCGTGTCGGGAGTGAGGCAGTGCCCGACGCCGAGCTCGGCGTCGATCTCTGGCGCGGCGAAGGTGGGGCGCATCCCGGACAGGATGAGCGCGTCGATGGTGCTCGAGTGGGCGTTGCGCTGGACGACCACCTCATCACCGCGGTGGGCAAGCGCGAGCCCGACCGCGAGATTTCCCTGCGAGGCGCCGTTGACCAGGAACCACGCGCGCCTGGCTCCCCAGGCCTCGGCAGCGAGGCGCTGGGCGCGCTCGAAGGGCGTGGGATCAACGCCCACGTCGATGCCGTGTGTCAGCGCGGGGATGTCGAGGCTGAGGGCCTGCCGGCCGAACGCGCGAAGCAGGCCTTCGTCAGCGCCCTGGCCGCCCTTGTGCCCGGGCACGTGCAGGCGCGCGGGATCCCGCTCGGCATATGCGACGAGCGCATCCAGGTAGGGGGCCTCCAGTTGAGCGCCGTCCACGCTCTTGAACTTCCCCGGACGGGGAGGATCCCCTGCGTGCGCATTGCCCGCAGGTCCGCCGCCCGGGGTGACCCTAGGTCCGGCTGACCGTGAATCGCAGCGCCTTCGTACCGGCCCCGCTGACGGGGCCGTCGCCGATCCACTGGGCGACGAAATCGGTCGTCTGGGTGACTCCGCTGACCGTGAGGCTGAAGCTTCCGCTCGAGGTCACCGTCACGTCGTGGGTGAGCCAGCCGGAGCCGACCGCGCGGCGCGAAATCGCGACGGTCTCTCCGCCGAGCGCCGGGTTGAGGCGACCGATCAGGTGCACACGGTCGCCGGCCTTCGTGAGCTTCTTGACACTCAGCCTGTGGGCGCCGGCGATCGCGAGTGTGAGCATCGACGGGTCGACGTTCAGCCCGCCGTCGGTCGTCTGGAAGAGCGCGTCCTCGGTCCCGTTTTCACCCCCGGCGTAGTCGACCGCTCCGGCAGCTGCGACGACGTTGAGAGCGCCCGGCAGCCTCTCCGGCGTCCAGCTGCGCCCTCCGTTTTCAGTGTGCAGCAGGACGTTGGCGTCGCCGGCGGCATCGTAGGGAACGTGGACGTAGCCCTTCAGCGCCGTGCTGAAGGACATCTGCCCGGGAGCATCCAGAGCGGCTGCGCCGAGTGACAGGATCTCCCTCCAGCTGTGGCCGCGGTCATCGGTGAAGAACAGGCGCCCGGCCGAGGTCTCATAGCCGGTGGTCGGGCTGAGGAAGGAGATCGCGGAGACCGCGCGCCCCGGCAGCGGACGCGCAAGCAGCGCCCAGTGGCTGCCGCCGTCGGTGGACTCGAGCACGTCGCTTCCGTAGGCGAAGATCGCCCCCCCGGCGATCTGAGCTCCACCTGAGAGGTCGAAGCTCGACAGTTTCACCCTGCGCTTGCCGCCGCGCGCTCGAGCAGTCACGATCGTGGCGTTCACGGACGTGAAGCTCGCCCCGGCGTCGGTGGAGCGCCGCACCCCCTTCGGACCGGTCAGCAGCACGCTGTCGACGCCCGGCGCCAGCAGCGCGGTCGCCGCGCCGGCGCCGGAGCTGGCGATCGACCAGCTGAGGCCTGCGTCCACCGTGCGAAAGACGGTGCCGGCGGCGTTGACCGCGTAGCCGGTCTCGGTCGTGGGGAAATCGACATCTGAGAGCGCTGCCGAGCTGGGCACGCGCAGCAGGCTCCAGCTTTCGCCGCCGTCGGTGGTTGCGGCGATCTGGCTTGAGTCACCGAGCGCGTAGGCGTCGAATGGCGACTGCCCGACCCTGATCCATCTCGAGTAGAGGCCGCCAAGGCTGTCGGAGATCAACGTCGGGAAACTCGCGCCGCCATTCCTCGAAAGCACCGTTGCCCCGTTCTGGCCCACGGCCACGGCGTCTGATGGCGTCGAGAACGAGACCGCGAGCAGGTTCTGGCCCGAGGGAGAGACGAGCGATCCCGTCAGGCCTCCATCGGTCGTGCGCACGAGCACGTTCGTGTCGGCGGGAGGGCCCGCGGCGGTCGCGATCAGGCAATGCATGGCGTCACTGCAGGAGATATGTGTCAGCGCCAGCGGTGTCGTGCCGGCCGCCAGCGCCAGCGCCCGCGCCGTCCAGCTGGCGCCGGCGTCGGTGCTCACCAGCAGCGTGCTGTCCGCACCCACCGCATACGCGGTCGTCGGGGTGACGAAGGTCAGATCCGACAGGGGCGCCGGCGCGGAGGCGACCAGCGTCCAGGAATTGGCGCCATCGGTGGTGCGGAAGATTCGCCCGCCGTCGC
>Ga0302314_10005101_pt1 | contig 24004 bp, 23 predicted proteins | sample III_Palsa_N2_3_FD_200533 | JGI IMG/M metagenome (GOLD analysis project Ga0302314, IMG submission 200533) | Peat permafrost microbial communities from Stordalen Mire near Abisko, Sweden - III_Palsa_N2_3 | ecosystem: Environmental > Terrestrial > Soil > Palsa > Peat permafrost | place: Sweden... | reverse complement strand
CGAGCGGGATCGACGCCGATCGATTCGGCGATCTCCTCGATGTCCACCTGGGCCACGCGCTCGATCGAGCGGCTGACCTCGCGGGCGATCGAACGCACCTTCTCCTCGAAGCTTTCCTGACCTTCATCGTCTGGGGACATGCACCCATGATGGCATGCGCGCGCTTCGGGCACGACTTGGGACTAGATCACGCTTGGGAGCACGGTTTCCCGAGCGCCGCTGAAGCCTCACGACCCTACGGATCGAGGACGACGGCGGCCTCCGGCGTGGCAACGCGGAAGCTGAAGCTCTCCTCGAGATAGAACCGGATTACCTCGCCGTCGTGGCTGTCGTAGCCGAGCGAGAGGTCCTGGCCGGATTCGAACAGGAAGTCGCCGCCGCGTGTGCTCAGCACGAGCGCGCCCCTGACCCCGGGGGCCCAGATGATCGGGCCTTCAAGGATCTTGTGCAGGTGCTCGAGGAGTGGGTAGCCGCCCTGCTCGGCGGTCTCGACTACGCGCTGGTACTGCTCGCCCCCGAGCGCGAGCGCGTAGGGACCGCTTATGCCGTTGTGCAGCAGGCGCTCGACGGCTCCCGCGACCGGCTGCGGATAGGCGTCGGTGATCTCGCCTAGGTGCATGCGCTCGTGGGGCGAGGCCTCCTCGATTCCCGTGATCGCGCCGTGCCAGCCGTGGAACACGGTTACGTTCTCCGCCACGGCAATCTGATGGGCGGCGGTGTCCAGGGCCTCGAGATCGGCGTCGACGGCCCCGCGGTCGGCGTCGCGGAGCTCGGCCCGCGAGAGCTCGAAGTCCGCTCGCAGCTCCACCAGTGGCATCACGCGTCGCTGTAACCCGGTCACCCCGTCGCATGGGGCGGAGGTCAGCGGAGCCGTCCGGCCCAGCTTGCTCGCCGAATACTCCCAGCCGTGGGGACCGGAGAAATCGACCAGCTTGCGCGCCGCGAGTGCCGGGGTCAGGCGCTCGCTCGCCTCATCGTCCAGCAGCTCCCAGCTCGAGTCGCTGATCGGCGCGAGTGAGCGAAGTAGGTGGTTCATCGCGATGCTCCCTTCAAGCTGCCGATGCCGAGTGAGCCGGCAGGGCCGCCGCCGCCCGCCTCGCCGCCTTCAAGCGCTTCGGCTTCGGCCTCTTCCCCGTGCTCGACGATGTCCCCGGGCTTGAACAGGACACCCTGGGCGATCTCTCGCCACGCGGGCGAGCGGCGCAGGAGGAACTCGAGGTCCATGCTGAAGTGCTTGAACTCCTCACCTTGGGCATCGCTCATGACGGCGCGGGCCTCGGGGTCGGTCTCGACGGCGAGACGCTGCTCATACCATCCGATCGCCTCCGCCTCCTCGGTCAGCGAGGCGCACAGGCGCGCAAACGTGCGTGTCGCCGGGGACAACTCGTCCGGTGGCTCGTGGTATTGATCGAAACCCATGCGCATCTCCCTCGGTCTTTTGGCAGAGCCTATCCCGTGCCGGGTTACCCGTTGCCTTGTAGGCCCACACGCCCTAAGGGGAAGAGGTGAAATTGATTAGATTGTTTCCCGACCGAGGAGGCGGCAGTGCCCGAGCAAGCAGAGCCCATGACCAAGAAAGCGCGTATTCGCACGCTCGCCGACGGAAACGAAATCCCCCGGCTCGGCCTCGGCGTGTGGCAGGTCCCGGACGGTCCGGAGTGCGTCAACGCCGTCCGCTGGGCGCTCGAGCTCGGCTACCGCCACATCGACACGGCTCAGGCGTACGGGAACGAGGAGAGCGTCGGGGTCGGGATCCGGGAAAGTGGTGTCCCGCGCGAGGAGATCTTCATCACGACGAAGTTCTACCCGGGCGCCCGTGACCCCGAGCGAGAGGCCCAGGGGAGCCTCGAGCGCCTCGGCGTGGACCAAGTCGACCTCTACATCATCCACTGGCCCAAGGGTGGGCCCACGTGGGCTTGGCCGGGGATGGAGGCCGCTCGCGATCAGGGTTACACGCGCTCGATCGGGGTGTCGAACTTCAGCGCCGAGGAGCTCGAGCGGGTGATGGAGATCGCCACCAGCCCGCCGGTGGTGGACCAGGTTCAGCTCAGCCCAATCGAGTACCGGCGCAAGCTGCTCGAGGCATGCGAGGCGCGTGATGTTGCGGTCGAGGCCTACAGCCCCCTGGGGACCGGGCAGCACCTGTCGAGTCCCGAGGTCACGCGGGTCGCCGAGCGCGTCGGGCGCACGCCGGCACAGGTCCTGCTTCGCTGGGGCATCGAGCGCGCGGGCATCGTGATCCCGAAGTCGACCCACCGCGAGCGGATCGCCGAGAACGCCGAGATCTTCGACTTCACCCTCTCCGCGGAGGACCTGGAGATCCTCGATGCCCTCGACCGAACCGGGGGCACCGACAAGGCGCGCGAGCGGAAGTGGTGGGATTAGGAGGTAGGCGAGCGACGTTGCCAGGCTCCCGGGCCGAGACATCGGCCCTGTCAGAATCAGAGGCATGGACTTTCGCCTGAGCGTGCTCGACCAATCGCCGATCCCCGAGGGCTTCGGCGGCGCCGACGCACTCCGCAACTCGGTCGACCTGGCGCAGCTCGCCGATGAGCTCGGCTACCACCGCTACTGGGTGGCCGAGCATCACGGCACGCCCGGTCTCGCCAGCGCCTCGCCCGAGGCGCTGATCGGGCCGATCGCCGCCGCCACGCCGAGAATTCGGGTGGGAAGCGGCGGTGTGATGCTGCCCCATTACAGCCCGCTCAAGGTGGCGGAGACCTTCAGCGCTCTCAGCGGGCTGTTCCCGGGACGGATCGACCTCGGGGTCGGACGCGCCCCGGGCACCGACCCGATGACCACATTTGCCCTCCAGCGCGACCGCCGCCAGGCGTCCCCCGACGACTTCCCGCAGCAGATGGCCGAGCTCCTGGGTTACCTGAGCGGCGATCTGCCGGCGGACCACCCGTTCGTCCGCCTTTCGGCGACCCTTCCCGGCCTGCCCGAGCGGCCGGAGCCGTGGCTGCTGGGGTCATCGCCGCAGAGCGGGATCTGGGCCGCCGAGCTCGGGCTCCCGTACGCCTTCGCCGACTTCATCAACGCCGGGGGTGCCGACATTGCCGCGCAGTACCGGGCGGATTCGGAGCGGCCGGTCCTCGCGGTCGCCACCTGGGCGATCTGCGCGGACACCGAGGAGGAGGCGCAGCGTCTGGCCTCGAGCAGCCGGATGATGATGCGGCTGCTGGCCCAGGGCCGGCTGATCGCCGTCCCGCCGGTCGAGAAGGCGCTGAGGTTCCTGGCTTCCCAGGTTTCCCCGCCCAGCTCCCGCGAGCGAAGCCGGCGAGCGATCATAGGAGACCCCGCCCAGGTCCGTGCCGGCCTCGAATCCGTCGCGGCTGAGTACGGAGCCGACGAGCTGATGGTGGTGTCGATCACCCACGACCACGACGCGCGGCGACGGTCGTATGAGCTCATCGCGGACGCGTTCGGCCTCCAGGCGGTTGCCGGCGAGGTCGCCGCGCGGGCTGCCGGCTAGGTCCGGTGTAATCGGCGCCCGTGCCGATTTACCTTGCCTAGGCTCGCGCTCTAGCCTTCGACCACTCGGCCTTGTGCTCCCGCTTGGCCGCCTGGTAGTCAGCCAGGGCCTGCGGAGAATCGACGTCGCCGAGCGTGGGATGCCAGGGCACGAGCTCGGCGGCGGCGTCGACGCCGAAGCGCTTGGCGAGCACGCCGCCGAGCGCCTTGACCTTCATCTCGCCGAAGCCGGGGAGGGCGAGCAGGTTGGCGCGCAGCGCGGCGGCGTCCACCGCGTCTGTCCACACGCGCGCGGCGTCTCCGTCGTATTCGTCGAGGACGTGGACGGCGAGGTCGTGGACGCGCTGGGCCATCGCACCGGGGAAACGGTGGATCGCCGGCTTGGCGCGGAAGACGGGCTCGAGGTCAGCGGTGGCGAGCGCGGCCGCGTCGAGGGTGCCGAGGCGCTCCTTGAGCGCGAGCGGCCCCGCGAACGCCTTCTGCACGGTGACCTGCTGGTCGAGCGCGAACCCGACGAGCAACGCCATCGGGTCCGTCGCGATCAACGCGTTGGCCTCGTCGGATTCGGTGAAGTACAGGCGGTCGGGCATGGGGGGCGATCGTAGCCTGTTCGGCCCGCGGGCCGGGCCTCGCGCGACGCGGCGGGCGAGAGGTGTATTGCGTTTTCTCGAACGTTGTACGAAAGGTCGCGTTTTTGAGGCGATTGCGTACAACGTTCGCCCTGCGCCCGCGCCCTGCGCCCGCGCCCTGCGCGCTGCGCCCACGCCCGCGCGCTGCGCCCCCCCGCCCCTACGCGGCCGCCCGAGACTCGACCGCGCGGTACTCGGCTACGCGCTCGGACACGTACCGAGCGTCGCGGTCGATCCCTGCGAACCGGCCTGAGCCCCAGGTGTGGAGCCAGGGGAGCCCGAGCACGTAGAGGCCCGGCACGGTGGTGACGCCCCGATGGTGGGTGGGATAGCCGCTGCCGTCGAAGGCCGGCACTTTGACCCATGACCAATCTGAGTGGAATCCGGTCGCCCACACGATCGTGCTCAGCTCGGCCTGCGCGAGCGAGGTGCGTGCCGGGTCGTCCGCCGCCGGCTCCCACACGGGGGTGTAGCGTGGCTCGGTGGGGGCTTCGAAGCCGTGCTCGCCGATGTAGCGGTCGATTGCGTCCTTGATCCGTTCCGCCGTCGCGTCGGCTGCGTCGAGGTTGCCGGCGAGATCGTCCGCGAAGGCCAAGCCTGACCCCTCGACGCCGAGCAGACGCCCGTGCAGGTGCATACCGTCACGGGCCATGGCGCGGAGGTCGATGTCATGCCCGCCGCCGCGGCCGGTCACGTAGTGGTTGGGCTCCTTGCGGGCGGCGAGACCCTCGGGGTGGTCCTCGATGGGCATGTCGTAGTGGCCCATGTCCTCGAGCCAGGCGACGCAGTCACGGCCGCGGTAGAAGCGCGCGACGCGCGGCGCGCTGCCCACGCTGAGATGGACCTCGCGGCCGGCGAGGTGGAGGTCCTCGGCAATCTGTGCCCCCGACTGGCCGCTGCCCACCACGAGGATGCCCCCGTCGGGCAGCGAGGACGGATTGCGATAGCTCGAGGAGTGGAGCTGCGTCAGCCGCGGACCGAGGGCGGCGGCTAGTCGCGGGATGGCGGGGACGTGATAGCCGCCTACGGCGAGGATCACCTGTTCGCCGGTGAGCTCGCCGTGGGAGGTGGAGACGACGAAGCCCTCCTCGCCGCGTTCCACGCGCTCGACCGTCACGCCCTCGTAGAGCGGCGGGTGATACGACGAGGCAAACCCGTCCACATAGGCCACGATCTCATCCTTGAGCATGAAGCCGTCCGGGTCATCGCCCCGATACGGGTAGCCGGGGAGACGGCATTGCCAGTTCGGGGTGACCAGGCAGAACGTGTCCCAGCGATGATCGCGCCACGAGCTCGCGAGCCGGTCGCGCTCGAGCACGACGTGGGGGACACCGAGCTCGCGCAGGTGGCAGCTCGCCGTGAGGCCCGCCTGTCCCCCTCCGATCACGATCGCCTCCGCGTGCCCGCTCAGGGTCTCGGGCGCCGGGTGGCTCGACGGCTGCCGGTCGCGCCGCAGGCCTTCGACCCGCACCGTGGCGTCCTCGCCGGCGTCGAGGTCACGAGCTCGCGCCTCGATCTGCGCGAGCTGCTCGGCGGCGGCGGTGCACGCGACCCCACGCTGCTCGCGCACGCGGTCGCTGGCCCGCTCGAGCCCCGCGCGGCAGCGGCGCACGAGCTCGGCCACCGGATACACCCCGCCGGTCACGAGCGACTGCTCGATCGCCCGCGACGGCGAGTAGCAGCGCTGCGCGACGCCGTCTGGCCAGCGCAGGGTGAAGTCGACCGAGGGCATCGGTTCAGGCGTAAGGCACGGGCTCGGCAACCCGGTAGACGTCCGGACGCAGGTCCCGGATCGGCGACAGCGCGCGCCGGGCGCGCTCGAGCGTCGCCGCGACGTCGAGCGTCGTGAGCGCCAGCCCCGGTTGTACCCCGGTGCGCGCGAGCACGTCGCCGCCGGGGCCGACGACGCGGGCACCGCCCAGGAACTGCAGTTGCCCGAAGCTCCCGGTCTGATTGGCCGACGCGACGATCAGCGAGTTCTCCGCCGCGCGGGCGCGGTCCCAGAGCTCGGCGCGGCGCCACTGGCGGTCGTCCTCGAGTCGCGGCGCCGCATCGGAGGCGCTGCACGGCCACGCCGACAGGAAGCACAGGACCTCGGCCCCGTCGAGGGTGAGCGTGCGGGCCGCCTCGGGGAACGCCTTGTCGTAACAGATGAGCATCCCCAGCCTCCCCACTGGCGTGTCGAACGCCTGGAGGGAGTCGCCCGGTGTCGTCAGGCGGTGCTCGTCGAGCGGTAGGTGAACCTTGCGGTGCAGGCCGTGGAGACCGTCGCCGGAGACGCAGGCGGCGACATTGTGGCGAGCGCCACCCTCACCCTCCTCGCAGAACCCGACGCAGATGACCATGTCCCCAGCCATCTCCGCCACCCTCGCCAGCTCGGGGCCGGCGGGGTCGAGCGCGGGCGGGGGGTCGGCGTCGCCCGAGAGCGTCTCGACATAGCCACCGAGCGCTGCTTCGGGGAGGACGAGGAGATCCACCCCCTGTAGGCGTGCGCGGGCGATCAGGTCCTCGATCGTCTTCAGGCAAAGGTCCATGTCGCGGCTGAACGGCGCGGCCGCGGCGGCGATCGTGAGCTCGGTCATGGGGATCCTCCTGTTGCTGGTCCGAGACCGGTGATCGCCTCGGTGGCGATCACGGTCGTTAGCTCGTCGTCCGGCCACCTGAGACGGACTCCACCTTGCGCCGACAGGCTTCCGCAGCCGGCGCACACGGCGCTCCCGCCGCGGGGTGCGGGAGCGCCGGGCGCCTGGGCGAGGACGACGGCGAAGCCGGGGAAACAGGTGAGCCAGTCGGCCATCAGCGCCTGCTCGGGGCGCGGGATCCGGGCGATCTCGATCTCCGCACCGCACCCCGATGCCTCGGCGAGCATCGCGACGGTGCCGACGATTCCCGCCATCGAGGCGTCCTTGGCGGCCCTCGGTTGCGTCCGGCGCACGAGATCGAGCATCGGCCGCAGTTCGGCGCGAGTGCGCTTCGAGGTCGAGTCCCACTGACGTCCGCGGTAGCCGGGCCGCCACGAACCGTCGACGTCGGCGCAAACCCACACCTCGTCGCCGGCGAGGCCGCCGCCGCCGGGTACCGGCGCAGCCGCGCGACCAAGGCCGGTCACGGTGAGCGCTCCGGGTACGCCGAGCTGCGTGTGGCCTCCGAGCACGGGGAGCTCGAACGCCTCCGAGCCTTCGCGAATGCCTCGTAGTACCGAGGTGACGTGGGCCGCGTCCCGGCCCCCGACCGCGTCGAGAACACCAACCGGGGATGCGCCCATGGCCGCGAGATCGTTGGCGGTCACGAGCATCCCGCACCACCCCGCCCACCGGGGGTCACGGTCGACCATCGACGGGGTGATGGCGTCGGTGCACGCAATCACGTCCGAGCCGCCGATCGGCACCCCGTCGTCTCCGCGCCAGCGGTCGTGCGGCAAGACCTCCCCGACCAGCTCGCCGAGTGGCTCCTTGGTGGCCTGGGCATGCTCGGCGATCCGGCGAACGGGCCAGCGCATGAGCAGGTGGGGGGCGGCGCCAATCGCGATCTCGCCGATCGTCTCCCAACCCAGTTCGGTGAAGAAGGGGGCGTGGGCGCTCTGGACGTGGGCGTCGAAGCGGAGCGCGCCCGCGTCGAGCGCGCGGCCGCAGGCGGCGCGGACGAGGGCCGCGCCGATCACGCCGCGACGTAGGTCCGGTCCGCTTCGCGCCACCAGCCGGCTCCCGCGCCACCACCCGAGCTCGGCGCCGCCCTCGCGCGCCGGATGAAGGCGGACGCCGCCGATGACCGAGCCGTCGCTCGCCACTGCAGTCAGGAAGATCGTCGCTGGGTGCTCGTCCCACTCGTCGGTGTCGTCGCGCGCGAACAGCCGCTGCTCCTCGACGAAGGCCGTGCGACGCAGGCGCCGGTAGGCCTCGAGCCGCGCCTCGTCGTCTCCCCCGTCGACCACGACGAGGGGCGGGGCCGGCACGGCGGGGCTCGCAGCGATCCTCGACGGTGGCCCACCGAGAAACTCGATCACATCTATCACGCGATCACCCACCGGCGTGCTGCAAGGCCGAGCACGCTCCGCACGCCGCGCACCCGGCGACCTGATCGCGCCCCCGCATTCCTGCCCTCGAGAGCGCCATTCCCACCCGCCGGGTGACATCGGTCAGGACATCGGCGGGCGGGGCCCCAACGCCGTCCGCGTGGGCCAGCGAGCCTTCGAGGGGCCGGTACGGGACCACGAACGGGTAGATGCCTCGCTCGATCAGGTGCTGCGCTCCGGCCACAAGCTCGTCGGCGTCCTCTCCCAGCCCCACCAGTAGGTATGTGGAGACGCGATTGGGCCCGAAGGCCGCGAGGGCGCGCGCCCATGCCTCCTCGTAGCGCTCCAGCGACACCGTCGCCTTCCCCGGTGTCCACCGCTCGCGCACGTCCTGGTCGAGCGCCTCGACATGGATCCCGATCGCGTCGGCGCCGGCGTCGCGCAGCGCGTCGATCCAGGACATGTCGACCGGGGGCTCGATCTGGACCTGAATCGGCAGCTGCGGGACGGAGCCCTTCACCGCCCGCACGCACTTGGCCAGGTGCTTCGCGCCTCTGTCCGTCCCCGCCGAGGTCCCGGTCGTCATCACCATCTGCCGCACTCCGTCGAGCTGCACGGCGGCGGCGGCGACCTCGGCGAGCTGCGCAGGCCGCTTGACCTGGGTGGTGGCTCCCGCCCGGAGTGACTCCTCGATCGTGCAGAACCGGCACCTCGTATCTGCAGACGCGTAGCGGATGCACGTCTGAACCACGGTGGTTGCGAGTACGTCGCGTCCGTGGAGTCGTGCGAGCTGGTCGAACGGGACGCCGTCCGCGGTCTCGAGGTCGTAGAACCGGGGTCGCTCGACGGCCTCCACCATGGTGTCCTCGACGACCACCCCGTCTCGGGTGAGACGTCCGTGGGCGTCGAGGGCGAACGGCGACGCTGGGGCGAGCGGGAGGGTCGCCGCGCAACCCCCGGGCAGCCGCCAGTGCCCGTCGTCGCTCGGCCCGGCCCCCGCGCGACGCCTGACAGGAGGCGCCGCGCGAAGGCCGCGGACGGCGAGCTCAGCGCGGAGGGAGAGATCCACGGCCTCAGAACATCCACGTCGTATTGATGATCGCGCCCTTGCGGGCGTATTCGATCATCGCGTCCTGCATATCAAGGGGGTGACACGGGATCACGCCCTCCATCAGATCCTCCTCTCGGGCGCCGTGGAGGGAGAGCCCGAGCCGGCAGGCGTACACCTTGCCGCCCTCTTCGATGAATTTCGCGAGCTGATTGTTCTCGTTGCGCATGCCGGGGAACAGCTCGTTGCCGACCGTGGGGAAGCCGCGGGTGGCCAGGCAGTTGAGCGCCCCGATGCCAAAGAAATAGAGGGCTGAGTCGAAACCCTTGCGCAGCGCGCGCAGCCCCAGGAGCACCGCCACGAAGCTGACGGATGACTCGTGGACGATCCCGTGGACCATCCCCAGGTAGGTCTCGCCCGGCTCCGCCTGGTAATCGGGAAAGACTTTCGTCTGCCCGTAAATCGACTCGCCGATTCCCTTCGTCGGGTGGGGGATCTCCATCAGGCTGGTGATCTCCTCGTCTCTGAGCTTCGGCTCGACCGCCATGCATGCTCCTTCTGGTCGTTTGACGCGGTGGAGCTTGAGGTTCGCCGCAGCACGATCGGCGCGATATGGACGTCGGGCCGAAATTCACCCCCGTCATTCAGGACGAACGGCCAGTTTCGGCGCTCAGAAGCGACGCCGCGCCGTGCGTGAGTCAGCCGGCCGGCGCGTCGGTGCGCTCGTGGTGATGCTCGTGCTTCTCCGCTTCGTGCAGACCGGCCTCGGGCGCCCGGAGGAGCTCCCGCAGCAGGCCGCGGCCGGCCACGCCCATGGTCAGTAACCCGCCGAAGACCATGACGGCGTCGATGCTCTTGCGTCCCTCCTTGGTCCAGTAGTCGTCCTGGAGGTCGAACCACAGCGCGAACTCGTCGAGCGTGAGAGCGCCGGCTATGCCATAGGTGGCAGCCGCGGCGCGCGACGCGACGCGACTGCGCGGGTGGATCCCGACCGCGATCTGGTAGGTCCAGAGGTAGCCGAGGCCGAGCAGGCCGAAGATCCCGAACGTGCAGTGGTGGAGGTGGCGGCCTCCGGTGCTGAGATTGTGGAACGGACCGATGCCCGCTCTGATCGAATGGGTGATCACCCGCACGATCGCGAACGTGGTCGTGAAGCCGACAGCGCTGAGGAACCCGCGCTCGCGCCGAGGGTCGCCAAAGTGGCGCTGATAGGCGCCGAGGTAGCCGTCATGCGGGCGGGTGACCACGGACATGCGCCAATACGCTACACGGATCTCCCCGCAGCCATCATCGGTAAGCCCGGTCGATCGCAGACGCTTCCTTCGCGACGGCGCTGCCACGGTCGCGGCGCTGGCCGTACCGGCGCTGGCGGGGTGCGGCGCCTCTTCGACTGCCGGCGCGAGCCGCGCCGTGAAGTCCACCGGCGCGAGCCGCGCTGCGGAGTCCGCCGTCACCCGCGCGACAGTCGCCGAGGCGAAGCCGACCGCGGCGGCGTGGCGGTCGCTGGCGAGATCGCTGTCCGGTCGCCTGGTGCGCCCGTCCGACCGCGGCTACGCGAGCGCGCGCGAGCTTTTCGACCCTCGTTTCGACGCTGCCCGGCCGGCGGCGATCGCGTACTGCGCCTCGCCGGGCGATGTGCAACGAGCGGTGGACTTCGCGCGCGCTCACGGCATCCGCCCGATCCCTCGCTGCGGCGGCCACAGCTACGGCGGGTACTCCACCGGATCGGGCCTGGTGATCGACGTGACGCGGATGAGCGCCGTCAAGGTCGCCAAGGCGAGGAGGGGGGGCCCGGCGACCGCAGAGGTCGGCGCCGGCACGCGCTTGATCGATCTCTACGACCGCTGCTCGCGCGCCGGCGTGCTCGTGCCCGGCGGCTCGTGCCCGACCGTGGGTATCTCGGGGCTTGCGCTCGGCGGCGGCATCGGCGTCCTGGCCCGCAAGTACGGCCTGACCTGCGACGCGATCCGGGCGCTCAAGATCGTCACCGCCGACGGCCGCTTGCTCACCTGCGACGGGGGGAGTCAGCCGGACCTGTACTGGGCCTCGCGGGGCGGAGGCGGCGGCAATTTCGGGGTGGTCACGTCGTTCACGCTCACGGCGCATCCGATCCCCGAGCTGACCCTGTTCACCGTCGACTGGCCGTGGGCGGCCGCCGCGGAAGCGCTCGGCGGGTGGATCCGATGGCTGCGTATGGCGCCGGACGAGGTGTGGTCGAACTTCCAGCTCCTGTCGGCGGGGAGCAGCGGCTTGATCGCCCGGAGCTCGGGCGTGCTCGTCGGCGGCAAGGGCACGCTCACCTCACTCGTGAACCGCCTCGTGGCAAGCGTCGGATCGCCTCCCTCCTCGACGTTCGTCGGGGGTCCCGATCCTTATCTGCACGTGATGCTCGTCGAGGCTGGTTGCGAGACCGGCGGCGTGGCCGAGTGTCACCTGCGGAGCCAGAACCCAGCGGGGACGCTTCAGCGCTCGGCCTACGCCGCCAAGTCCGCGTACGTCGCCAAGCCGCTGCCGAGCGCGGGGCTGGCCGCGGCGGCGAACGCGGTCGAGCACCTGCGGGCCGAGCACCCGGGGCTCGGCGGGGGACTCGCCTTCGACGCCTACGGTGGCGCCATCAACCGGGTGCGCCCGGACGCGACGGCGTTCGTGCACCGCGACGCGATCTGCGCGATTCAGGCGACCGTGAGCTGGGGGAGCGTGCCGTCGGGCCCCGCCTTCGCCGCCGGCGAGGGCTGGCTCGCCGCCGCCGCCAAGGCCATCTCGCCCTACACGACCGGCGGGGCGTACCAGAACTACATCGACCCGCGTCTGGTCGATTGGCAACGCGCGTACTACGGGTCGAACCTGAGCCGCCTTACCCAGGTCAAGCGGACCTACGACCCCGACGACGTATTCCACTTCGGCCAGTCGATCCCGCTGCACGTGTGAGGGTCGCCTGCGGCGCGACACCGAGGGATCGGCGGTCAGCCGCTGCGGGCCCCGCCGGCGAGCCGCAGGCGCAGGACTTCGGCCCCAGGCGCGCCGCCGCTGACGGGCTCGCTGGCCACGCTGTCGCTGAGCAGGTGCAGCAGTGAGCCCACTCCCGTCAGGGTCGCGCCCGCGACGATTGCCTCGCTCCCGCCCGCTTGGAGCGGACCCACGCGCAGGTCCAAGCCGGATTCGTCGTCGGCGGCGCTGACGTGGAAGCAACCGTCGAGGGCTCGTGGCGGCGCGTGGAGGGCCAGCGCGTCGCTGACCAGCTGGAGATCCGACATGCGATCGATGGAAAGGCGGGCGCGCGCCGCAAGGAGCGAGATGAAGCGACCGAGCACGGCCGCCGCCGGCGCTCCCGGAGTGAGGGCCAGGTCGATGTCGCCTACCGGCACCGGCCGGGCGTCGAGGAGTCGGGCGCTGTCGAACAGGTCCTCCCCGTCGGGGGCCGGCTTGCCGCGGATCGCGAAGCGCATGCGGATCTCCGTCCCCGAGGCCCCGCTATCGACCCCGAACTGGTCCGAGAGGGAGGACATCAGGGCGAACCCGAAGCCGAGCCCGGCGGATGTTTCGGCGACGGCGCCGGCTTCGCCAGGGAACCGATTCATCCCCGCGCCTTCGTCACGGACGCTGATCACGAGCTGGTCGAAGACTGAGGTGATCGTGATCTCGGTGGCGCCCTCGCCGTCGGGGTAGGCGTGGAAAACCACGTTGTTGCACGCTTCGGTGACGGCGATATTGATGTCCGCCAGCAGCTCCTCGCCGATGTCCAGCGCCTCGGCGAGCCCAGCGAGCACCTGCCGTGCCAGGGCGACATTCTCGGCTTGCGCGGGCAGGGTCAGTCGCACCGAGGCCGGTCGGGCCACGTCGGGGGCGGCCTCACTGGGCGAGCTCATCCGAGCATCCCGACCGTGTGGGTGCGTTGCTGCACTGGCACCCCCGGTATCGGCGCTTTCGCGAATCGCCAAACCTCTTGTTTCCTCGCACGTCGTAGAGCGGCGCGGTGACCGGCACGGGGCAGATATACCATCGTCGCCTTCATGACCGATACCGTCGTCGTGGTCCATGCGGGTGCCGGAAGCCTCAGCGAGGACCTGCGCGAGCACGAGGTCGCCTGCCGAGAGGCGCTCGAGGCGGCGCTCGAGTCCGCCGCGAATGCGCTGCAGGACGGGCGGGACGCCGTCGCGGCGGTCCGGTGCGCAGTGGTGGAGATGGAGTCGTTCCCGCTCTTCAACGCCGGCTACGGCTCAGCGCTGTGCGCGGACGGTTCGATCGAGATGAGCGCCGCGATCATGCGCGGATCCGACCGAGCCGCCGGCGCCGTGGCCGCCGTCAAGCGCACCCGGCATCCGATCGTCGCCGCCCATGCGCTCCTGGAAGCCGAGCAGGTGCTGATGATCGGCGAGCACGCCGACGACTACGCGGCCGCCCACGGCGCGGAGCAGTGGGAGCCCGAGATGTTCGTCACCGATCGACAACGCAAGCGCCTGCAGGGGCACCTGGCCCGTCTCGAGCGCGGGACCGTCGGGGCGGTGTGCCTCGATGCCGGCGGCATCCTCGCGGCGGCCACGTCGACCGGGGGGCGGATCGGCCAGCCTCCCGGCCGGATCGGCGACACGCCTCTGTTCGGGGCCGGCACGTGGGCCGATGGCCACGTCGCCGTGTCCTGCACCGGCGAGGGTGAGGCGTTCGTTCGCGCCGGGGCCGCGCGCCTGCTGAGCGTCCTTGTCGAGCAGGGCACCGCTCCCGACACCGCCGCGCGCACCGTGCTCGAGGAGGTTCATCGCTGCAGCGGCCACGGCGGCCTGATCGCCGTCGACGCCCGCGGCGAGGTGGCGATGCCGTTCTCGACGCCGGCGATGCCGCGTGGGGTGTGGCGAGGGGGAGAGGGGCTGGTGGTCGAGGTCGTCTGAGCCTTGGTGCCGCCGCGCCGACCCTCAGCCCACGGGAAGGTAGCGGCGCGCCGTCACGTACTCGTCGCCCCGGTCGGCCAAGGGAATGATGCGCACAGCGCTGGCCGAGTTAGGCGACTCGATGATGAGACCGCCGCCGACGTACATGGCGACGTGCGTAATCGCGCGCGACGGGGGATCGGTAGCGAAGAAGACCAGGTCACCGGGCTGGAGCGCCTGCTTGGCCACGTGCCGGCCGGCCAGCGCTTGCAGCGCCGCGGTACGGGGCAGCAGGATGCCGAAGCGGTCGTAGACGGTGTAGGTCAGACCGGAGCAATCGAACCCGAAGGCCGACGTGCCCGCCCATAGGTAGCGCACGCCCAGGAACTGCTCGGCGGCGGCCACAAGCTCCCCGCCGGTGGGCGGGGGCGCGGGCGCGGTTGGCGCCATGACGGACACGGCGGAGCTGGCGAGGAGCGCGGGCGCCCCGCCAGGCGTCTCCACGACCGTGTAGGCCCCGCTCTCACCGAGGGCGGGCAGCCTGGTGTTGAAGCTCAGAAGCATCAGGCGACGGCCGGCGTTCGCGGTCGCGCTGGGCGCCAACAGCCAGGTCGAGCGCCGGGTGACGAGCGCCACCGACGCAGGCGGCGAGGCAGGCGTGACCGGGGCCGCGACGAGCTGACGCGCAGGCAGCCAGCCGGGGTAGCTCAAGTGGTTCGGGGTCGGCTGGTCGGTAAGGGAGACCTTGTCCCACGTGCCTCGCTGCCCTCGCACCACAGCCTCCTGCCCGTAGAGCGCCTGGGTGACCAGCCGGCCCACCAGCCACAGCCGCTGCTCCGTGCCCATGGCATTGAGCCAGGCACTGAGCCCGACCGGGTTGGCGAGCGAGGGCTTATCGAGCGGGCGAGTCTGTCCCGGCCGCATCCACAGCGTGGCCACGGCAACGTCCACGAGCGCCAGGGGCTGGTCTGGGGCGGGGGCCGGGTCCACCGCGGGGGACGCCGGCGACGCGACGAGCGACCCGGACGCAGTCGCTGCCGGAGACCCGATCCCGACCATCAGGACGACAGCGAGAACGAGGCTCGCCGGCACGGATCTCCTCGAGACCGCCATACCGCTACGCCCGCCGCTGATCCCAGCTGAAGCCCCGCACGGCGAAGACGATCCCGAGCACGGCCCAGGCCGCGATCACGCCGAGGGCGCTGACGTTCGACGACAGGCTCGTGCCCCTGACCATCGCCCCCGAGAGCCCGGCGATCAGGTGGTAGAGCGGGAGCGCCTGGGCTATCCCCTTCATGAACCCAGGCGCGTGCGCGGTGTCGAAGAACACTCCGGAGAGGGCGACGACGGGGAAGAAGACCGCGTTGACGTAGGCCGGTGCGGAATCGAAGTTGGGGATCACGTGCGAGAAGGCGACCCCGAGCGAGGCGAAGCAGACGACGCCGACGATGACGAAGACGACCAGCTCGACCCACTCGCGCGGCCAGCCGGTGCCGAAGAAGACCTTCCCGGCGACGGTGATGATGACGATCTGCATGGCGGTGTTGGTGACGGCGTTGCCGGCGATCCCGAGCAGATAGGAGATGCCCGGCATCGGCGTGCCCCGGATGCGCTTGAGCACGCCCTGCTCGCGCAGGAAGGTCATGTTGTAGGCGAGCGCCGTGAACGTCGTCGACATCACGCTCATCGCGGCGATCCCGGGCACGATGATCCGCAGCTCCTTATGGTCTGAATGGAAGGCGGCGCCGAAGAAGGCCAAGAACAGGAGCGGGAGCAGGAAGTTGAAGAAGGCGGCACTTGGGTTGCGCCAGAACAACCGGCGCTCGAGCCGGTACTGGCGCCACGCCAGAACCGCGACCTCGGTCATCCCTGCCTCTCCCGTCGGTGGCCCGCGAGCGGCGGCTCTTCGCCGATGGGCGCACGCGCCTCTTCGGCCTGCCCGGCGGTGAGCTCGAGGTACACGTCCTCCAGCGTGGGACGGGTGACGGTGAGCCCCTCGAGTCGCTCGCCACGAGCGAGAGCAGCGCCCGTGAGCTCGTGGAGGAGGGTGGTCGGATCGTCCGTCTCCTGCTCCACGTCGGTTCCGGTGCCGTTGCGGTAGGCGACGCGATAGCGCGGAGCGCCCGAACTCGCCCCGAGCTCGCTGGGCGCGCCCTCGACGGCGATCCGCCCGTCCTTGATGATCGCCACGCGATCGGCGATCGCTTGCGCCTCGTCGAGGTAGTGCGTGGTCAGGAGCACGGTCTTGCCGAGATCCCGCAGCGACCGGATCGTGTCCCATGCCGTCCGGCGCGCCGCCGGATCGAACCCGGTCGTCGGCTCGTCGAGGAACACGAGCTCGGGGTCGCCGATCAGCGCGAGCGCGAGGTCGAGCCGTCGCCGCTGCCCGCCCGAGAGCGTTCGTGCCATCGCATCCTCCTTGCCCTCGAGCCCGGTGAGTGCGATCACCTCGTCGACATCGCGCGGATGGGGGTACATGGAGCCGAAGTGCGACAGCGCCTCGCGAACGCGGATGTGCCGGTACAGACCGGTGCTCTGGAGCACGATCCCGATGCGGGCGCGAAACTCGCGTGGCCGTCGACCGGGGTCGAAGCCGAGAACGCTGACCTCGCCGGCGGTGCGTGCTCGGTAACCCTCGAGGATCTCGACGGTGGTGGTCTTACCGGCGCCGTTGGGCCCCAGGAGTCCGAACACCTCGCCCCGCCGGACCTCGAAGTCGATCCCGCGAACTGCCTCGAAATCGCCGTAGGCCTTGTGCAGGCCGTGGACGTCAATGGCGGGTTCGGACACGGCCAGGGATCATGTCATCCGGCGGCTGCCGCGAGCGGCGGCCCGGTTCTGGGCGGCGCCGGGAGCGGCGGCCCGGTTCTGGGCGGCGCCGGGCGGTGCTACACGCGCTCGAGGTTGGACAGCGCCTGCGGTAGCCCTTCGCGACGGAGCACGCGTGGGAGCGGCAGCCGGTGGAGGATCGGCTGGAAGGCGTTGTCGCGGGCGAACGGCAGCTCGGCGTTGACGATCTCACCGGCGGCGGCGACCACGTAGGGGTCGAGCTCCGAGCCGGCGGCGAGCTCGAGCCCGAGCAGCGCCTCGGCGTGGGAGAGCTGCTGCGATCCGGCGGCCGTCAGCCGGGCCCAGTGGATTCCGACAGCGAGGATGCGGCTCTCGAGGGGGATGTGGCCGGCGGCGAGCGCGGCGGGGCCGCCGCTGCCGTCGTAGTGCTCGCCGGCGTACCTGGCCGTGAACTCGATGTCGTGCAGGTCAGACCAGCGAGCGTTGCGAGCGTGCTTGGAGTGGTGCACGAGATGCGCGGCGCCCGCAACCACGCGGCGGCGATCGCGGGTGAGGCGCATGACGTCGACCAGGGCGGTGGCGTAGAGGGCTGCCGCGGCGCCCTGATCGAGCTGGGTGACCGAGTGATGACGGGTCAGGGCGGGGAACAGGAGGCTGGGGACCAGGATCACCAGAGCCAAGATCGCGAAGGCGGGGATGCCAACCGCTCCGAAGAGGACGGCGGTAAGGGTGCCCAGAAGAACGTCGGCGAGAATGAGGGTGGTGAAGTCGGGGAATTCGCCCCGGAGCAGCGGCCACGCGCGCTGGCCCTGGTAAAGAGTCGCGTAGGCGACCCTGGCGATCGCGAACTGGACGACCCCCATGGCCATCCCGGCGGCAAACAGGCCTGTCGCGCCCCGGGGGGCGAGCGTCGCCCCGCCTGCGAGCCGGAGGACCTCGCTGGCCGCGAGCGCCGACCACCCGTACGAGGTGAAGTTCGCCAGCACTCCCGACGTGAACACCTTGTGCTCGCGCCATATGAACCGGCTCGCCACGTCCCAGGGAAGGAACACGATCAGACCGGCGAGAGGCCCCGACAGGGCCACGGCGACGAGAACGAGCGCGTAACCGCCATCGACTTTCAGTGGCACCTTGGTCTTTAGGTGGACCTCAGCCCGGTAAGCGCAGATCCCGAACGCGAAGAGCATCGCGAGTAGCCCCGGATGACGGAGGCGGAGGCCGTGATGCGGCGCGAGGAGCACGAGCGCGGGCAGGAGGGCGACGGCGGCGAGCGCGAGCAGCAGGAGCGCGAACCTCCGCGTTCCGACCGTCCTTGAGTCTTGCGTTGCCTCACCCATGGGTCCCATTGCCTCCTGGTTGCGTTGCTATCCCCTCGCGCCAACCAGGCTCGCGAGAACCCTATCGGATCTCGCCGAACTTGTGTGCATGACTCTGGATCTTGTGCAAACCAACGGTATTCACGCAAGTGGAAGGCTGGTTCAGGTACCCCTGCGAGCCTCGCCCTGCGTGTCCGTGCTGGTCCCTCAGCCGATGCGCAGTGGCATGAGACCCTCCTGATAGTTACCAATTCCTCACTAAAGCTACCGATGCCTACTAGGCACAGGCCGCCCCAAATGCCTGCTTACCCAACCGACTCGAGCGGCCAAACGCTGAGAAAGGCCGCCCCCGCCATCTATCGTTGCTGCGCCCGTGCGCCGCGCCTGCATCGACATCGGCTCGAACACCACTCGTCTGCTCGTAGCGGAGAGCGAGCCCGACCGCCTGAGGGCGGTTCACCAGGATCGTGCCTTCACGCGAATCGGGCGCGGGATCGCGAGCGACGGGATGATCGACGAGGCGAAGATCGCCGAGGTCGTGCGCGTCGTCAGCGAGCAGCTCGAGCTTGCGCGCGATCTCGGCTCGAACGAGGTGCTCGGCGTCGCCACCGCGGCGATCCGACGGGCGAGGAACGGCTCGGCGCTCGTGAGCGCGATCGAGACCGCGTGCGGGTTGAGGGTTCAGATCCTGTCCGGCGAGGAGGAGGCGCGGCTCGCGTTCATCGGCGCCGCAGGAACGCTCGGCCACCGGCCTGTGGGCGCACTCGGGGTGGTCGACGTCGGCGGCGGGTCGTCGGAGATCGTCGTCGGGACCGCCCCACATGACGTGAGCTGGTGGGTCTCGTGTGCCATCGGCTCCGGCGACCTCGCCGAGGAGTACCTACGCTCCGACCCGCCGCTGGCCGAGGAGCTCGCCGCCGCGCGCGCCCGCGTCGCGGCCGCCCTCGCCGGCGTCGAGGTGCCGCCGCTGCTCGAAGCGGTCGCGGTGGGCGGGAGCGCGACCTCGACGGGTCGGCTGGCCGGATCGCTGCTCGACCGGGCAGCATTCGAGCGCTCGTTCAGCGCGCTCGCGGCCGAACGTGCTGCCGATGTCGCGCGCCGGTTCGCGATCGACCTCGAGCGCGTGCGGCTGCTCCCCGCAGGCCTGCTCATCCTCGAGGCGGTGTCGAACCTGTTCGGCACCGCGCTCCAGATCGGGAGCGGCGGCATCCGCGAGGGGGTCCTGCTGAGGGCGGCGGGGGTTTGAGAGAACCCTGCGCCGCCCGCGCATTTGGCGCAGCCAAATGCGCAAGGAAATCGGCATGGATGCCGATTTCCCGACTTCCCGACTTCCCCCCTACCAATGCACGCCGCGCATCAAATGCGCGAGCGCGACCTGCTCGGTCGAGGCGTGCTCCTCGGGGTCCTTCTCGCCCTTGGCGGCGGCGGAGTCCGGAAACACCTTGTAGGCCGCGGAAAGGATCTGGTCGACCGCCTTCGGGAAGAGGGCGTAGGAGACCTCGCCGAAGGTGCCCAGGCGGGTGTTGATCTGCTTGGGCTTTGCTCTGATCGCCTCGCAGATGAGGTCGGCCGCCTCGTCGGGGGAGATCGTCGGGAAGCTGTCGTAGATCTTCGTGGGAGCGATCATCGGCGTGCGCACGAGCGGCATGTGGATGGTCGTGAAGTGGACGTTGTCGCTGATGCACTCGGAGCCGACCACGCGGGTCCATGCGTCCAGGGCCGCCTTCGAGGCCACGTAGGCCGAGAAGCGCGGCGGGCTCGTCTGGACTCCGATCGAGGAGACATTGACGATCAGCCCCGACTTGCGCTCACGCATATGCGGAAGCAGCCCCATGATGAGCTTGATCGTGCCCAGGTAGTTGAGCTGGATCGTCCGCTCGAAGTCGTGGAAGCGGTCGTAGGACAGGGCGATCGAGCGGCGGATCGAACGCCCGGCGTTGTTCACGAGAATGTCGACCGCGGGGTGATCGGCGAGGACGCGAGCGACCAGGTCGTCGATCGAGTCGGGGCTCGAGAGGTCGGCCGCGTACGCATAGGCGGTCCCGCCTAGGTCCTCGATCTCCTGCCTGGTCTCCTCGAGCCTCTCCGCCCCGCGGGCGACCAGGATCAGGATCCCGCCCGCCCTGGCGATCTTGACCGCTGCCGCGCGGCCGATCCCGCTCGAGGCGCCGGTGATGAGCACCGTCTTACCGGCGACGGCGCCCTCGAAGCTGCGGTCCTTGAACAGCTCGGGGTCGAGGTTGCGTTCCCAGTAGTCCCACAGCTTGGCGGCATAAGCGTCGAGGGGCGGCACCGAGATCCCGCTGCCCTCGAGCGCGCGTTCGGTGTCCCGCGTATCGAACTGGGCCGTGAGGCCGATATACCCGAGCACCTCTTCGGGAATGCCGAAGTCGGCGAGCATCGCGCGCCGCACGCCGCGCGCCGCCGGGAGCTGCATGAGCATCGACAGCGTGCCCTTGGGGAGCGCCTTGAGCATCCGGGTGTCGACCCGGAGGGCCAGCTGCGGCGCATGGGCGGCCCTCGCCAAGGTGTTGATCACGTCGCCCGAGCGCTGGGACTTGGGGGCGGCGAGGTGGAACGCCTGTCCGTCGAGGCCGGGGAGGTGGGCGATGTGGTCGAGTGCGGCGACGACGTAGTCGACGGGGACGATGTTCGTGTAGCCGAGCTCGGGTCCGACGAGGGGGAACCACTCCGGGAGGTAGTGCCGGGCCGTCTTGATGGCCGTGAAGAAGTAATAAGGCCCGTCGATCTTGTCCATCTCGCCGGTTCGCGAGTCACCGACAACGACCGCCGGCCGGTACACGCGCCAGGGCATCTTGGTGTGGGTGCGCGCGATCTTCTCGGACTCAAACTTGGTGCGGTGATAGGGATGGTCGAGCTTCTGCCCTTCGTCGAACATGTCCTCGCGGAACAGGCCGTTGTACTGCCCGGCGGCCGCGATCGAGGAGACGTGGTGGAAGAGGCCGGCGCGAATGCTGTTCGCCAACTCGACCGCGTGGCGTGTCCCGTCCACGTTCGCGATCCGGTTCGCCTCCTCGCCGGCCGTCATGTCGTACACGGCGGCGAGGTGGAGGAAGTGGTCGACCTTGCCCTCGAGCGCCGCGACCTGCTCCGCGGAGAGGCCGAGCCCGGGCGCGGTCAGATCGCCGAGCACCGGGTGGACGCGACCACCGGCTCGCCACCGCTCGATCAGACCCTCGAGGCGGTCGAGCGAGCCTTCTCGTACGAGGACGTGGACGTCCCCGTCGCGCTCGAGCAGGCGCTCGACGAGATTGCGGCCGATGAACCCGGTCGCGCCGGTGACGAAGTAAGTCATGTCGCTCCCTCTGAGATTTGGTGAGTCAAGCCTAGTCGTACCGGCGGGGGCGGAGAAGGCGTTGATCGGAGTCCGGGCTCAGCGGATCCGCGCGGCTGTCGGGGAGTCCGGGCGAGAGGGAGTGGACCGGCGGGTCGGTTGCGAACCTTGTCACCAAAGTCGGGTTTTTCCGCCATCTGGTAACAACGTTGGGCGCGCGGGGGGACCCCGGGGGCCAAATGTCGCGCTCGCGTTCCCGCCATGACTTGTCGGTGTAGCGCGCGGGCAAAATCATCGTCACGCGCGCGGGCATGCCGGCAGGCCGGTGATAACCCGTGGGGGCATGGAGTCGGAGAGCGGTGCATGTGTGAGGCGCTTCGGCTGGAGGCGCGCGGCCCCGTGGGCCGCCGCGCTCTCCTCGGTCGCGGCGCTCGCCGCGTGTGGCGCTCAGGCGCAGACCCGTCAACCCCCGTCGGCGCGCCCGGCGCGCCCGGCGCGCCCGGCGGTCCCGGCGCGCCCGGCGGCTATCGCGCACCCGCCGGTCCCTAGCGCGTCCGCGTCCGCGCACCCCCGCCACAGCCACAGCGATCCCCCCCCCCACCCCCCCACCCCCCCCACCTGGCTCATCGACCCCGACGAGCCGTTGCCGCGCGACAGCAGATGGTGGCCGGTCCTCGCCGTCGCGCGCCGGTTCGCGGTGGCGGACATGAGCTATGAGGTCGACGAGGTCGGACCGGCGGTCCGGCGGACGATCGCGCGGACGTGCACCGCGGCGTTCGCCACGGAGCTCTTGTCTCATCGCCCGACCTTGCCGCCGGGCGTGAGTGCGGACCAGGTGCGCCAGCAGGTCGTCGGGGTCACGGCGCTCGAGCGGCTGCGCGACCAGGCCGTGGTGCTGGCGGGCGTCCGGTCGGCGCGGCGCGGCCCGCCGCCGGGGGCGTTCGAGATCCGTCTGATCCCGCGCGCCGGGAGGTGGCGCGTGGCCGCTATCACCGTGGTGTGAGGAGGCGAGGATGTGGCGTCTGTGGGCGGTGCTGGGGTTGCTCGGGCTGGCGATGGCGCTTGTCGTGCTCGTGGCGGTGGCGGGGTTCGCGTCGCAGGGGTGCACGTCAGCGTCAGGCCCGGTCGGCGGCGTGCCGGCGGCGCTCGCGTCCATCTTCGAAGGTGCGGCGAGTCAGTACAGCCTCGGTCCCGAAGGAGCGGCGATCCTCGCCGCCATCAACTACGAGGAATCGGACTTTGGCCAGTCGACGCTCCCCGGCGTGCAGTCAGGGGCCAACAGCGCGGGCGCCGCCGGGCCGATGCAGATCGGGATCGGGGGCGCGGCGGGGGACACCTGGGACGGGATCAAGGTATCGGCACCGAGCGACCCGCCTGGACAGGCCCCCGATGTCTACGACGAGGGCGACGCCGTCTACAGCGCGGCCCATTACCTCGCCGGCGACGGGATGACCGCCGACCCGTCGACCTGGCAGCGAGCGGTGTTCGACTACAACCACGCCGACTGGTACGTCCAGGCCGTTCTCGCGCGCGCCCAGGCCTACTACCAGCAGGGTCTCGCCGCCGGCGGCGAGACGGAGGACGTGAGCTGGCCCGGCGAGCAGCAGTGCCGGGTCCAGACCGGAAGCTACGCAAACCCGTTCGGCGACGTTCCAACCGGCCATCTCGTCCCCGAGCGGATCGACATGGGCGTCGATTACGCCGACGACACCGCCGACCCGATCCTCGCCCTCGGCGACGCCGTGGTCAACTACGCCGGCCCCGACCCGGGATGGATGGACGGAAGCGCGGTCAACTACACGTTGAGCGACGGGCCCTACGCGGGGCGCTACGTCTACGTCGCGGAGAGCCTCACCCCGACGGTGCACACGGGCGAGCAGGTCACGGCGGGCCAGGAGATCGCGACGTTCGCCGAGCCGAACACCGACGGCATCGAGACCGGCTGGGCGGCGGGGCCTGGGCTCGTGGTGGCCAAGGCGAGCACGCTCGATCAGCAGGCCCATGGCGAGGACCCCGGAGACAACCGAACCTACTGCGGCAACGATTTCAGCGACCTGCTGGCGCAGCTCGGCGCCCCGCCCGGTCTGACCGAGGGCAAGCCGGTGGTGGGCAGCGGGTGTTGAAGCGAGCGGCCGGGGCTACCAGCCGCCGCGCGGGTCCGCGTTGGCCGCGCGGCGCTTCTTGGCGTCCATGCGCGCGTGCTTGCGCTTGTCCAGGCGCCACTGGATCAGGCTGCAGACGGAGATGAACACCACGAAGAAGATGATCGTCAGGAACATCCAGTTGGTGATGACCACGTCGTTGGTCTCGCCGTACCAGCCCTCGCCGCCGTTCTTCGCGAGCGCCGCGGGCGCCGCGGCGAGCATCACGATGCCGAACGACACGAGGAAGGTGATGATCCGGGCCCGACGCATCTGCGGCCGCATCCTACCGGACATCGGGGCGCGTGCGCCACCCTTGGCGTCCGTTTCCAGGCGGGCCCGGCACGTCGTCACGGCCTCCCGACCGAGCGTCGGCTCGCGGTGGCGGGCTCGCCTGCGGCAAGCCCGACACCGGGCTCGACCGCGGCGACTGACTC
>Ga0302314_10005100_pt1 | contig 24004 bp, 21 predicted proteins | sample III_Palsa_N2_3_FD_200533 | JGI IMG/M metagenome (GOLD analysis project Ga0302314, IMG submission 200533) | Peat permafrost microbial communities from Stordalen Mire near Abisko, Sweden - III_Palsa_N2_3 | ecosystem: Environmental > Terrestrial > Soil > Palsa > Peat permafrost | place: Sweden... | reverse complement strand
TTCCGAGGCGGTCCGCGCGCTCGACGGGCTCAGCATCACCGTGGAACCCGGCATCGTCTTCGGCCTGCTCGGGCCGAACGGCGCGGGCAAGTCCACCACCGTCAAGATCCTCACCACCCTCGCCGCCCCCGACAGCGGCAGCGCCACCGTGGCCGGATTCGACGTCGCCCGCGACCCGGCCGCCGTACGCCGGGCCATCGGCGTGGTCGCCCAGCGCTCCGGGGCCGACCCGGTCGCCACCGGCCGGGAGAACCTGCTGCTCCAGGGCCGCCTGTACGGGATGCGCGGGGCCGGGCTCGACCGCCGCGCGGACGAGCTGCTGGACCGCTTCGACCTGACCGACGCCGCCCGCCGCCAGGTCAAGACGTATTCCGGCGGCATGCAGCGGCGGTTGGACGTCGCCCTGGGCCTGGTCCACCGGCCGCGGGTGCTGTTCCTGGACGAGCCGACCACCGGCCTCGACCCGGAGGCCCGCACCGCCATGTGGGAGGAGATCGCCGGGCTCGCCGGGAACGAGGGGCTGAGCATCCTGCTCACCACCCACTACCTGGAGGAGGCCGACCGACTGGCCAACCGCCTGGCCATCGTCGACAACGGCCGGGTCGTGGTCGAGGGCACCCCCGACTCGCTCAAGGGCGAGTTGCACGGCGACGCGGTCCACGTGGAGCTGCGCGATCCCGCGCCCGGCGACGGGCTGCCGCTGTACGAGGTGCTCGGCCGGGTCCCGGGGATCCGCGAGATCACCGTGGACGGCCGACGGGTCAGCGCCCGCGCGGACGACGGCGCCGCCGCCGTCCCGGCCGTGCTCGCCGCACTGGACCAGGCGGGCCACCGGGCCGCCTCGGTCACCGTCGCCCGACCCTCGCTGGACGACGTCTACCTGCGCCACGCCGGACGCAGCTTCGCCGACGCCGAAGGAGCCTCCCGATGAGCGGCGCGACCCTCACCCAGCCGCCCGGTGCCGTGCGCCCAGCGACCGCACGCCCCCGGGCCACCGAGGGACTTGCCCAGACCTGGTTCATGACCCAACGTCAGTTCATGGCCTTCGCCCGCCAGCCCGCCTACCTGATCATCACCCTGATCCAGCCGGTGATCTGGCTGTTCCTCTTCGGCGCGCTGTTCCGCAAGGTGGTGCAGCTGCCCGGCTTCGGCTCCGGCTCCTACCTGGACTACCTGGTCCCCGGGGTGATCGTGATGAGCGCGGTCTCGGCCAACATGTGGGCCGGGATGGGCACTCTGGAGGAGATCGAACGCGGCACGCTGAACCGCTTCCTGATCACCCCGGTCCGCCGCAGCGCGCTGATGAACGCCAACGTGATCGCACAGTCGGTGACCACCGCAATGCAGTCGCTGGTCATCATCCTGCTCGGCTGGGCGGGCGGGGCGCACTATCCCGGCGGGGTCGCGGGCATCGTGGTCCTGGTGGTCGCCTCCTCCGCGCTGGGCACCATCTTCGGGGCGTTCTCCAACGCGCTGGGGATGCTGGTCCGCGAGCGCGAGTCGATCATCGGCATCAACACCTTCCTGCTGCTGCCGCTGACCTTCCTGTCCTCGGCGTTCATGGCCCCGGCCCTGATGCCGCACTGGATGCAGGTGGTGGCCCGTTTCAACCCGGTCAACTGGGCTCTGGAGGCCGGGCGTTCGGCGATGGCGGCGAAACCGGACTGGTGGTCGGTGCTCAGCCACGGCGGCTGGACGCTGCTGCTGGCGGCCTTCGCGGTCTGGCTGTCGCTGCGGACCTTCCGCTCGTACCAGCGGTCGGTCTGAGCCAACTGGTCCGGCAGCGTGCTGCCGGACCAGCGGCCCCGCACTCACAGGTCCTCGCGCGGGACGCATCGGCCGGCTTTATGATGGTCCAGGCCGGGGGAGCGGGAGGTTCGGGTGAGGGATCGGTGAGGGTTCACAGCGAGTACACGGTCACCGTCCGCTGTCCGATCGCGGAGGTCTTCGCCTTCCTCGCGGACGGGGACAACAACCCGCGCTGGCGTCCCGAGGTGACCGAGGTCCGGCTGGCGTCCGGCCCGGGCACCGGCGCGCGGACCGGCGCGCGCTATGCGCAGACGATGACCGGACCGGGCGGGGTGACCCTCCCGGGGGACTACCTGCTGACCGTCTGCGAGCAGCCGCACCGGCTGGAGTTCGAGGTGGTCGCCGGACCGGGGCGGCCGACCGGATCGTTCACCCTGCGGGAGACGGCAGCGGGCGAGACCGAGGTGACCTTCGCCCTCGGCCTCGCCCTGACCGGCGCGCTGCTCCCGGTGGCCGCGCTGGTCCGCAAGCTGGCCGAGGCCGAGGTCGGCAACCTCGACCACCTCCAGGCGGCGCTGGACCGCCGGCACGCCCGCGGCTAGCGGAACTCCGCCGCGATCCGACTCGATCACCCGCCCGACTCGATCACCCGCCCGACTCCTCTCAGCTGACACCCAGACTTCATCCGGGAACCGCTGTCTCCGTCGTGATCCGTACACCTGGCACTGCCATTCTCCGGCCCAGGCAGTTGCTGGGGGCCCTGGCCGGGGCCCGGTATCGACCATGAGGACACCGTGACAGCGTCAACGAGCACGCCCCCGCGACCGGGCCCCCGGTCGGTTCGGTGGACCCCCGGCCGAAGGCCGCTGCCGGACGGCGAACGGCATCCGGCGACGGCCTCGCTGCGGGCGGCGATCCCGGCCCTGCTGCTCTTCCTGGCCGCCCGGGCGGTCGGCCTGGCCGGGCTGCTGCTGCTCAGCCACCGATCGGTCGGGTACACGCTGCACCGCCTGGCCGTGCACTGGGACGCCTACTGGTACCTGGACATCGCCCGGCACGGCTACGACCACGCGATTCGCGCCGCGCTGCCCGGCCAGGGCCACCACCGGTACACCAACCTGGCCTTCTTCCCGGTCTACCCGGCGCTGATCCGGCTGCTGCACACGGTGCTGCCGGTGCTGCCGTGGGGCGTCACCGGGCTGGTCACGGCCGGGCTCTGCTCGATCGTCGCGGCCTGGGGCATCCATGCCGCGGTGGCGCACCGCTACGGCTCGCGGGTCGGTACCCTGGCCGCGCTGCTGTGGGGCATCGGCCCGACCGCGGTCATCGAGTCCGCCGGGTACAGCGAGTCCGCCTTCACCGCGCTGGTGGCCTGGGCGCTGTTCGCGGTGCTGAAACGACGCTGGCTGACCGCGGGGACGCTGACGCTGCTGGCCGGGCTGACCCGGCCGACCGGCGTGGCGCTGGCGGCGGCGCTGTTCGCGGCGGCGGCCCTGGAGGTGTGGACCGAGCTGCGCGAACGCGGAACCGGCCGGGGGCGACTCGAACAGCTGTACCGCTTCGTGGCGAGCTTCGGCTTCGACCCCGGGACGGGCCTGGCCGCCGGCCCCGTGCCCGTCCGGCTGCCCACCGGACGCGTCCCGCTGTGGCGTCCGGTGAGCGCCGCGCTGGTCGCGCCGCTGGGCTGGCTGGGCTTCGTGGCCTGGACCGGGCTGCGGCTGCACCACTGGAACGCCTACTTCCAGATCCAGGCGCTGTGGAAGTCCCGGTTCGACTTCGGCCACACCACCGCCGCCGACTTCAAGATGCTGCTCACCCGCGGTACCCCGGTCAACCTCTACGTCCCGGTGGTCGGCTGCGTGCTGATCGCCGCGGTGGTGGTGCTGGCGGCAACCGTGGCCCAGCGCCAGCCCCTGCCGTTCGTGGTGCTGAGCGTGGTGATGGTGGTCATCGCGCTGGGCGACGCCGCCTACTTCTCCTCCCGGGCCCGGTTCCTGCTCCCGGCCTTCCCGCTGCTGCTGCCGATCGCCTCCGGCCTGGCCCGGATGCGCAACCGGACCGTGCTGACGGCCGTACTCGCCTCGGCGACGGTGGTCTCGGCCATGTACGGCGCATATGTGCTGCTCTACGCCCCCAGCCCGCCGTGACCGCACCGCTGCGGGCGGGGGTGGGGCGGGGGCGGTCGGCGGGGCGGTCGGCGGTCAGAGATGGTCGTGGAGCCGCCGGGTCAGCCCCTGCGTCCACGCGGTCAGCTCGGCCCGGCGCTGCGGCTCGCCCCCGCACAGCACGCTCACCTGCTCGTCGGTGATCCGGTCGGGACCGCCGCTCTCCAGCAGCACCGACAGCTGGGCCAGCACGCCGGCCAGCCGGTCGGCGTCGTCGTGGCCGAGCGTGACCGTCGGGTGGAAGTGGCCGATGGTGACGGAACCAGGCATGACTGCCTCCTCATGGTCGCTTGCCTCCACCGTACGGCGGTACCCCGGCCGCCACCTCTCGTGCGGCCTCCGGGCTGGGGGGCGCACGCTTCAGGCCGCGCCGCCGGCCGTCAGGAGGCGTAGTTGGCCGAGGGGCCCGAGCTCTCCTCCAGCCGGAACCCGATCTTCAGGCCCACCTGGAACTGGCTGACCTGTCCGTCGGTGATCCGGCCGCGAACCTGGGTCACCTCGAACCAGTCCAGCCCGCGCAGCGTCTGCCCGGCCCGGGCGACCCCGCTGCGGATGGCGGCTTCGACGCTCTCGGACGATGACCCGACGATCTCGGTCACCCGGTAGGTGTGGTCACTCATGACACGCTCCGTCCTGGAGGGATTTCCCTACCCGTCCACCCTCCCGCAGCACCCGCCCCGGCGCGCGCGGAGCGCCTGGCGCCGGCCGCATGTGGTCCAGACCATTGACGGGTGATCAGCTGCAAGCCGGACTCGCCGCCGTGGGCCCCTCAGGCTCCGGGTGGAGCGGAGGGGCCCACGGTTGCCGGCTGCTCAGCTACTGACCAGGGGTGTCGGGGTAGACGCCGGTGGTCCAGCTGGCCAGGGCGGCGATGACGATCGCGAGTGGCAGGCACACCACCAGCTGACCGGCGATCTGCGAGGCGGTGAGCCCGCTGGTGACGAAGGCGCTGACGCAGAAGAACGCCACGTAGCCCAACGCCATGATGACCGCGAAGGCGGCGAAGGGACGGGGCGAGACCTGCCGCAGCAGTTCCAGCACCACCACCGCGAGCAAGGTGGCGACGATGATCCCGACGGTCAGCGCACCGGAGTTGGGGAAGCCTCCGGTGGTACCGGGATTCTGGAAGGCGTCCAGGTTGAGCGTGACGCGAGCCAGGTAGGTGATCGTCAGCCCTGCCGTGATGGCCACGGCACAGGCGAGCAGGGCACGCGTCAGCACGAGCCCTGGGGACATTGCGGGGGGCCGGGCCTGCGGCGCGGCTGTGGGACGTGCGGTGTGCGCGGTGTCGATCATCGCGGGCTCCAGGGGTCGAAGGAACCAGGGACTCTCTTCCCCGGTCTACCGTTCCGCCTGGCTTCCCGCCCGCCCGGTTACGCCATCCGGGGCATGCCCGTCGCCACCGCCGAGCCGGGGTGCGGCCGAGCTGCCGCTCGCCGTATAACAGTGCCATTGTTGGGATCCGAGCACGGCTACGCAGGCTGTACCCGGTGAGGGCACTATCGCGGCTCTCAAGGAGCGCATCGGCGAGCGCGGTATGTCGGCGTATGTCGAGGCCCTGATTCAGCGGCAACTGGAGCGAGACCGGCAATGTCGTGCCGCCGTCGGAATCGATTGCCCGTCATGCGAGCAGGATTCTCTCGGCAGCTGGGTTGCACGGGCACACGTACGCGTTGGACGCGCTGGTGGCCGCCACGGCGCTCGCGTCTCCTGCTCCTGTCACCGTCCTGACGTCGGACCCTGAAGATCTGCTCATGTTCCGTGGTTCTGGTGTGGCTGTCGTCAACGTGTGAACCGGCCCTCATGTGAGCGCTTCCAGAATGAGACGGCCGTTCTGTCCACGTTCTGGCTTCAGTATTCGCCCTTGATCACGAAGAAGGAGCCCCGGATCTCGCCGGCCAGTTTCGACTTCTGACGTGCGAACTTGAAGCGTGACGCCAGTTCCTGGGGAACCTCCATGCCTTGTGAGAGCTTGAATCCCACTGCGCGCTTCTTGCCGTCCTCGATGCTGTACATCACGTTGATCGACAGGCCGGACTCGTAGAACACGTAAGCCATCCGAATGCCGTCCACCTCGAAGGAGGTCACCTCAAGCGGACGGGCGGAGATGACGATGTCGCGCTCCTCGGAGAGGATGCGAGTCACCCAGTCCAGCGCCTCCGGCGCCTCGCTCGCGGGGCGGACGGTGAAGACGTGGTCGTACTTGTTCTTGTAATAGCGTGCTTCGTTGGCGCGCAGTCCTGCGAGTGCCTCCGCGACCGGGGAGGATTCCAAGCCGGTGGTGGACACGTTCGCGAAGTCGACGGCGTACGGCATTGATCCTCCTGATAACGGCATAGCGACATAACGACTTATGGCAGATCATCCCAGAGTGCATGTTACGAGGGCATCTTCTCGGGTGGGGGCTGCCCCGTCCCGTAGAGCGCGCCGAGGCATCCTCAAGGGGATCGCCCTCGCTCGACCGAGCCGCGCGCTTCTCACATTGGTCCAGACCTATTGACGGGCCTCGCCACCCCTTCTACGCTCCGGTCCGGTACAGCCCCACATGTCCCCACCTCACCCAGGGCCGGGCGTCACGCCCCCACGCGTCGGTCATGTCCCGGACGCTCGGCGCGAAGGGAGCACATCATGTTCCGTCGTAAGTCGCGCACTTTACGTTTGTCGGGTGGTTTCCGCCCTTGTCCGGAGCCCGGCCGCCTCGAAGGCGACCAGGCTGGGAGCGAGCCGCTCCGAGCTCCTCGCCCGCGGAGGGCGACCGTGGAGCGCGCATCACAGGTGAACCGGAGCGGCCGCGCCAAACACGGATCAGCCAAGCGCGGATCAGCCGCCCTGAGGCGCGTCCTCGCCGGGGTGAGCGCCGTCGTCGTCATTGGGGCCGGCCTCGTCGTGGCCGGCCCGGTCACGGCCGGGGCTGTCACCACCAACCTGGTGGCCAACCCTGGATTCGAAAACGGACTCTCCGACTGGACCTGCTCCAGCGCCTCCGGCACAGTCGTCAGCAGCCCGGTCCACTCCGGTGCCTCCGCGCTCCAGGACACACCGACCGGCCAGGACGACGCGCAGTGCACCCAGACCATCAGCGTGCAGCCCAACTCCCAGTACACGCTGAGCGCCTACGTCCAGGGCAGTTACGTCTACCTGGGTGCCACCGGCACCGGCCTCGCCAGTGCCCCCTCCACCTGGACGGCGAGCAGCCCGTCGTACAGCCAGCTCAGCGTCGGCTTCACCACCGGGGCGACCACCACTTCGGTGACCGTTTACCTGCACGGCTGGTACGGGCAGCCCGTGTACTACGCGGACGACGTATCGCTCACCGGCCCCGCCGGCAACAGCCCCCCGCCCACCACGGCTCCACCCACCACGGCTCCGCCGACCACGGCTCCGCCGACCACGGCTCCGCCGACCACTGCCCCGCCGACCACTGCCCCGCCGACCACTGCCCCGCCGACCACTGCCCCGCCCACCACAGCTCCGCCGACCACTGCCCCGCCCACCACCACGCCGCCGGGCGGCGCCACCTGCCCCACGAAGCCCGAGCCGACGGGCAAGGTCCTACAGGGCTACTGGGAGAACTGGGACGGCGCCCTCAACGGCGTCCACCCCGGCCTGGGCTGGATCCCCATCACTGACAGTCGGATCGCCGCGAACGGCTACAACGTCATCAACGCCGCCTTCCCGGTGATCCTCTCGGACGGCACCGTCGAGTGGCAGAACGGCATGGACACCAACGTCCAGGTCGCGACCCCCGCCGAGATGTGCCAGGCCAAGGCGGCCGGGGAGACGATCCTGATGTCGATCGGCGGTGCCAGCGCCGGCATCGACCTGAGTTCCAGTGCCGTCGCCGATCAGGTGGTGGCGACCCTCGTCCCCATCCTCAAGGAGTACAACTTCGACGGAATCGACATCGACATCGAGACCGGCCTGACCGGAAGCGGCAACATCAACACGCTCTCCACCTCGCAGGCCAACCTGGAGCGCATCATCGACGGCGTGATGTCCCAGATGCCGGCGGGCTTCGGCCTGACGATGGCTCCCGAAACCGCGTACGTCACCGGCGGAAGCATCACCTACGGGTCCATCTGGGGCGCCTACCTGCCGATCATCAAGAAGTACGCCGACAACGGGCAACTGTGGTGGCTGAACATGCAGTACTACAACGGCAACATGTACGGCTGCTCCGGTGACTCCTACGATGCCGGTACCGTCCAGGGCTTCACCGCGCAGACCACCTGCCTGAACAACGGTCTGGTGGTCCAGGGCACCACGATCAAGGTGCCCTACGACAAGCAGGTGCCCGGCCTGCCGGCCCAATCCGGCGCGGGCGGTGGCTACATGACGCCGAGTCTGGTCAGCCAGTCGTGGAACGCCTTCGGCGGTGCGCTCAAGGGGCTCATGACCTGGTCGATCAACTGGGACGGCTCATTGGGCTGGACCTTCGGCGACAACGTCAAGTCCCTCCAGGGCCGTTGACGTCACAGTGATGTCCCACTGATGTCCCACTGATCTCCGCGCGCCGGTCCGCGTGCGTCCGAGTCGCTGGATCGGGCGATGCGGGGCCTAGTCGAGGACCCAGGGGGTGCGGATGGTCCGGGCTGCCGCGCCGGTCTGTGAGGCGTAGATGAGGGTGGTGCCCGCCGAGGCGGCGGGAACCACCGCGGCTAAGGCGGGTACGGCGCCGGCCAGGCCCAGCGATCCGCGAACGGTCTTGTGCGACAGCTTCACTGCCGTCCCCTGTCTCAAGATCGGCGTCCCGCGGTCGGGGCGTACCTGGAGATTGGACCAGACCCTATGGACGGTCAAGGTCGGTCCGGCCGCCGCCGGGGCCGAGCAGTCCGAACACCAGCGAAACGCCATTGGAGCCGCTGGGCGGCACCGGATCCGGTCCGTCGACCCGGTTCGGCTGCGCTCGGCACACCAGCGGGACGCCAGCGATAGACAAGTGTGATGCAACCATTCCGTTCTGCCCTAGTTGTTCATGATCCCGGCTGTTACTTTGGCATCGTCCCCGGGCCCACGGGCTCGGGAACTCCAGTCGTGGCAACCGTGGGGGTGTTCGGTTTCATGAGGTTCGGCCTGCTCGGGCCCCTGCTCGCCGACGACGGGATGGGCGAGCGTCCGGTCCCCGCGGCCCGGCAGCGGGCGCTGCTCGCGGCCCTGCTGCTCCGCGCCAATCAGGTGGTCGACTGCGAGGAGCTCGCCCGCAGTGTCTGGCCCGGCGAGCCGCCGGCCGCCGCCCGAACCACACTCCAGGGCTATGTGCTGCGGCTGCGCCGCCAGTTGGGCGCGGCGGCGGCCCGGCTGGTCACCCAGGGCTCCGGCTACCGGGTCGAGGTGCAGCCGGACGAGTTGGACCTGCACCTGTTCGCCCGGCTCGTCGCCGAGGCCGAGCAGGCCGCCGCCGACCGACGCTGGACCGACTGCCGGACCCGGCTGGGCGCCGGGCTGGACCTGTGGCGCGGCACCCCGCTGCAGGACGTGGCGGGAATCGCCGGTCACGCCGAACTGGTGCGGCACTGGACCGAGGCCCGGCTCCAGGCGCTGGAACTGCGGTTGCAGGCCGAGTTGGAGCTGGGGCAGCACCGGCGAGCCCTGATCGAGCTCGGCGCGCTGGCGCATGAGCACCCGCTGCGCGAACGCGTCGCCGGGCAGCTGATGCTCGCGCTCTACCGCAGCGAACGCCAGGCCGAGGCGCTGGAGGTGTACCAGCGCACCCGCCGCACCCTGATCGAGCAGTTGGGCGTCGACCCGGGCCGTGCGCTGCAACAGCTGCACCGGCAGATCCTGCACAGAGACCCTGAACTGGACGCCCCCACAGCCGAGGAGGCCACGGCCGAGGAGGCCCGCTCGGCCCCCGGCGCGGCCCCGGCCCCTGGCTCGGCCCCCGGCGCGCAGTCGGGGGCGCAGTCCGGCGCGTCCGCGTCCGCTGCGGATCCCGGTGCCGGGACGCCTGCCGCCGCCGCGCCGACTCCGGCCCAACTCCCCTCCGTTACCGAGGACTTCACGGGTCGCACCGAGCCCGCCGCCGAACTGCTGGCCCATCTCGGCGGGTCGGCCGACCCGGACGGCGGCGCGCCCCGCTCCGCCGTGGTCACGGGCCAGGCCGGAATCGGCAAGACCGCGCTGGCGCTGCACACGGCGCACCGACTACGCGACCGCTTCCCGGACGGCCAGCTCTTCGCCGCGCTGGCCGGCGCCGGACCCGACCCGGTCCCGGCGCACGAGGTCCAGGGCTGGTTCCTGCGGGCCCTGGGCACCGCGCCGCAGGCTGTCCCCGCGCAGCCGGAGGAGCGCACCGCGTTCTACCGCTCGGTGCTGGCCACCCGCAGGGTGCTGATCGTGCTCGACGACGCCAGGGACGCGGCGCAGGTCCGCGACTTGATGCCGGGCAGCGGTGCGTCGGCGGTGCTGCTGACCAGCCGTCAGTACCTGGTCGAGCTGGCCAACACCAGGTCCGTCACGCTGACCACGCTCCCGCTGGACGAGGGCCGCTCACTCTTCGAACGCATTGTCGGTCCGGAACGGGCCCAGGCCGAGCCCGGCGCGGTGGCGGCCGTGCTCGGCAGCTGCTCCGGGCTGCCGCTGGCGATCCGGATCGCCGGTGCCCGGCTTGCCACCCGCCCGCAGTGGAGCATCAGGCTGTTGGCCGACCGGCTGGCGGACAGCGACCGCACCCTCAGCGAGCTGACGGCCGGTGAACTCTCGGTCCGGTCCGGGCTGGCGCTCGGCTACGCCGGGCTGCGGGGGGACGGGCCGGCCGAGGCCGCCGCGCCCGGCCCGGCGGTGCTCCCGGGGGCCGACGGCGGAGGGATCGGGCTGGCCCGCTGTTTCCGGCTGCTGGGGCTGAGCGGGCTGGCCCAGTTCGACGCGGCGGCCGCCGCCCCGCTGTTCGGCGTCCCGGTCGACCGGGCGGAGGAACTGCTGGAGGCATTGGTCGACCGGCGGCTGCTGGAACTGCCGTACGGCGGCCTGTACCGGTTCCACGACCTCACCCGGCTCTACGCCGAGGAGATGGCCCAGGCCGACGAGCCCCCGGCCGACCGCACGCTGGCCTTCGACCGCCTGCTGTCCTGGTACCTGAGCAGTGCCGAGGCGGCCGCGGCGCTGCTCCGCCCGGGCGGTCGCCCGGCCGTGTTCGACCCGGCCGTGCCGTCTTGGGAGAGCTACGGCGGGCCCTGGGGCATGCCGCTGATCCACACCGCGGACCAGGCGCTGGAGTGGTTCGAGGCGGAGCGCTCCAATCTGGTCGCACTCAGCCGACGGGCTTACCGCAACGGTACGGTCCGGTTCTGCTGGCAGGTCGCCGAGGCCATGCGCCACTACTTCATCGTGCGTCGGCACTGGGCGGACTGGATCAGCGCCTTCGAGACCGGACTGGCCGCCGCCGAGGACGCCGGCGAGCAGCTGGCGTCGGCGCGGATGTGCGACGGCCTCGGCACCGCCTATCTGGACCTGCGCCGCTTCGAGAAGTCGGCCGAGGTCACCCGGGTCGCCATCGACGCCTACCACCTGCTGGGCCGCAGTGACCTGCAGGCGATGGCGCTGAGCAACCTCACCGGGGTGCTGGCCGCGCAGGGGCAGCACCAGGAGGGGACGGTGGCCGTGCGGCAGGCCCTCGTCATCCAACTGGAGGCTGAGGACCTCAGCGCGGCCTCGGTCAGCCTGGGCAATCTGGGCATGTTGCAGATCGCGCTCGGCGAGGCGGCCGAGGCGGTCGAAAGCTATCTGGAGGGGCTGCTGCTGGCCCGCAAGGTCGGCCACCGCTATGCCGAGGCCGCCATCCTCAGCAACCTCGGCGAGGCGTACCTGTCGCTGGAGGCATACCCCGAGTCCATCGCCTACTGCCGCGAGGCACTGGAGGTGTGCACGGTGCTGGGCACCGAGCACGGCCGCGCGGTGACGCTGTCCTGCCTCGGACAGGCACTGGACCGCACCGGTCGGCCGGCCCAGGCCAAGGCGGCGCTGACCGAGGCCCTGGAGATCCTGGACCGCCTCCGCGCCCCGGACGCCGAGGCCGCGCGAGCCGCGCTGGCGGCGCTGGACCGAACGAACGGGCCCCGCCCCGACGACCAGTGACCTCCGCTTTCCACGATGGCACACAGATCAGGACACGTTCGGATTCCGCTCCACGTACGCCTTGGCCAGCCGCTTCGGGGCCCGGTCAAGCCAAGCCTCGACCATCAGCTCGTCCAACTCGGCTGCCTCGATTCGGTCGAGCAGGACGAGGACCGCCGGGTAGCCGTCGAAATGCGGGATGGTGAAGCAGACGTCCGAGGCATTGGCGAGCAGAGCTTCCTTCGCGCCGTCGTCCGCCACCCGCACGCCGATGATCGGCCCCTGCGGCGCATCCTCGCCGAGGGCCACCAGATCCGTCTTGCGGAGCGGCCGCTCCCAGACGAAGTTCTTGTCGTCGACCCGCCACTGGGCGGTTCCGCGCGAGGTCACCTCGCTCGTTCCGGGCAGCCCGGAGGCGATCCGGCGCACGTCGTTCCAGTTGGCCATCGCCACGACTCCCGATCGACGCAGTGGACGTTGCTGCCAGCTTCTCCGCCCTCCGGCGGGGGCGCAACCCAGCTCTCCGGGCCGACTGTGGCTCAGCCGGCGACCCGCAGGTAGTGCGCCCAGTAGCCCTGCAGTTCGCCGTAGCCGGAGGCGAGCCGGCGGAACTCGGGCTCATCGACCGGGTGCCCGTACGCTCGGGAAGCGGCGCGGGCCGACTCCCGGTCGTAGCCGATGTGCTCCATCCGTCCGAGCCCTCGGATCATCAGGAACGACGCCGACCAGGGGCCGATGCCGGGCAGTTCGAGGATGCGTTCGCGGACCGCGCCGTAGTCACCGCCGCGCAGGAATCCCTCGTCCAGATCCAGCCAGCGGCGGATCGAGCCGTGGAGGAAGCCGGCCTTGCGCCGGTTGCCGATCAGGGCGGTCAGCTCGTCCTCGTCCAGGGCCGCCAACTGCTCGGCCTCCGGGAAGGCCCACAGCACCCGGCCGTCCAGTTCCATCCGATTGCCGACGGCCTCCACCAGCGACTGCTTCATGGTCCTGGCCACCGGCAGCGGAACCCGCTGGCACAGGATCGCCCAGCACAGCAGCTCGAACGGCGAAGGGAACTTGACCTGGTGGTAGCCGTACAGCCGGTCTGCCACCCGCTGGAATGCCGGGTCGTGCCGCGCGGTGGCGTACAGCGGCGACAGGTCGTCGTCCAGGCCCAGGTAGAAGCCCAGCCGGTCGGCGGCGGCGCGGGCCGTCGGCGCGTCGATCGGGGCGTCCGCCGTCAGCTCGCAGTCCAGACCGGTGCCTCCGGCTGCGGCGGTGAGCCGGGCGGCCAGCGTGGTGGAGTGCTCACGCAGGGCGAGCGTCAGCGCCGCCCCCGACGAGCCCTGCTGCCCGGTCATCGCCGGGAAGGAGCCGATGAAGGCGAGCGAGGCGCCGAAGTCGAAGGGCTGCCGCGCCGGGAGGCGCAGGCCGACGGCGGACCGGTGCCGGGTGGTGCTGGCGTTGCTCATGGGACTGTCCTCCGGAGGTCTCGGTGCTTGCCGGTACCACCGTCGCGCTAAAACCTGACATTGGCCGTCAGGTTTTATGCTGGGTTCCCATGAAGGCTGGGTTCCGATGAAGGCCGGGTTCCGATGAAGGCCGACCGACTGCTCTCGATCATGCTGCTGCTGCAGACCCGGGGCCGGGTCACGGCCGTGGAACTGGCTGAGCGGCTGGAGGTCTCGGTCCGCACTGTCTACCGGGACGTCGAGGCGCTCTCCACGGCCGGTGTGCCGGTATGGACCGAGCGCGGACGCAACGGCGGAATCCGCCTGCTGGCCGGTTATCGCACCGACGTGACCGGGTTGACCCATGACGAGGCACGGGCGCTGTTCGTGCTCACCGCCGACGGGACGCATGACGCGCTCGGTCTCGGCGGTGCCATCGACTCGGCCCTGCGCAAGGTCATGGCGGCGCTCCCAGCGCGCTATCGTGCCGACGCCGAACGCACCAGCGAACGCATCCTGGTCGACCCGGCCCGCTGGCGTGCCGCCGCGCCCACGGCCGTCGAGCTGGCGGAGCTCCAGCAGGCCGTCTTCACCGATCGCCGGCTGGAGCTGGTGTACCGCCACAGCGGCAGTACCGAGCCGCGCGGCTACACCGTCGACCCCTACGGCCTGGTCAGCAAGGCCGGGGTCTGGTACCTGGTCGCCGACCGGGACGGCGAGCCGCAGCTGTTCCGAGCGGACCGGGTGCGGTCCGCGACGACCTCGGCCGAGCCGGTCCGCCGCCGCCGGGGCCAGGGCCTGGCCGAGGTCTGGTCCGACCTGCGCGAACAGGTCGAGCGCGGCTCGGAAGAGGTGCTGGTCCGCTGCCTGGTCCGGCGCACCCGGCTGGACATGTTCCTGCGGATCCAGTCCGCCAACCTGCTCGGCGTACCCGCGCAGCCGACGCCCGGCGCCGCCTGGACCGCGCTCCACCTGGGCTTCCCCGCCCTACCCGCCGTCCGCGCCCTACTGGTCCACGGCGCCGACGTCGAGGTCCTCGACCCGCCCGAGGCCCGAGCCGAACTCGCCGCCGCAGCCACCGAGGTGGCCGCCCTCTACCTCGGCTGAGCCCCGCCGGCAGGACGCGAAGTCGTGCTGGTCCTTGGCTTCGGCGAGGGTGTCGAGGAGGCGCTTGACGGGGGTGCCGAGGCTCCAGCGTTCGGTGAGGTCTTCGAGGGTGGCGGGGTCGAGGGGTTCGTGGGGGAGGGTGGGGTCGAAGGTGGGGAGGGACCGATCGACGGATCAGATTCCACAGAACGATCAAGATCTTCTCCAGATTCTCCGCCAGAGGACTTAGGCCTGACGTGCGGCTTCGCCTTGGTTGCGAACCTGCGTAGCCGCTTGGCCGTCTAGGGCAGAGGCGTTACGTATGAGGCTGGGCCAGGGCGGACTCTGGTACCCGTAAACCATGGACCGGGACACCAGGTGGCCGGCCGGACCACTCGGCGCCTACCCCGCCGTCGTCCTGGCCTGCTCTCGGGGCGCGATCGGCTCCCATGATAGTTTCGATATGGATAGTATCTTATGCGCTACTCTTTTGAGAGATACTATCCGGGTATCGTCATTGGAGATCGTTTATGCATCGTTTCATTGGCCGAGACCGGGAACTGCGTGTCCTGACGGGCGCGCTCGTTGACGTGCGCAGTGCTGCGGGCAGCGCCGCTCAGCCCGGGCAGTGCCTGCTCATGCGCGGGCGGCGGCGGGTCGGGAAGTCCACCCTGGTCGAGGAGTTCCTGCGGCACGCGGAAGTCCCCCATCTGTTCTTCACTGCGGGAGGCGGCTCCGCCGCCGACGAACTGGCGGAACTGCTCGACGCGGTCGTCACATCCACCCTGCCGGACAAGTCCCTCTTCGCAGAGGAGATGCCGGATCAGTGGAACGCGGCCTTCCGCCTGCTGGCGGAGATCCTGCCGGACGACTCGCCCAGCGTGGTGGTGATCGATGAGGTGCCCTACCTCATGGAACGCATCGACGCCTTTGAGGGCATGCTCCAGCGGGCCTGGGACCGCCTGCTCAGCAGAAAGCCTGTCCTGCTGCTGCTGGTCGGCTCGGATCTATCCATGATGAAGGCGCTCAACAGCTACGACCGGCCGTTCCACCAGCGTGGGCGAGAGATGGTTGTGGGACCACTCAACCCGGCCGACCTCAGCGACATGCTCGAACTGGAACCGGCTGCCGCTTTTGACGCCGCCCTCATCACCGGCGGCCTCCCCCTGATCTGCCGGGAGTGGCCGCCCGGGGCCACGATGTGGGAGTTCCTCGATACAGCACTGGACAACCCGATCTCCGCGCTCCTGGTCTCCGCCGAGCGCTCGCTCGCCGCCGAGTTCCCTCCACAGGCAATGGGCGGGGAGGTACTGCGGGCCATCGGAACCGGCGAGCGGACCTTCACCAACATCGCCCGAGCAGCGGGCGGAATCGCCCACTCCACGCTCAGCAGAGCGGCAGACCTACTTATCGACAAGCACGTGGTGGCGGCCGAACTCCCCGTCTCACTCCATCCCTCGAAGGAGCGCCGCTACCGGGTTGCGGACCCCTACCTGCGCTTCTGGTTGGCGTTCCTCGATCCGCACATGGCAGAGATCGAGCGTATGCGCGGCGACCTCACCCTGGCTCGGATTAAGGAACGGTGGACGAGTTGGCGCGGACGCGCCATCGAGCCCCTGATCCGTGAAGCTCTCGCCCGCATCCTGCCGGATAGCGCGATGCCCGCTGCTCCTGTCGTCGGCGGCTACTGGACCCGGAGTAACGACGTCGAGATCGATCTCGTGGGTGCTGACCGCGAGCCCGTCGCCAAACAGCTGTTGTTCCTGGGCTCGATCAAATGGCTGGAGACGTCCCCCTTCGACGCACATGACCTGGCATCCCTGCACAAGCACCGAGCTGCCCTTACCGACGACCCGATCCCGCTCGTCGCCGTTTCCCGAAGCGGCGTCAACTGCTCCGGGCTCCAGGCAACCTACGGACCCGAGGACCTTCTCAGCGCCTGGCGCACCCGCTGAACGCGACCTGAGGAAGTGCTTCGGCCTCTGCTGCCCCCACCCCGGAGCTGCGGACCGGCGCCGTCCTGCGTCCCGGATGTCGACAACGCGGTCTACTCTGTGGCGCTTCGTCCCGAAGAACGGCAACTGATTCTGGGCGTGATCAGGCACCGGCTTCGGCGAGGGTGTCGAGGAGGCGCTTGATTGGGGTGCCGAGGCCCCAGCGTTCGGTGAGGTCTTCGAGGGTGATGGGGTCGAGGGGTTCGTGGGGGAGGGTGGGGTCGAAGGTGGGGAGGGGGACGTCGGTGGCGACGGCGACGACCTTGGGGGCGACGGCGAGGTAGGCGGTGGCTTCGGTGAGGCGTTTGCGTTGGGCGGGGGAGAGCTTGGTGTCGGGGGCGATGGCGGCGGCCTGGATGTCGGCGAGCGTGCCGTATTGGGCGATCAGCTTGGCGGCGGTCTTCTCGCCGATGCCGACCACGCCGGGGAGGCCGTCGCTGGGGTCGCCGCGTAGGACGGCGAAGTCGACGTACTGGGCGCCGGTGACGCCGTACTTCTCCACGAGGAAGGCCTCGTCGGTGAGTTGGAGGGACCCGACGCCCTTGATCGGGTAGAGGACCCGCACCCCGCGCGCGTCGTCCACCAGTTGAAACAGGTCCCGGTCGCCGGTGACCACGTCCGCTGGGGTGGTGGCGGCGGTGGCCAGGGTGCCGATGACGTCGTCCGCCTCGTAGCCGGGGACGCCGACGCGGGCGATGCCGAGGGCGTCCAGCACCGCCGCGATCACCGGGACCTGCGGGGACAGTTGGTCCGGGACCTCCTCCGCGCCCTCGGCCGGGGCGTCGGCGGCGACCCGGTGGGTCTTGTAGCTCGGGATCAGGTCGACGCGCCACTGCGGTCGCCAGTCGGCGTCCCAGCAGGCCACCAGGTGGGTGGGGGAGTGGTCGTGGACCAGTCTGGTGATGAACTCCAGCAGCCCGCGCACCGCGTTCACCGGCTGTCCGTCCGGCGAGCGGACCGAGTCGGGGACGCCGTAGAACGCGCGGAAGTAGAGGCTGGCGGAGTCCAGCAGCATCAGTCGGGCGGCGGGAGCGGTCATAAGCTGTAACTATGCCGCACGGGTCCGACACCCGGTCAGCGACACCATCGCCCTCGGGAGGATTCCATGCCCTGGACCGCAGCCGACGTACCGGACCAACAGGGGCGGATCGCGCTGGTCACCGGGGCCAGCAGCGGCCTCGGACTGGAGACCGCGACGGTGCTGGCGCGGCGGGGCGCGACCGTGGTGCTGGCCTGCCGGGACCAGGCCAAGGGCGCGGCCGCGGCGCGGCGCATCGGCGGGCGCACCGAACTGCTGGAACTGGACCTCGCCTCGCTGGAGTCGGTGCGCGCGGCGGCGGAGCGGACCCGCGACCGCTACGACCGGCTGGACCTGCTGATCAACAACGCCGGGGTGATGGTCCCGCCCCGGCAGACCACCGCCGACGGCTTTGAGCTCCAGTTCGGCACCAACCACCTGGGCCACTTCGCCTTCACCGGACTCGTGCTCGACCTACTGCGGGACGTCCCCGGCTCGCGGGTGGTGGTCCTCGGCAGCTCCGCGCACCGGTTGGCGCGACACGGCCTCGACTTCGCCGACCTCCAGTCCGAGCGGCACTACCACCGGGTCCGGGCGTACGCGCAGTCCAAGCTCGCCAATCTGATGTTCATGTACGGGCTGCTGCGCCGACTGATCGAGGCCGGGGCGCAGACCACCGCCCTGGGCGCGCATCCGGGCTACGCCGTGACCGGGTTGACCCGCTACCTGCCGTCCGCGGTGCAGGGCGTCGAGCGGATCGCGGCCGCCCCCTTCGCCCAGCCGGCCGCGCGCGGTGCGCTGTCGACATTGCGCGCCGCCACCGACCCCCTGGCCATGGGCGGCTACTACTACGGGCCGGACGGGCCGTTCGAGGCGCGCGGCTGGCCGGTGCTCAAGGCGTCGATCGCCGCCGCCCACGACCCGGCGGCGCAGGACCGGCTGTGGACGGTCTCCGAGGAGCTGACCGGAGTGCGCTACACCTGGTGACCGAACACGACCGAGCACAACCAAACGTGACAGATTGCATCCGTGATGTGAATCGCACCGTATTCTCAGCTGATCCTCAGTCGCGGTTGATCGCGCATTTATCGGACACGCCATAGATTCTGCTGCGTGAGTACGACAACACCTGCCGGCTGGTACCCGGACCCGAAGCCGAGCGATCCCGCCAACCCCGGTAAGCGGTGGTGGAACGGCACCGACTGGACCGTCAGCACCAAGACGGACGAGGTGCTGACTGCCACCACCGCCACCACGCCCTTCACTGCCGCGCCCTTCAGCGCCGCGCCCCTCGACGCCCCGCCCTTCGATGCCTCCGGGTATCCGGTGGTCGCGCCGAAGTCGCGCAAGCGTCGTCCCCTGCTCGTCACCGGGGCGGTCGCGGCGATCCTGGGGCTCGGGGTGGGCTCGCTCGCCACGTACCTGATCATGAACGGCCGCACCACCACCACCGCCCCCGCCGCCAGTTCCCAGGGCAGCGGCGGCTCCGGCGGCAGCGGCCAGAGCCCCTTCGGCGAGGGCGGCTCCGGTGGCGGCTCCGGCGGGAGCACCGGCAACGGTGGCTCCGGCGGGAGCGGCGACGGCAGCGGTTCCGGCGGATCGGCGTCCAACGCGGCGGTGGATGTCGTCAACGGCATCTCCCTGCCCGACCCCGGCACCGGCTGGACCGGCGGCACCACCCAGGACGGCTACGCGGTGCTGGAGTACGGCACCTACACCTGCGCCGGATCCAGTGGTGGCACCTGCTCCTACGCCGGGGCCTCGACCAGCACCCTGAAGGCCACCGTCAGCGCCGGTGCCAAGGCCGCCGCGACGGCGGACATGGCCTCGGCGGTGAGCGGCTCCTACGGCACCATCACCGGTCACACCCAGTTGGAGTCGCAGGCGGTGACCGTGGCCGGTCGGGCCGGCTACCTGATCCGCTGGAAGGTGGACGCCAAGGTCGGCAACGACGGCACGGTGGAGGACGTGGTCTTCCCCAACAGCGCCGGAACCAAGTTGATCGCGGTTCACCTGGGCTTCGACATCTCGTCCAAGGCCCCGTCGGTCTCGGTGATGGACACCATCGTCTCCGGCATCCAGGACTACAGCGGCGGGTCCGGCACGGGTAGTGGCAGCGGTACCACCACCTCCTGACTCCTGACCTGACCGCTCTCCGGTACGACCACAGCGCCGCCCGCCGACTCCCCTCGGCGGGCGGCGCTGTCGTGTGCGGCCACCAGGGCGACTACCCCTACCCGGGCGACTACCAGGGCGGCTACAGGAAGGTCCGGCCCTCGCCGCGGTAGGTCGGGACGGTCTCCACCACCCGGTCGCCCTCGATCAGCCGCAGCTCAGCGAAGCGCTCGCACAGCTCGCCCGCCTTGGCGTGCCGGAACCACACCCGGTCGCCGATCAGCAGGTCGTCCGCCGCCGAGCCCAGCAGCGGCGTCTGCACCTCGCCCGCGCCCTCCTGCGGGTCGTAGCGCAGCCCCTGCGGCAGGTAGGGGACCGGCGAGCGGTCCGGGCCGGCCGCGCCGGACGCCGGATAGCCGCCGCCCAGCACGGTCACCACGCCCACGCCCGGCCGCCGGACCACCGGCTGCGCGAACAGCGCGGCCGGACGGCCCTGGAACGAGCGGTAGTTGTCGAACAGTCGGGGGACGTACAGACCGGACCCGGCGGCCACCTCGGTCACCGCGTCCTCCGCCACCGTGGACTCCACGCTGCCGGTGCCGCCGCCGTTGACGAACTCCAGGTCCACCACCCGGCGCAGCTCGCGCACCGTCTCCGAGCGCCGCTGCGCCAGCTCCGCGCGGGCCCGGCCCTGCATCACCCGGATCATCCGCGAGCGCAGCGGCCGACCGGCTATGTCGTCGCCGACCCCGGCGATATGGCCCTCGTACGCCATCAGGCCGACCACCCGGAAGCCCGGACGCGCCTGCACCAGCTCGGCGAAGGCCGCCAGCGCCCCGGGTGTGCGCAGCGGCGAGCGCCGCGCGCCGACCCGGATCCGGCCGCCGAGGAGTTGCAGCGCGGTGTCCAGCTCCAGGCAGACCCGGATCTCCTCGCCGCCGCCGTTCCGGGCGGCGTCGATCAGGTCCAGCTGCGCCGGGTCGTCCAGCAGCACGCTGATCGCCCCGGCCAGCTTCGGGTCGGCGGCCAGCTCGGCGTACCCGGCCCGGTCCACGGACGGGTACGCCAGCAGGATGTCGTCGAAGCCCGCTCGGGCCAGCCAGATCGACTCGGCCAGGGTGAAGCTCATGATCCCCTGGAAGCCGTCCTGCTGGAGCACCCGCTCCAGCAGCGCGCGGCAGCGGACCGATTTGCTGGCCACCCGGATCGGCTTTCCGGCCGCGCGCCGGACCAGGTCGGCGGCGTTCGCGTCGAACGCCTCCAGGTCCACGATCGCCAGCGGGGCGTCGAGGTGGGCGGTGGCACGGTCGTAGCGCGCCCGGTCGGCGGAAGGAGCGGAAAGGGTCACCATGCGCGAAGACTGCCACACCCCGCTACCCACCGGTAGGGCCGCACCTGGGGATTCCCGTCCCCCGGGCCGGGGATTTCCTGAAGGGCGTCTCCTGACTGGGGTTCCCCGCCGGGGTTTCCCGCCGGGGATTCCCTGAAGCGGCGGGGCCGGACAGCCCCGGGCTCAGCCCGCGCTCAGCGAACCGGCAGCGGCCTGGGCGACCGACTGCACCAGCGAGATCCCGGAGGACTCGCTGAGGTTGCCGTCGGAGACCACCGCGACCAGCAGCTCTTGGCCGTTCCGCTCGACCCGGCCGATGCTGTTGATCACCCACAGGCCGGTGGCCGAGCGCGGGAGCCAGCCGTTCTTCACCGCGTAGTCGCTGCCGCTGGCCGCCGCGCTGACCCCCCAGCGCTGGTCGCTCTCGACCTGGTTCAGCAGTCCCTGGATGTAGTCGCGGGAGCGCGAGGAGAGCAGCGAGTCGCTGGTGAAGACCTGGCGCAGCAGCCGCAGCTGGTCGGCCGAGGTGGTGCTGGTCAGACCCCAGTTGCCCTCGGTGCCGCCGGTGGTGGAGGTCAGCCCGAACCGCTTGTTGGCCGCGTTCAGGCCGCCCTCCTGGCCGATCTCGTTCCAGAGCGCGGTGGCGGAGTCGTTGTCGCTGTTCTCGATCATCGTGGTCGCCAGCGACTCCTGGGACGCGGTCAGCGTGGTGCCCTGGTCCTGGGCCTGGAGCAGCAGGGTGGACAGGATGTCGACCTTGACGATGCTGGCGGTGGCGAAGCCGTGACCGGCCGCGCCGTAGGTCAGCGTCTGGCCGGTGCCCAGGTCGGTCACCGCGACCGACACCGCGCCGTGGGCCTGCGCGGTCGCGCTGAGCAGGGCCTGGTCGGGGGCGGCGGTCGCGGGGACGGCGGCAGGCGTCGCGGAGGCGGAGGCGGAGGCGGAGGCAGAGGCGGTCGCGGACGGGGAGGCGGGGGCGCCGGCGGATTGGCTCGCCGAGGGCTTGGCGGCGGTCGACGCGGGGGTGCCGGAGGCGGAGGAGGTCACGCCGGACAGTGTGGCGTGCCGTCCAGCGGCGCTGGAATGCCCCTGGAGCAGCAGCACGGTGATGATCCCGACCGCGGTCAGCAGGCTCACCAGGCTCAGCATCCGCATCGGAGTCACGTTTCGCATCGTCGACATACCCGAAGACGCTAGAGAGCCTCGCTTTGAAGCAGCTGAAGAGCGCATGGGCGGTTGCTGATAATTTTCAGCCCCACTGGCCCCACTGGTTACTCCAGCCTTACTGGTCACTCCGGTCTCATCAGCCTCGCCCGCTGGTGCCTGCGGCCGGTTCGGCATCGACTACGCTCACCGGGTGCAGCGCAAGAACATCCCTGACCCGGGTTTCGCGGGTGACGACGGCTCGGCCGACCCCCGGCTCGCGGCGGCCCTGGCCGCGCACGCGGCCGACCCCTCCCCGGACGGCGAGCGCGAGCTGCTGGCGGCGCTGGTCGGCGCCCGACTGATGGTGCCGATCGTGGCGGTCCTCGGCGAGGCCGAGACCGGTCCGGACGGCCTGCGGCACGAGAAGTCCAGCGATATGGCCGTGCCGACCATCGATGCCCCGGACGGACGCAAGGGGCTGCCCGCCTTCACCTCGCTGGAGGCCATGGCCCGCTGGCGCGCCGACGCCCGGCCGGCGCCGGTCCCGGCCCCGCAGGCGGTGCGGGCGGCCTGGTCGGAGCAGGCCGACGCGCTGCTGATCGACCTGGCCGGGCCCGCCTTCTACGAGCTGTCCGGCGCGGCGATGCGCGCGGTGGCGCAGGGCCGGACAGTGGTCGACCCGCTGCGGGACCCGGAGCTGGCGGAGGCGGTACGCGGACTGCTGACCCGGCACCCGGTGGTGCTCCGCGCCCACCTGCTGCCCAGCGAGTCGGCGGACGCGCTGCTGGCGCTGGTGCCGGACCCGGAGGTGACCGTCGAGCGGCTTGGACCGGCGGTCCAGGCACTGGCGGCGGAGCTGGGCGCGGACGAGTTGCTGCGGATCCGGCTGGACCGGGGGCTGGACCTGGCGGTCGTGCCGGCGGCGCCGTCCGAGCCGGCCGACCCCCTCTACGCCCGCCTGCCGTAGCCGCGCGGAGCAGCGGCAGGCGGACCGGTGGAGCAGCGGCAGGCGGACCGGTGGACAGATGTCAGCCGGCTCACCCGTTCAGCCGTAGACCGGCCCGGTGAACTTCTCGCCGGGACCGGTGCCGGGCTCGTCCGGGACCAGCGAGGCCTCGCGGAAGGCCAGCTGGAGCGACTTCAGCCCGTCCCGCAGCGGGGCGGCGTGGAAGTTGCTGATCTCCGGTGCGCCGGCGGTGACCAGTCCGGCCAGGGCGGTGATGAGCTTGCGGGCCTCGTCCAGGTCCTTGTGCGCCTCGCCGCCCTCGGCCAGCCCGAGGTTGACCGCCGCCGCGCTCATCAGGTGCACCGCGACGGTGGTGATGACCTCGACGGCCGGGACGTCGGCGATGTCGCGGGTGAGGTCGTCGAAGTCGGGGCCGTCGGCGCTGTCGGACACGCCGGGGGTCTCGGGCTGGCTGCTCATGGAAACTCGCCTCGCTGAAGATGGATGTCTGCCCGAAGTCTGCCCGATGCCCGCTGGGGAGTGAAAAGGGCACGAACGGTTGGATTCTGCGGTAAGCGCGGGCACTGCTATGCTTGCGGAGACCGGCCAGGTACAGCCACGCCTCTCGTAGGGCGGCGGCTCACCCGGCCCGCAAGTGGAGGCTCCCCTCCCACCCGCATCGACTCTTGGGTCGTCGGGTTCCGGTCAGGCGGTCCGTGCCCAGCGTACGTGTCCGCCCTGTCGCGCCGTGGACGCTGTGGTGTCCCCGGTACGCCCGGTTGTGTGGAGCCCCGCCTGCGTGTCATGCGGGGCTTTTTTCGTGCCCGCGGTAGCGCCAGACGCGGAACCGCGGCACGAATGAAGCCCTGTGTGGCGGTAACCAGTCCGCTGTTCACGCGACTGCCGTCGGCAGCCGCGAGGTGCAACCGAGGAGGATCCATCAGCACCGAGCCCCGCATCAACGACCGGATTC